>WNFO01001737.1_pt1 | contig 17471 bp, 10 predicted proteins | sample 5400251 | NCBI WGS metagenome assembly WNFO01 (sample SAMN13153354, study PRJNA577476) | soil metagenome | isolation source: 100 cm saprolite under Madrone tree | place: USA:California | collected 2016-06-14
AAGGACGGCCGCCTCACCGTCGGTTCGACCAGCTCGAGAAAGCGCAGCACTTATGATCATGTCTCCGTCACGGCCTCTAATTTCTCCGCGACTTCCAAATTCCCTGTCACCGTCACCGCGCAGCTCCCCGACGGCGGAACCCTGAAGCTTGACGGCCACGCGGGTCCCCTTGATGAAGCCGACGCGGCGCTCACGCCGCTCGATGCCAGGCTCAATGTCAGCTCCTTGAATCTCGCTTCCACGGGCTTCCTCGATCCCTCCTTGGGGCTCGGCGGCCTTCTCGATCTCGCAGCCACGATGGCTTCACACAATGGCGAAGCCGAAACAAAAGGCGACGCTAAACTTTCCAAGGCGCTTCTCGTCGCTGGCGGCTCGCCCGCAACCGTTCCGGCCAACATCAATTTCAATACGAAATACAATCTCCGCAAGAACGCTGGCGTCCTCGATCCTTCCACCTTGAAAATTGGCAACGCTGCCGCGCGCCTTTCCGGCACGTATCAAACGCCCGCCGATGAGACCATCCTGAACCTCAAGATCGAAGGCGAGAACCTGCCGGCGCGCGATCTCGAGGCTTTTCTTCCCGCGCTCGGGATCCATCTTCCGAAGGGTGCTTCGCTCGCCGCCGGCGCTCTTAGCGCCAATCTCAAGGTCACTGGGCCGACCAACAAACTCGTCACCAATGGCACGGTGGGGCTTTTCAATGCGAAAATCGCCAACTTTGATCTAGGTTCGAAAATGTCCACGATCAACATGCTGACCGGCATTCAGACCGGCCAGGATCTCGACATCGAAAAACTCACGTCGAATTTGCGCATGGCCCCCGACGGCCTCCAGGCCGAGAATTTCCTGGCGGTGATTCCCGCGCTCGGCAATCTCACCGGCGCCGGCACCATCGATTCAAAAAACAATCTCGATTTCAAAATGGCCGCAGTCCTGGCAAATTCGGCCACCTATTCCTCATCGGGTGGCGCGCCGGTTTCGGGCATCGGGGGAATCTTGGGCGCGATCGGCGGGGGCAAAGCCGGCTGCAAAGGCGCAACAATTCCTTTTCAGGTTCACGGCACGACCGCGGATCCGAAATTCGTGCCGGATGTCGGCGGCATTGCCGCGAGCATGCTTGAGACACAGCTCGGCTGCTCCGGCAGCACTGCTGGAAAATCGCAGCAACCGAACCCCAACAATCCGATTGACGCCCTCAGCGGCCTTTTCAAAAAGAAGCCCTGAGAGCTCGGCAGAGGAGTTCCGCAATTCCGCGCCGAGGATCGGCTTCTGAAGGTTACGGGGAAATGTGGCCGAGGCGAAAATCGAAACCGGGGAATTGGGTCGGTCTACTGGCTGGAATGGACGCCATCGAGGACATCGCGGACTTTATCGGCAAGGCCGGCGGGAGTGAAGGGTTTTTGCAGAAAAGCGATGCCCGTCTCCAGCGTTCCGCCGCCGGCGATGACATTGTGCGTATAACCTGACATATAGAGCACCCTAATTTTCGGGTGACGCGCTGTAATGCGCCTGGCGAGCTCGCGCCCGCTCACTCCGGGCATAACCACGTCGGTGAGCAAGAGGTGAATCTGGGTTCCGTGGTTTTCGCTAAGGCGCTCCGCGTCCTCGGGGTTTTGTGCTTCCACGACGGAGTAGCCCTGCGCTGCGAGCACCATGCGGGTAAGTTCGCGCACGGCTGGCTCGTCCTCGACGAGCAAGATGGTTTCGGTGCCTTTGCGCGCACGCGTTTGCTTTCTTGCTGTTTGTGGGGCTTCCGCTAATTCATCCACGCGCGGCAAATAGACTTTGAATGATGATCCTTTGCCGGGCTCGCTATAAACCCAGATGTAGCCGCCGCTTTGTTTGACGATACCGTAGACGGTGGCAAGGCCGAGGCCGGTGCCACTGGCGCTGCCTTTCGTGGTGTAGAACGGTTCGAAGATGTGAGCTACGGTTTCGGCGTCCATGCCGACGCCCGTGTCCGTAACCGCAAGCATGACGTAGCGGCCGGGCCGCACGGTGGCGTGGTCGCGGGCGTAGGTGGCGTCCAGCTCAGCGTTCGCGGTTTCCACGGTGAGACGGCCGCCATTGGGCATGGCGTCGCGGGCGTTCACGACCAGGTTCATGATCACTTGCTCGACTTGTCCAGGGTCGGCTTTGACGGTTCCGACGTCCTCCGCAACGAGAGTTTTCATCTCGATGTCCGCGCCCATCAAGCGGCGCAGGAGCTTGTCTAGGCCGAGTACGATGCTGTTCAAATCGAGGTTTTTAGGTTGAAGCACCTGTCGGCGGCTGAAGGCCAGCAACTGGCGCACGAGCGCGGTGGCGCGCTCGGCGGCGTCTTCGATGCGCTCGATGTCTGAGCGCATCTCCGCTCGTATTCCCGCGCGGTTCAGGGCTAATTCTGTGTAGCCTTTAATGATGGTAAGCAGGTTGTTGAAGTCGTGAGCGATGCCCCCGGCGAGCCTTCCGACGGCTTCCATGCGGCGCGATTGCTGCAGCTGCACTTCGAGCTGCTTGCGCTCGCTGATATCCACGATGATGCCTTCCATCAGGGAATGGCCCCGCGAGTCGCGCACGACCACGGCGGTATCGCTCACCCAGATAACCCGGCCATCCTTGCGGATCATGCGATATTCAGCCTGGAACGGCTCACCCCGGTTGGACGCTGCTTCCGCGGCTTCGATCAGGGCGTGATCTTCAGGATGCACGTGACGGATCCATTCGCGGGAGCCGCCGAGCCATTCCTCCGGCGAGTAGCCAAGAATCGTTCCAATCTGCGGGCTGACGTAGTGCCATTCGCCGCTCACACCGATCTCGGCGATGTAACTGATTGCGGCCACCTGCTCGATCAGGGCCCGGTACTTGGCTTCGGCTTCGGTTCGCGCTCGCTCCGCGTTCTGGCGCTCGCTGATGTCACGGCAGACGCATACCACTCCAGCGTCGCTCAAGCGGGTGAGCGAGAGCTCCTGCGGGAAAAGGGTGCCGTCGCGCCGCAGCGCCTGCGCTTCGCCGCTCCAGCCACCTTCCGCGAAAACCTGAGGTAAGACGTGCTTTTCGAGGCGAGCAACTTCCCCTGGTTGATAAAGAACATGCCAGCTCTTCCCGAGCAATTCCGACGGCCTGTTGTAACCAAAAAGGCGGGCATGGGCGGAATTCATGTACGTAAATTGTCCGGCCTCGTTCAGAATCGCCATACCTTCGAGAGCGGCCTCCATGGCAAGCGTGTGGCGCTGCACGGATTCCTCGCTATGAGACTCCCGGTATTCGCTGATTCCCAGGCGCGCTGCAAAGCAAACAATAGAAACACCCAGCAGAGAAAAACGGAAAAGATGGCCTTCCGATCCGAGCTGCGAGACTTGCAAAAGCACAATGAGAGGCGCGAGGGCAAAAATGGCATTAGTGACCATGAGCTCGCCAAAGGGCTTCGGGCGCGGCGGCGGCGGGGTTTGCGCTGCGGGCCCCGGCTGCCAGTGCGCGGCCCACAGAGCGCCGACGAGAAGCGGGAGAGTCCAGGCCAAATCAAGGAATGTACCCGTTGGCGACGGCTTGATGCTCTGTATGTAGTCCGCCAACGCCGCACACACAGTGTAAAACAGCAGATAGAGGCCCAGGCCGGTGTAGAGCCTTCGAACGCGCAGGGATCGCGCCCGCAATGCTTGGACGAACGCGAGTGCGAAGAGAGCGATGTCTTCTCCCATTTCAACCCGGAATTCTCGAATGAGCGCAGTGCTCTCGTCAAAGTGGCGGGCGGGCAGGTAGTAGAAACCGACAAAGATCAGAAAGAAGACGATCGCAATCTGAATGAAATCGAGAACAGATTCCGGGCCGATCGTCGGCGAATCCTTGTCCTGGTCCAGAAACAACGCCATGGCAAAGAACACGCTCTGCGATCCGAACAAGAAACGCACCACGGAGCCAGTAGGCGGCTCGCTGTGGAGCGCAATTTCGTAGTACATCCACCCAAGATTAGCCACGCCCCACGTGGCGATGCCTATACCAGCGAGCAACCAAAATGGGCGGTTCAGGCCGTGTCCACGCCGATACGCCGCAAAGGCCATCGCCACGGCCAACCCGCAAGCGAAGATCTGTAGGCTGTTGGCGAGGAAGGTGCCGGTGGTAGATGTTCCCAGCGTCAGCACTTCACAAACGTGTAGCGCCACGACAGTGAGTGCAACGATGAGTAGCTTGCGGGGCATCCCAAGATGCTCCTTCTGAACTCGGTGAATGGAAAGTGTTCCACTAAAGTCTATTGCATAGTTTTGTCACAAGGCAAAGGGAGCGGCGTTGGAGGTACCGCAAGACTAAACGCCCCTGACGGATCAGGGGCGCCTTGTAAAGCCTGTCTGGTTTGGACCGATTGGCTTTTCGCTTATCGACCTTCGAATGGGTAGCGATCCTGCGATTGGACGGCGGCTGCGACTCGGCGGCGCAAGGCGATGGTGTCGACGGGAGCGCGCTTGCTGAAACGCTTGAGGACAGCCATTTGCGTGGTGAGCATATCTCCTTCGTGAACCGCGGCGATGGCGCGCTTGGCTTCATGGTCGAGGCGTTCGGCGGCATCGGCGATGAAGACGCGAGCAGCGTCAATCATAGTTTGTGAGGCGGATTCTCCTTTTTCGGCAGCCGCCTTCAGCGCGCGCAACAGGCACGATTCCATCGCATAGATTTCCATCACGATGTTGGAGAGCGCTCCGATCAGCTCCTGCTCGTCGGCGAGCTTCTCGCGGAATTTCTGGACGGCGCCGCCGGCGGCCTGGAGGAACATTTTCTTGGCGTTGGCCACGGCGCGGGCTTCTTCGGCGAGGACGCCTTCGGGCGCTTCTTCGAACGAGGGCCCGGCGAGGATTTCGTCGGCGAGCTTCATCGCCGCGGGGATCAGCGCGAGCTGGCCCCCCATGGCGCGCTTCATCAGCATCTGGATGATGAGCATGCGATTGATTTCGTTGGTGCCTTCGAAGATGCGATTGATGCGGGAATCGCGATAGGCGCGGCAAACGGGATAATCCTCGTGGAATCCGTAACCGCCGAAAATCTGCACGCCTTCGTCAACGACGTAATCGAGCATTTCGCTGCCGTAGACCTTGGAGATGGAACTCTCAATGGCGTATTCCTCGAGAACCTTCATCGTGTCTTGAATTTTGTCGCCGGAGCCGGAGGCGGCCGCCATCGCGGCTTCGATGTTGCCGGCAGAGCGGTAGACCATCGATTCCACCGCGAACGTCTGAATGGCCATCTCGGCGAGCTTTTCCTTCATCAACCCAAAATCGCCAATCTGTTTGCCGAACGCCTTGCGTTCTTTCGCGTATTTCGCCGCGGTCATCAGAACATTCTTCGCGCCGCCGATGGCCGATGCGCCGAGCGTGAAGCGTCCGGCGTTGAGGATGTTGAAGGCAACGATGTGGCCGCGGCCGATCTCATGCAGGACGTTCTCCTTCGGCACCTTGCAATTTTCCAGGAAGATCGGGGTGGTCGAGCTGCCGTGAATCCCCATTTTGTGCTCTTCGTTGCCGGGCTTGAAGCCGGGGAAAGTGCGCTCGACGATGAAGGCGGTAAATTTTTCGCCGCCGACTTTGGCGAAAACCACGTAAACATCGGCGAAGCCGCCGTTGGTGATCCACATTTTCTGGCCGTTGAGGATGTAGTGCGTGCCTTCCTTGTTCAATTCCGCGCGGGTTAGGGAATTCTGCGCGTCCGAGCCCGCCTGAGGCTCGGAGAGACAATACGCGCCAATCCATTCGCCGGTGGCCAGCTTGGGAAGATATTTTTTCTTCTGCTCTTCGGTGCCGAAATAGACGATGGGAAGCGTGCCGATGCCGGAGTGCGCGCCATGCGTAACCGCGAAGCCTCCGTAGAGGGAGAGCTTTTCCGTGAGCACCGTGGTGGCGACCTTGTCGAGGCCCGCTCCGCCATACTGCTCGGGGATGCCGCCGCTGAGAAGACCGAGCTCGCCGGCTTTTTTCACCAGCGCCGGCATCAAGCCGGGCTTCTTGTTTTCGAGGTCTTTGACGAGGGGCAGAACTTCTTTCACGACGAATTCTTCGGCGGTCTGGCCGATGAGCTTTTGATCGTCGCTGAGATCGGCGGGGGTGAAGACCTCTCCGGGTCGCAGCGATTCCAGGAGAAAGCTGCCGCCTTTGGCTGCGGTCTTGGTTATGGTTGCAGTGGCCATCGTCTCTCCGTTTTGCTGTTTTTACTTTACTTTCAAGGGGGGCGTGTTATCCCCTCTGATTCTACGCTGGTCCTTGTCGGCGCGGCAATCCTGGCCAGTAGTCGGCGCAGCGATTGGTCAGCCAAGCCCTCAAAGGCCGCTCTTCACCTAATCATCATGTATGCGAACCCAAAAGGCTATAGAACAGAAGTCCTAGCACGATGAGCGTGACCACAACGTAGGTCCAGTCGCGTTCGTACAAGAATGCGAAAACCGAGAAGGCCACGCGCGCGATCGGCGTGGCGATAAGAACCAGCAAGCCAAGCTGAATCAAGCCTTGACCGCGGAGCGCCCAAGCTTGCTGGAAGATTCCGCTGATGGTTCGATATTCGGCAGGTTCACCCTGGAAGACGTGGTAGTTGGTTGCCGGCACGCGATGCCGCGCCAAGTACAGCACTCCACCGGCGAAAACCAGGCACGCCGCGAGGACCACGCCGGTGCGCAGCAGCGCGCCCATTAGTTCATGGATGCGTTGCTCGGTTCGTTGCAGTGTCGGTTCGCTCATGGTCTTTTGATTTCCTTCCCTTATTCCCTTTACTTCCTTTCTCTCCTTGACTCCCTCCGTCACGGCCTTCCGGTGATGCCGCTGTAGATCATCTGGATGGCCAGAAATGCAATCACCGCGCTGAAGACCATGCGTAGGACGCGAACCTTCGCTTCCACCAGTATTCTTGCTCCAATGAGCGAACCCCCGAGAACTCCGAGCATGACGGGCATTGCCAGGCCGGGATCGATATACCCGCGGCTCAGATAAATCCCGGCGCCGGCCGCCGCAGTCACGCCAATCATGAAATTGGATGTGGTGGTCGAAACCTTGAAGGGCAGCTTCATCGCTTTGTCCATGGCAAGAACTTTGACGGCACCGGAGCCGATGCCCAGTAAGCCCGAAAGGACGCCAGCGACGAACATCAGCGCGAAGCCCAGCGGCACGCCGCGAACATGGTAAGACTCGAACCCGTGCGGAGTCGGATAGCTGCTGTCCATGCGCAGCCAGGTGGCAATCCGGTCCGGGCTCTGCTCTTTGACTTCGTGATGAGTTTGCGTGAGCGACGCATAGGCCGAATAAATCAGCACGACACCAAAGATGATGGCGATGGTAGGAGCGCGAAGGTACAAAACGAGAACGGCACCCAGGAGCGCCCCGAGCGTGGTGGCGATTTCCAAAAACATGCCCACGCGAATGTTGGAGTAGCCTTCTTTCACGTACGCAGCGGCGGCGCCGCTGGAGGTGGCGATTACCGACACCAATGCTGCTCCAATCGCGTAGTGGATATCCACACCGAGCACCAAGGCGAGCAGCGGCACGATAATGACGCCGCCTCCGAGCCCCGTCAGCGCGCCGAGAAAGCCGGCGAGCAAGGCGCCCAGCCAGACAATGAGTGTGAACTCGAGAGTGCCCAATTCGCCGCCGTGAAGCCCAGGCTACTGGAGGCGTTCGAAGATGCCCGCGGCGCCCATGCCGCCGCCGATGCACATGGTGACCATGCCGTAGCGCGCATTTCTCCGCTGCAATTCCCGAATAATCGTGGCCGTGAGTTTGGCGCCGGTGCAGCCCAGCGGATGGCCGAGCGCGACGGCGCCTCCATTGGGGTTGACGCGCGAGGCATCGAGGCCGGCCTGCTGCATTACGGCGAGCGATTGCGCGGCAAACGCCTCGTTGAGCTCGATGACGGCGATGTCATTCAGCGACAGACCAGCGAGCTTCAGCGCCTTGGGAATCGCGGTGACCGGCCCGATGCCGAACTCCTCGGGGAGAACGCCCGCGGTTGTGTACGTAACGAAACGCACGAGCGGTTTCAGGCCCAGCGCTTTGGCGCGAGTGTCGCTCATCACCACGGTGGCGGCAGCGCCGTCGCTCATCGGGGAGCTGTTCCCTGCCGTCACCATTCCCTTTAAATGGAAAGCGGGCTTGAGCTTGGCGAGCACCTCCAGAGAAGTGTCCGCGCGGGGCAACTCGTCGGTATCGAAGACAAAAGTTTGCGTCGTGGGCTTGGGCGCGGACTTTGCTTTGGACGATACGCCATTTCCGTTCGGCAGCGAAGTGATTTTCACTTCCACTGGAATGATTTCGTCCTTGAAATTTCCGGCGGCGATGGCCGCAATCGCTTTCTTGTGGGAAGCAGCGGCGAACTGATCGGCTTGTTCGCGCGTGATGCCAAATTTCCGCGCGATATTTTCCGTGCCCAAGCCCATATTGATGTACGTGTCGGGCTTGTGATCGACAAGCCAGGGGTTTGGCGCAACTTTATTGCCGCCCATCGGGACCATGGACATGGATTCCGTGCCGCCCGCGACGATGATTTCCGCCGAGCCGGCGCGAATGCGTTCCGCCGCCAATGCAATCGCTTGCAAACCCGAAGAGCAAAAACGGTTGATGGTCATCGCGGAGGTTTCCACAGGAAGTCCGGCACGGAGCGACGCGATGCGCGCCACGTTCATGCCCTGCTCGCCCTCGGGCATGGCGCAGCCGAGGATGACGTCGTCGATTTCTTTGGCCTCGATAGCGGGAACGCGCGCGAGCGCTTCATTGATGGCCAGAGCGGCCAGATCGTCGCGGCGCGTGGTGCGCAGCGAGCCTTTGAAGGCTCGCCCAACGGGAGTGCGGACTGCGGAGACAATGACGGCTTCGGGCATGGTGGCCTCGCGGATTGAGAGTACCTTCTTATTCTTGGGCGGTTTGGCGCAAAAAAGCAAATCGAACCGAGGCAAACAAACGGGGCGGACTGAAATCCGCCCCGTTGGAGTTTCTTGCCCTTTGTTCGATTAGAACTGCAAGCGCAGGCCAAATTGCATCACGCGCGGACCGCCGCCGCCGAGGCCAGGATTGCCCTGGGCAACGTCGGGGGTTTGCGTGATCAATCCGGCATTCGAAGCGCCGATATTCACGACGTTCGTCGGCAGCGCGAAGTTCGGGTGATTGAAGATGTTGAAAAACTCTGCGCGGAACTGCAGCGAGAGTTGTTCGTGGACCGCAAAGATTTTGCTGAGGGAGAAGTCCGTGTCCCAGAAACCTGGGCCATAAACTTGGTCGCGGCCGAGATTTCCGAAATTGCCACTTGGATTCACGAAAGCCAGAGGATTCAGATAGCCGGTGTTCGGCGTCCAATGCGGGAGGATAAACGGCTGGCCTGGAACCACGTCCGGGCGCTGCACGAAATTGAAATTGACGCCTCCATTCGACGTGACAATGTTGATGGGGCGGCCGGATTGCACAGTGACGATGGTATTGAGCTGCCAGCCATCGGCGAGAAGCTTCGGGAGACGCGGAATCACCGGAGCCTGATAATTCAGCGCTGAGGTCCAGCGATGGCGCGTGTCAAATGTCGACGGGCCCTTTTCCGCCTTCAGGTTCGTCGAATCCTGAGGGAACGCGGCGTTCGCAAAATTGAAATTGATGCCGTCGGAAGCGCCGTCGAGAGACTTGGACCACGTATAAGTGGAGAACCCCGACAAGCGGTGCCAGGTTTGAAGGCGAACGGTAGTTTGCAAAGCGTGGTAAGTGGAATTGGCGCCGTCGGAGAAGACGTCGACAGCGTTGAAGGCCGCGTTTGTGCGGGCCTGGTTGGCGTCGTAGAGACGCGAAAGCTTCGTGCCCTTGCTGCCGACGTAGCCGATTTCGAACGCCGCGGTCCCGCCGAGCTGCTGCTGGACGTTGAGATTCCAATTCCCGACGTAAGGTGTGCGGAGATTGCGGTCCGTGATGAAAATGCTTTGCGTGAAGACGGTGGGAGTGAAGATGGGCGTCGTGGCAGTGCCGGGATTGGTGAAAGCGGCAGGATTATAGTCCAAACCGCCGACAAAGCTGGAAGGTGGTCCAATAGGATTAGTCGCTACGCCCGCAGACGTAGTGAAATTGGCGATGAGATTATTCTGAGGCAGATAATCGTAGTACAGGCCGTAACCGGCGCGAACCACGGTGTTTCGCGATGCGTTCCAAGCGAATCCGATCCGGGGGCCAAAATTGTTCAGGTCTCGATTGTAGAGGTGGGGCAGCGTGGAAGAGCCCACTGGCACTAGATTGCCGCTGGCGTCAAAGTTGGATAGGAGATTGTGCTTCTCGCTGAGCGGGCCGAAGTATTCCCAGCGGAGGCCAAGGTTGAGAGTGAAATTCGGCCGCACGCGGATGTCATCCTGCGCGAAAAAGCTCAGGCCGTTGTTGAAGGTGAAACGGTGGGTGTTGCCGGCGTCCGCCGATGTGAAGAAGTTTCCTTGATAGAAGGGGATCAGGTTGTCGATGACCGCATCGCCGGTGATGGTCGTGGTGTTGACGTCAAGGATGCCGCGCTCGAGGTTGTCGTTGAAGCTCTGGATATCGTAGCGGTGGTATTCGCCGCCGAACTTGATGGTGTGACGGCCTCGAATCCAGGTGAAATTGTCGAGCGTCTGAAAGGTTTCGCTCAGACGCCCGCGAGGCAGGCTGAACCCGCTGGCGCCGAGATTTTCGATCGCGCCGTTGAAATCGAATTCGGGAAGACCCAGTTTCCCGGTGCCGAAATTCAGTCCGAGACTCGCGGAAGGATCGAAGGTGTCGTCAATGGAGCGGAAACTAGTGCGGAAGCGCGAATAGCCGAAGCGAAGCTCGTTCAGCTTGGACGGAGAAACAGTGGTGAGCAGGCTCGCGGAAATGACTTGCACCCGGGTCGGGGAATCATTGGCAAAGGCCGCAAGGCGCGAGCCGCTGCCGAATCCACCGAGCGAGCCGAAGGGGAATCGTTGATGGCCCTGGCCAAAGGCGTAGCGGCCCGTGAGCATGTTGCTGGAGTTCAGCTTGTGGTCCACCTTGACGATGAAGTTGTTGTCGTCGTTCATATCGTGAACCGTTGATGGCAGCGTGCGGCTATTACTCACGGGAAAGAAGGCGAGGATTTTGTCGGCCGGCGTGGCGGGCGTTGTTGGAGAGATGCCCGCCGCCAAACGCGCTGCGGCGATGTCGGCGGGAGTGGGTACCTGAAAATTGAAATCGGAGCCAACGCGTTCGCGCTGGCCTTCGTAGGCGCCGAAGAAAAAAGTGCGGCCTTTAATAATCGGGCCGCCTAGAGAGCCGCCAAAATTATTGTTGTTGAGATGCGACTGCGGATTCGGTGAGGTGTTGAAGAAGTTGCGCGCGTCGAAAGCGGTATTGCGGTTATATTCGTAGAGCGAGCCGTGAAAATTGTTGGTGCCGGATCGCGTGATGATATTCACGACGGAACCCGTGTTGCGGCCATATTCAGCGCCGAATTGCGATTGCAGGTTGAATTCCTGAATCCCGTCGAGCGGCAAAAGCGTTGCCGGGGCACCCGAAATGCCCACTTGGTTGAGCGCGGAATTGTTGAAGAAAGGATCGTTGTTGTCCGTACCGTCCAGCGTGTAGTTGTTCGAACGGTCGCGATTCCCGTTGATGTTGAACTGGCCGGTTCCCTTCTCCGAGCCCGCCACTCCGGAGCCTTCGACGGTGACGCCTGGTGTAAGCGCGACGAGTTTGCCAAAGTCGCGTCCGTTCAGCGGGAGCTCCTGGACGAGCCGGCGATCGACCACCTGCGAAAGTGTCGAGCTGGCGGTTTCCACCAACGGGACATTTTCAGAAACGACGACTTGTTCCAATTTCTCCGTAGGCTTGGCGAGCTTGAGATCGACGACGGTAGCCTCACCCACATTCACGATGACATGCGGAGCGCGCACCTCCTGGAAACCCGGCGCAATCGCGGCAACTTCATACTCGCCCGTCGGCAGCTCCAGGAAAAAGTAAACGCCCTCGGAATCTGAAGTCACTTCGCGGGTCTCGCTGGTGCCCAGATTGCGTGCCGTGATTTTTGCGCCGGGAATCACCAGGGAGTGAGCATCGGTGATGCTGCCGCGGACCGAGCCGCGGAAGGACTGTGCGTTCGAGCCCGGGGCGGCAATCGAGAAGCCAGTCAGGAGGGCAAGAAGCGCTGGTGCCAGAGTGCGGAAAATTCGAACGATTTTTGTGTTCATCAGTTTTTCCTCAATGAATCTCGTGCATCCTTTTTCAAATAAAATTTGCGCCTGGAGCAAACTCCCCGGTGGAACATGCGCTACAGCGCGACATTTGGAGATAGCGGTCCGGAATTACCAGCTTGGTAAAGTAAAAATACTACGACATCGCCAGGAATTCTTACATCGAAGAAGAAACGGGCATTCCGTTGTGCGGAGCTTATTCATCATTTACCCTGGATCGGCGTTCCTTTGCGCGGAATGAAGATCGTGCCCGGCGGCGTGATGCCGAATTTCTTCGAATAATTGCCTTCGTTGTTGGCGATGCCGACTCGACCCCGCGAATCGATATAAAGTAGCGATTCCCCCACTGGGACATCCATGAACGTTTTGACGTACGGAAGGTTGACAGGTTTCTTGTTGATTCGCACCGTCACTCTGTCGCCGAGGCGGTAGCCGAGTTTCTTGAACTCGTCCCCGGGAATGTCGGTAATAAGCGAGCCGAAGGGATCGTCGAGGCCGATGATGTCGCCCTCGATGCCTCTGTCTGTCGTCGTAGAGCTCTTCGGCATAAGCTGCACAAGTTGCGCGACCTCCGGGCCGGCGAGATGGTAGTCCCAGCCAGCTACGAGATGCGCGGCCGCCGGAGAGAAGATGTCGCGCCCGTGAAACGTCGAGGAAACGGCGGACTGAATCATCCAGGCCGGATTGGTAATTTCGCGGGCGGAATCGAGGCCGTCGCGCTCGATAACCGGGGTGATCAGCCCGTTGTCGGGAAGAACGAAGTATTGCCCCTTTTTTGATTTTACAATCACCGCTTTGCGTGATGTCCCAACGCCTGGATCCACCACCGCGAGGAAGACGGTTCCCGGAGGATAGTAAGGCGTGACGCCCGCGAGAAATCGCGAGCCTTCTTCGATCGAGAATGGCGTGACCTGATGCGTGATATCCGTGAGGCGAACGTCCGGAGCAACGCTGTAAATCACCGCCTTGCAGATGGCCACGGCATCATTGGCCGTGCCGAAATCGGTCATGAAGACAATCGTCGGCCGCGGTGTGGAGGCTGCCTGCAAACCCGCCGAGGCTTCGTTGTGGGCTGGCTGCCGCGCACAAGAAACACACCATAGCGCAGGAACAAGAATGAAAAGTGCCAATAGACGAATGCGGCGATTCATTCGGAATCACTATTCCTCAAAAATGGGAATTGCCTAATCCCAGGTGAACACCAGAGGAATTCACCCTGACGAACACGCGGCAGAAGGCTCGAAGAGCCTGACCCAAGCCGGCGTCCGAATGCCACGCGAGAGGCAGTCCGGGCAGTGCGCGTCACCCCGAGCGCAAAACAGTATAAAGGATGCAGATGGAGAAGGCGACCGCCACCTAAAAAACCGGCTATGAATGGGGCGTCGGACCCCTGTACGAGAGGACAGGTTTTCCACAGGAGGGACAGGGAAAAACGGGCGAAAATGGTGGCGAAAGCCCATTGAGATCTAAGGACTTATTTTTCAGCTAGATGGGGAGATTCTAAGCCGAATCTAGTAATACTAGGAGACTCGTATAAGCCCAAAAATGTGCCCTCGGTACCATCGCCTTTGGGACGCTCCTTAGTGTCAAATAGGACAGGTGCAGCGAACCCGTCACAAAGTACAGGTTGCTGCATCTAATCAGCAGCGAATAAGAAGCTGTTCGCAATATGGTGAGTTTCTGAGGGTTTGGCTCAGAGGGGACGAGGAATAGGGAAACAATGAAGAACGCGGACAAGAGCAGAAAATGGATGTGGTGGTTCCTGGGGACAGTAGCGGCGCTGCAGCTCTATTTTGTGAGAGAGTTGCTCGCGGCATTTGCCCTGTTTGCAGTGGCATTCGCGGTCGTTGCCTTTCTGGGCGCGAGCCTCTACATGCTTCAAAGCGGCTGGGCGGTGGCAGTGCAGCGCCTTGCTGAGAGCAGGCAGCCGGTAATGGCGGCCGTGCGGCAGGGCGTACACGCTATCGAGGACATCGCCCGCCGGCCGTTGCGGCGTCCGGACTCAGAACCCGCCCGATAACCTAGGGCACAACTTTCTGGCTTTGGCCAGAGCACACACAGGGCCTGGTGAACATTCCTTTTTCCGGTTGACCTAGGTGCTGTGAGAAGAATAAAGAAGAAAAGGGCCATCCGGACTTGAGACCGGTTGGCCCTTTTCCATTCCTGGAATGAAGGACGGAGCCACCCACATGGACGAACTCCACTGAATCTGGTTTTCAAAAAAACGCGGCGCCTCCATCGACATTGATTGCTTGGCCAGTGATAGCGCTCGATTGATCCGAACAGAGAAACAGCGCGGCGCGCGCAATTTCACCGGCGGTTTGCGCGCGGCCTTGCAGCAAGCTGTTGAGAAATCCACTCAACTGTTCTTCCGGGCTGACGCCCATTTTCTTCGCCAGCGCCGCGCCGAGCTCTTTCGACATTTGCGTTTCCGTGACCGGGCCGGGACACAAAGCGTTTACGCGTACGCCCTTGCGCGCCGCTTCGGCGGCGGTCACCCGCGTCAATCCGAGCATGCCGGCCTTTGCCGCGGCATACGCGGATCCCCAGGAAAACGCGGCCTTCGCGGAAAGGCTCGATAGATTGAGGATCACTCCCGACCCGCGCGCGTACATCTCGGGCAGCACCAGCTTGCTCAGCAAAAACGCAGCGCGCAGATGTACCGCGATGACTTTGTCAAACTCCGCGAGCGGATACTCCTCGACCGGGACCACTGGCCCGTAGTGACCGGCATTGTTCACGAGAATATCGATCTTCCCGAATTTTTCTCGCGCCGCGCTCACCGCCCGCTTGCAGTCTGTTTCCTCGGCAAAGTCCGCAGCGACAAACGCTGCTCGCCCGCCGTCCTTTCCAATTTCCGATACCGTCGCCGCCAATTCTTTTTCCGTGCGCGCTGCCAGGAAGACACAGGCGCCTTCCTTTGCGAAGAGTCGCGCGATGGCGCGGCCAATGCCGCGCCCCGAACCAGTGATGAGTGCCACTCGGTCTTGCAGAAGCATAGGACGCCAAGAATAGAAGAAGAATGCTCGAAACACCATTCGCCGGATAGGAATCATCGGGGCCAACACGCCCGCCAGGCCAGCGTTTCCGTTCAATGCCGTCCCTCGGGCTGAACCAGAACTGTACCTCTGTTCAGGTGTAATCTCTCGGCGCGCCGCGTAAGCTATCTTCATCAAAGGTGGGCTGGGGCGACCACGCAGTTCCCTAGGCGCGTTCCAGCAAAATCAACCGTTCCTTCGATTCTGGGATGGTGCCTGTGTATCGAAAACCTTTTACTGCCAGGTTCGCAGCGTTGTTGACCGCGTTCGCGCTGGCGGGTTGCGGCGGTAGTGTCGGCACGAAAAATACCAACACCGGCAGTCAATCCACTGCGCCAGCAATCACCTCGCAGCCCGCCAGCCAGATCGTTTCAACCGGGCAGACTGCGATTTTCTCCGTCACCGCCACGGGAACGCCGACACCGACTTATCAGTGGCAGAAGAATGGCGCGAACGTCACCGGGGCGACCTCTTCGAGTTACACGACACCGCCCACAACCATAGCCGATAGCGGGGAGCAATTTCGCGTCATCGTGAGCAACACGCTGGGCAACGTGACCAGCAATCCCGCCACGCTGACAGTGAATTCCGGACCAGCAGCATCCAGCATCGACGTCGTCACCTACCATTACGACAACGCGCGCACTGGTCAGAACTTGAAGGAAACGGCGTTGACTCCCGCGAATGTGAACTCGGCCAAGTTCGGCAAGCTCGGCTCCCTCATGGTGGACGGGCTGGTGGACGCCCAGCCGCTCTATCTTTCGAACGTCGCAATCCCCAACCAAGGGACGAGAAACGTTCTCTACGTCGTAACCGAGCATGGCAGTGTCTACGCCTTCGACGCCGATAGCACGAGCTCAACGCCTTTGTGGAATGTGTCCACGCTCCCCAACGGGGAAGCTCCCAGCGACGATCGCGGATGCGGTCAGGTGACCCCTGAAATTGGCATCACCGCGACGCCCGTGATCGATCGCACTCGCGGGCCGCACGGGGCAATCTATGTGGTTGCAATGTCGAAGGATGGCAGCGGAAATTATTTTCAACGCTTGCACGCACTGGACCTCGCCACAGGCAGCGAACTCTTCGGCGGGCCGGCGACTATTCAGGCGACCTACCCCGGCGCCGGCGCAAACAGTTCCAGTGGAAACGTGGTTTTTGACGCCAAGCAGTACAAAGAGCGCCCCGGACTGCTTCAAATCGGCGGAACCATTTACACCACTTGGTCATCTCACTGCGACTACAGTCCCTACACCTCGTGGGTGATGGGTTTCGATGCCAACACGCTCGCTCTTGCGCAAAACAATATCCTGAATCTTGTCCCCAACGGGAACGATGGCGGCATCTGGATGGCGGGTTCCGCGCCGGCGGCGGATTCCACCGGGAATATTTTCTTCCTGGTGGGCAACGGCGATTTTGATACCGCACTCAATGCCAGCCATTTTCCGACGAACGGGAATTGCGGCAACTGCTTCGTGAAACTCTCTACCAGCGGGAAAATCACTCTGGCCGATTATTTCACCCCGCAAAACACCGTGGCGGAATCAAACGCGGATCAAGACCTCGGCTCGGGCGGGGCGATCGCCCTTCCTGATGTGATGGACAATACCGGCAAGACCCGCCACCTCGCCGTCGGCGCGGGCAAGGACGCGATCATCTACGTCGTGGACCGCGACGCCATGGGAAAATTCAACACGAGCACGGATCAAATCTATCAGGAGATTAACAACCAGCTCGGCGGCGGCGTCTTTTCGATGCCCGCATATTTCAATGGCGCGCTGTACTATGGCGCCGTGGGCGATTCCATCAAGGCCTTCCCCATCGTGATCGGAAAATTGGCGGCAACGCCATCGTCGCAGACAGCAAACACCTTCGGCTATCCGGGGACTACGCCCAGCATTTCCGCAAACGGTGCCACGAACGGGATCGTTTGGGCCGTTGAGAATGGCGGGACCGCGGTGCTGCACGCGTATGACGCCGCAAATCTTGCGACCGAATTCTACAACTCGAATCAAGCCGCAAACTCGCGCGACCACTTGAGCGGCAACAAGTTCATCACTCCCCTGATCGCCAACGGAAAAGTCTTCGTGGGCACGCCCAACAGCGTCGCCGTCTTCGGGTTGCTGCCATAGATGGACTGAGCAGACCCTCAGCGCTTTCGAATGTAGATGACTTTTTCCACCGTGGCGCAAATCGTTCCCGAGCCATCCACCAGTTCCACAAGATAAGTGCGGTCTACAGAGCGCTGCGATTCCAGCGTGGTGCGAATCGCCATGAGCTCTTGGTCA
>WNFO01001738.1_pt1 | contig 17468 bp, 19 predicted proteins | sample 5400251 | NCBI WGS metagenome assembly WNFO01 (sample SAMN13153354, study PRJNA577476) | soil metagenome | isolation source: 100 cm saprolite under Madrone tree | place: USA:California | collected 2016-06-14
ATTGAAACTTGTGTTTGTGGCATCTCAGCTCGATTAACACTAATTGCTCCCTTCGGGGATGCATACGAAAAAATTGGAACGATACAGAGAAGATTAGCATGGCCCCTGCACAAGGATGACACGCTGTTTCAGAGTGGTAGACCTACGGGTCTCAATATTTATTTTACTATTTTTGCTTGTCGTTTCATTAATTCTCTCTATGAAAGCACTGTGGAGTTTTTATTTCATCTATATCACTGTTGGTCGGGCGACTACCAAAAAAAGATGGAGTCTCTCTTGAATGAATCATATTTCTAACCGCGGTTCATGGATTTAGTAGGTTCGTGTTAGGTCCTGGGTGTAGATTGTTTGCAGTATGTATACAGATACAAATCACATAGACACGCTTGCGCGTAGATATTAAAACTGAATGTGTTCGGAACGAGGTTGAATAACTAACTAATGACCTTAATCGTGGCCCTCCGGTTCCCTCTCCCTGCTCGATAGAGCAAGCCAGACCCTCACCGCCCTCCCTCACGCCAAGAGAGTGCGAGACAGAGACATGGACGGGGTGGACGGGTGGACGGAAGCGCGCCACGTTTCTTCATGTAGTGGGCATTGCGCTATAACCTGTTGAGCGGTCCGGATGCGTATGCTCCCCGCACGGGCAAGGCAGTGGTGCAAGTCGTCCAAATTGAGCTGGGGCGGCAACAGTCTCTGTTCAAGAGCCACCCGCAAAGTGCGAGATGACCGTTCGCGAAGCATTGAGAACTCGCTGGGTGGACTCAGGAAGTTGGCCCGTAGGTGGCGCTGCGTCGAAAACAGAGTGATCCTGGCCAAAGTAGGGCCCCAAAGCTTTGCGACACGTAGAGGCCTGTGGGCATGGAACTGTGGAAAAGCGAGTGAAGGGTGCTTCATGTTGTCAGAGAGAATGTAAACATTGTCGTCCGCAAGGTGCCTCGATTGCAGTCACTGGCAATCTGCACAGGAAGTCGTGGTTCTCTCCCCAAGGACTCTCACTTATAGCTATTCTAGACCCGCTTTTTGATGAGCAACAGCTGGGATTGGATAACCCCTGCCTGGTTAGGGAGGGCGCGCGTGAAGACAACGATGTCCGACTCGTCAGAGGTTCTGGCGTAAAAAGTGCGATGCCCTGAGCGAGCTCTTGCAGGTAAGCCCATACTACTGGAACCTAGACTAAATTACGGGGCTGCCACATCCGAATATGAGGTGGGCGAAAGCCCTCCTTCTGGGGAGGCATATCAAGTCGGGTTGTGATGAAGTGACGGAACGCGCTGAATGAGAGAAGAGATTAGCGTCCTGGTCCGGCTCTACCAAGGAGTTCTTGAGGGAGAGGCTATGTGTGGCTGTTTTCGCCAGCCTTTCGATCAGATTCTTGTGGAGAGTATGGATGATGGATGTACAGTACATTCATCGAGACGTTCAGGTGCCAGCGGAGCGCCCGGGAACCGGGCCGCGAATCGATTTCCTGTAAAACTCCCACGCCCTGAAATTTCGCGGTCACGACACTACCGAGTTCACCTGTGCTTCACTCTGGACTGGATACGGGTCCACAATGCTAGTGTTATACGAGACTGCAATGGGCTTTGCCCTCTTCAAGCTCACAGACTCGGCAAAACTCACAGATCCAAATCTGTACAAAGAATTTGAGACGCCAGAGAGGGCGAATGGATTGTGCGTGTGCAAATATTTTTTTCACGACCTAGCACATCTATTTAGTTTTACACTGCCGGACGTTCTTCTCCTTCGTGTGCAGGCTGAAATTGAAATCTTTGCATCGATTCACGTCGACCGCGACTGCTGTTGAGGAAATCACCACGATGCAGGAGGGGAAGCTCGGCAAGGGCCTAAAGGAGTTCCTGAACAAAGTGATCGTGGAGAAGGGCAAGAACAAGGAAGAACTGCTCGTAGTCGATCCAAAACTTGGCGCGTTTCCCTCTTTGTATCGTCGCATTCTCCGTACGCCGACTAAAGGCCTTTTGTTCTTGCAGCACGTCCGATCAATAAAAAACTGGGAATCAAAGTCATCTCAGACATTGATACGCTCGACCTTTTCCGTGGAATTCGCAGTCAATTGACCTCTCTGTTGAATGGCCTCGATCCGAAAGACCTCGCGACCATGAGTCTTGGACTCAGCCATTCGTTATCGAGGTGCGTGCCACCATATCTGATGCTGTACCAGCGGTCACTCAAACTAGATTAGGTTCAAGCTCAAATTCTCGCCGGACAAAGTTGATACCATGATTGTACAGGCGATTGCGTTACTTGACGATCTCGACAAGGAGATAAACATCTATTCGATGCGCGTGAAGGTTTGTGAATTGCCACAATCTGGGTCTTTGAATAGGTTGTCGACGTTGTTTAGGAATGGTATGGCTGGCATTTCCCAGAGATGTCGAAAATCATTTCGGACAACCTGGCATATGCGAAGGTAGTGAAACTCATGGGTGGGTATCAAGTCATTGTTGCGTCTTTTTCCAGTTCCTTCTTACAGTGAAGGCAGGCTTCCGGACAAGTGCCGCTACGACCGACTTTGCCGCCATCCTGCCAGAAGAACTGGAAGCCACCGTCAAGGCGGCCGCCGAAATATCCATGGGCACAGAAATATCAGAATCCGACCTCGCACACATCCATGCGCTCTGCGATCAGGTCATTTCCATCTCGGAGTATCGCACGCAACTTTCAGAGTATTTGCGTAATCGTATGATTGCGATCGCACCTAACCTCACCGCCCTCGTCGGCGAGCTTGTCGGAGCGCGGTTAATCTCCCGTGCGGGGTCCCTGCTGAACCTGGCAAAGCACCCAGCGAGTACAATACAGATTCTTGGTGCAGAAAAAGCGCTCTTTCGCGCACTCAAGACGAAGCACGACACACCAAAATATGGACTCATATACCACGCCTCTCTCGTCGGCCAAGCGCCACCCAAGTTGAAGGGCAAAGTCTGTGTCATTTTTCTATCGCCTTCGATCTACTGTTGCTAATTAATCCACATTGTAGATGGCGCGTATGGTAGCAACGAAGACCGCTCTTTCCGTGCGTGTCGATGCGCTTACGGAAGCAGATGAGAAGTCGACACCGAGCGCGCCTACAATCGGTCTCGAAAATCGTGCAAAACTAGAAGCCCGCTTACGCTCGCTAGAGACGGAGAGCGAAGCCACGGGTGTGCGACGCTTTGCCGTGGGACCTAATCAGCAGAAGCGTGTCAAGCTCGGCCCCGCTGCACCGACGTATAATCCAGCGGCGGATGCAGTTGGGTTAGTCAGCACGCAGCGTGAGCCGAAGGAGGAGGCCGTGAAAGCGGTGTTGGATGTGAAGGAGGAGAAGCGACGCGCAAAGGAGGCGCGACGTGCGAAAAGACGAGCAGAAAAGGAGAAGGGGGGCGCAGCGGGGGAGGAGGAGAAGCCTGATGTCGCCGCTGCTGACGGGGAGGCAGATGCGATGGAGGTGGATGGGGAAGAAAAGGTGGATGAGAAAAAGCGCAAGCGGCGGAAGAGCGAAGTCACATCCTCGGCGGCGGCGGCGGCGGCGGCGGACGATGGGCTGGTCGCTGCAATGGTAAGAGGCCGTTTCTTTTCAATTGTGAAGCATAGGGAACGCTGACTGTTCGAGCTTAGGAAGGAGTTGGGATGGAGGCTGAGCGCAAAGCGCGGAAGCTGGCGAAGAAGGCGGAAAAGGCTGCCAAGGCTGCCATCAAGACGGAAGACGGCGAATCGTCGTCGAAAAAAAAGAAAAAGCACTTGAAGTCTGAGGAATAGAAGTAGAGTGCTGGACGCTCTTGCGACGGACACTTCTTTCTTTGTACTTCTGCTGCGCATTCACTGCTGCTAGTTGTATGTTTTATCTTGTCGAATTGCATTCTCCATTCCATTCATCCGACTCGTCAGTCATGCTGATGCAACTTCTGTCGGTCGTGTGATCATTGACTTGGACTCTTGCTCGCTCAAGAGTTTTTGGACGAAATTGAATCCAGGGCGTATAGCTAACAACCAAGTGATGAACCGTACTGATCGTAGAAAGACTACTGACCGAGATTGATATATAAAGATCTTGAAGAGAACACCATGTGGAATCAATTCCGCAAGCACTTCACTTGGAGACAACTTGGTTACGGATTGCAAAAGTGCATTCCAGGACTGCCCGAGCTACTGTAGTGGTTACGACTAGTGGAACCACTAGCCTATGGTCACACAAAGTCGACCAGTTATAAAGAAAAGGGTGATTTAGGATCAACGGGAAACTGCTGGCAGGCACCACTCTTCGCAGAAGTCATACAATATATGCGAATGTACTCCCTATGTACCCAAAGCTTTGAAAACTCGAAGCTTTGGGTTCGTAGGGAGCAGTTTCGAGGGACCCAGGTGTACAGTACCAGCCTAGTTAAAAGAAGATGGCGAAGGCATACGGAATAACCCATCCCTCAAATAGACGTGGGAAGTCGTACCACACGGTTACGGTCTTCTAAGATGCCACTGCCGCCGCCACCCCAACATACATTACTCCTACAATGTCCACTCCAAGCGGTCCAGCGCGACCCGTCATCATCGTGACCGGTGCAAACAAGTACGTCCCTCCACCTTGATGCATCAACTAACTCCAGCGCTCACCCTTCCCCCGCGCACACGGGCAACAGTGGGATAGGGTTTGGGATCTGTTACCGTCTCCTCCACAATTTCCTGCAAAACAACACCACCCCAGATGACGCCAACCCGCTATTTCCACGTTCTGGAGCGGAGGACGAACCCCAGGGTATCGAGTATCCCTGTGCTGGTTTGACGCTCATCATGGCTTGTCGTAGTCGGCAGCGGGCAGAGGCTGCGCGCAAAAAGTTACTTGAATTATTCGAGAATGACGTGGCACGAATTCTCTCGAGTCGTTCCAATCGTGAAGTGGAAGCTGAACGGCGTCGTGTGGAGAATTTTCGCGAGAATCTTGTTGTTGTGGTCCATTTGCTGGATTTGGCTTCGGTGCAGAGTACGTTTGCGTTTGTGGATGAGGTGGCGCGTACGTGAGTACTTTTTCTCTTTGGCCCTTGTCTTGCTGGCCTGCCCGGGTGCTGATATATGTTTGTACCTGTGCTTGCCATGTGTGGATAGGTATCCCTATGTATCGCACCTCGTTTGCAACGCCGGCGTAGCCCCGTTCGTGGGCATGTCGTTGTCGCTTCTCCTCCAGCAGATCTGGAGGGACACGCTCGATCTCAACCCGTTCAGGTTCGCGGTCAACCCGAGCTATACCATCCAGCGCAAGGGAATTTTGAGCGACGATGGGCTGGGGTGGACATGGCAATGCAACGTATTTGGGCATTACATTCTCGTGTGTACTCTCGCTGTAATTTCACATGTGCTGCGAGAGACTGACGTCAGTCTTCACGCGCGCGCACGTTTGGTGTTTAGTGCCGAATGTTGGAGACAAAGCTTGCGGCGTCGAGGACGGGTCCCGGGCGTGTCGTGTGGATGTCCTCGCTCACGGCAGAAGTGCATACCTATGACCCGGACGATTGGCAGCTCGTGAATAGCTCAAACCCATACGAAGGAACTAAATTCCAAATGGACCTCATCCGCGCCGAGCTCTCGCGCCGCGCGGGCCCGTCCGCGCAAGTTCGCCACTTCACCGTGCACCCTGGCGCGGTGAGCTCGTCCATATCCGCGGCGCTCGACAGCAACATGTTTTTGACCTATCTCAAAGTTTTCATGTTCTATCTCGTGCGTTTGTAGAACGACTTGTCTGTCTGTCTGTCTTGGCGTTCAACTGAATCGTCCACCTTTTTTTTGTAGGCTCGATGGTTCGGCAATTTGCATTGTAATATCACTCCGTGGAATGGCGCTTCCGCTGCCGTTTACGTCTGCCTCGCCCCGCTCGCGTTTATTCCGGTCTTTTTGTCTACCGCTGGAGTACCCGTTACGCAAGGAGGGGAGGAGCAGAACGATGAGGCGCTCCCGCTATGCCTGCATTCTGTAACATATTGCAGGGGGCGTAACTCCGTTGCTTCAACGCCATTCTATGCGTGGCTCGAACACCGAGAGGAAGCGTCGCGAATTGTAGATCGGTGTGAGAGATTATACCAATCCTACGTCACAGCAGGGGGAAAGTTCCAGCAATAATATGGTTGAATAAAAGATTATCTACAGTATATGGCTACGTATACATGTGCCTGTCTATGCGAGGATTGATACAGTAAAGCTGCGTGATGTCAGGACTGTTGGATAATAGACACATTACATTGAGTTTCCATGAATGGGCACTGAACGTGGCTATGCTACAGTACATCCAAACGGACTTTTGCTGATCTTATTGTAGTGCTGTTGGAACATCGATCGTGACTGTAGTTGGTGGGTGGAAGTAAGGTATCGTTCGGAGGTTGTCCGGCGCTGGCCCTTCCGCCTCCAGCTTCCGGCGACCTTTGTCACTCTACGGGGCAGAAAATAAGATACGAGAAAGGTACAAAGGCACGATATGGCGTACGATGGCAGCCGTTGACATCCCGCGCTCCAGGCCCTCAAGTAGAGAGCAGGCCTTGCAGAGGTCATTGCTGGACATATAGCCGCAACGCTTGCATTTCTCTGCGTACCAAAATTACAGTATCAGTGATATGGTATCTTATACGCGCAGACGAGAGCGAGAGGGGAGAACGAAGGATAAGTACATACGTTGAGTTTTCTGTGTCACGCGAACCTCGTCCTTCACCTCGAATGCCTCGCCAGAGTGAATGATGTCGATGATCGCGCTAGGCCGTGCCGCTTCGAGGTCCTTTAGGAATGCGCGTGCATGGCCACGGTACGCATCGGGCGAGTATATGCACTCCGTCGAGAAGTAATCTAGTTTCTTAAAGTACGCATACCTATTTCGTCGTCAGAACGCATTAAAAAAGGACGAGGAAGAGGCATACATGACAATCTCCTTCTCGTATGCGTACTTGAACGGCTTTGATCGTCGTATTGTGTCATCTCCTTGTGTACAGATCGCGGTGCACCTCCCGAGACGTGCAATATCACCTCGCATGACTGTGAGGACATCCATTAGCCCCGGGAAGGGAAAAATAGGAAGGGACATGTACTGTTCATGAGGACCGTCTCTGCGATGTCATCTGCGTTGTGGCCGGTTACGATGTGGTCCACGCCGAGAGTGGCGGCGCCGCGGTCCAAAGCCTGCCTGCGGAAGACGCCGCAGAACGTGCAGTTATTCTTCTTTCCAATTGTAGAGACAACGCGGTCCATTGTCCATCCGTACAGTTCGTCATAAGAGAGAATCTTGAGCGGCATGTCATACTGTTGTTGATTGCGCTTGACGGTCTTATGATCCAGGTTAATACAAAGTGGCCGAAAGGACAAAGAGAAAGTCCATTCGTACTCACCTCGAGTGAGTCGTCGCGGTAGCCGGTGATACCTTCATCGATTGAGAGGAGGAAGAGGCAGAGGCCGTATTGATACCGTTCGTTAAGCATTTTCATGACATACGCGAGCACTGTCGAATCTGTTCGCTGCTTAACGAGCGGAAACACACATAGAATATTGGGAAGAGAGCACACCCTTCCCTCCAGATGCTCCAATAGCAACGCGGTCTCCAGGCTTGAAAAGCTGAGCCTCGGTGATGGTGTTGTGTACCTCCGTCTCAAAGACCCTGAAAAAGCAGTCCTTGCATATTTGCTGTCCGGTCTTTGGACGCCTCAGGATCGCTTTTGCGTTTTGGCAGAGGGCACAACTCTTTGGTGCCATGGTCGACAAGTCGAGTCGAGTCGACGCAGGATGATGAGAGGGACGGGCCGGCAAGCCGGTTCACAGTGAATGGACGCCGGTGCCTCAGACCATTTTGCGTTCCACATCTACTTTGCATCTACTTGACTGGTCTTTCGGTGCTGCAGCTATGCCTAAAGAGCTCAGGAAGAGAGGAAAAAGGCATAAAAGATCCTCTGCCGAAAATCAGACTCATGTACAGGAGCGCGAGGTGCTAGATGAAGGCCCGTCAAGTGGACCATCGTGGATTGTCCCTCGGGCGGACTCAAGCTCGAAGCAGTTCAATCCCGAAGCACCATTTGGCTACGTCGATCCAGAATTGAAAGCATATTTCAGAACTATCGATGATCAGCTCAAGGAATGGCAGCAGAACCGGGATTACGTGGAGGGAGAAGAGGATGTTGATCGAAACGAGAGTGCGTCATATTCCTTTTTGTGTGCGCTCTTGCTTGTTGGGCTCAATCTTGCCGCGCATAGACAGGAGGATGTTTTTGATGGCCGCTCTGCAAGAAATATCTGGCAAGGAGTGTGAACTTGCCACTGACCCCGATTGTGCTGGGGGACTGGAACGAATGGCGTATTCCATGGACGATTTTGTGCGCCGAGTATTCATGGACAGCCTCACAGGCTCGTAAGGTTGCATGTCTTTGACTCTGCTCTTGTTGGTTGACTTGCGCGCTGGACAGACACGAGTTGCTAATCAAACACCGTTTCGCATCTCATGTCATCCAAACGTTGCTGGCCGTGGCTCCGGATACAATAGCCCGAGAGGTAAGCCAAATTCCATGGTAAGGAAAAGGATGCGGTAGGGCTTAAATATATCCTTCAGTCAAGAGGAGTAATGCCCAAATTGGAAGAGTCCACTGACAAGGGCGAATTGCGTACGCTGACGCAGTTGATCCTCGACTTTTCCGAGGTATGTTAGATCCCTGCCCGCATATACGTCCTACTACACCTACTACAACATTCACCTTCCAGGAAATTTTTCCATCTCTCCCAAGTCTTATCATGGACCAATTCGCCTCCCATGTGGTCCGTGCACTATTTCTCCTCCTCTGTCTTCAGCTCTTCCAGTCCGATGCGCCGCACAAGTCCCAGGCATTCCTGCGCTCGAGGAAGAGTGTAGAGTGGAAGGCGAGGCAGGGTCCGTTGAAGTCTATCCTCGGCGATGAGTCCGGCCAGAGCCAAAACCAAACCAGAGAAGAGGTTAGACAGCCCCCGGCGTTTCACGAGGTCGCAAGGAAGTACGTGATGAAGTTGAGAACCACCTTGGATGCGAATGAGGTTCGGTCGCTGGCCGCAAGCAAAGTCGCTTGCCCGGTGTTACAGGTATGGCGCGCGATGTTGTTCGTGGAAGGCGGGTCATTGTTTATTCGATAGATGGCACTAGAGATAGAGGCCGACCAAGGTCTCTCAGACGAAGCAGGCTCTCTCATGGATCACGTTTTAGTAGGCTTGATATCCGCATCTCGTACGCCATTGTTTCTCTTGGATGGACGGACTCCAACCTAGCTACGCAGATAACGATACGTCATCCACACCCGAAGCTAATGACTACATCCCCACACTCCTTCGAGACCCAACATCTTCCCATCTTCTCGAGACCCTCGTATCGCGTTGTCCTGAGGGCGTATTCGACATCCTCTGGACCACGTACTTTGAACCCGGCATGAGGAAGCTCGCCTTGCATCCTGTCGCGAATTTCGTGATCGCCAAGGCGCTTGAAAGAAGTAATCCTAAGCAGTTGTTGTATGCTTTGAACGAGTTGCGGGATGCACTCGGAAAGCTTCGACGTATGTATGCGTCTCACATATTGGGTTGTCGGTGTTCATCACTCTTTAGAAACTCGGATTGGAATTTTACGTGCCTTGATTGAGCGTGCCGCTGCCTTGAATGCCCTCGAGGATGAAATCTGCGAGGTTAGTCTTTATCATACATTCTCCATGCAATCGTAGGATGACATGGCTCTAGGCAATATGTTCTGCGTTTCAAGTGAGCTCGGAAAAAGATCGAAAGTCATTCGTCCCCTGTGCCCTCTGCCTTAAAAGTATACCTGTAAGTAGGCATCATGACAATCTCGCTATTATTTCACTGACGTCTCAAGGAATATGCTGCTGCCAGTAGAGAATACGCTACTGCGTCACCAAGTCGCGAGTTACAAGGTGAATCCCCTGAGAAACACTCCCGGAAATCGCGAGGCGAAGTAGCATCCAACCCTCTTGAGCCGACAACGACTGGTGCGCTGCTCCTGCAATCACTTTTACGGCTCCACGCGCCACACAATGTTGTCGTACTTGATAGGTGCGCATAAGACAGAAGACCCAGTGGTGTCCGATCCTGATTATGTCCACGTAGTATCGAATCGTTGACATCAAAAAAGCTACTCGCGCTCACACATCATCCCGCCGCTTCGCGCGTCCTCGATGCCATCATTGATGGCCCGACAGTACCGTCTCGATCACGGCGTGCTGTGCTCCGTGCTATCGAAGCACAGTTTGTGGACGTTATCGACAACCGGATTGGTGTCCGAGTCGGCGTGCGATGCTGGGCGGCAGCGGACCCCTATCTCAAAGTATGTTACGTATTTCTCTTGTGTGGGATTGAATGAATGATTATTGGTATTCCTATTAGGAAAAGCTCGCTCGCGCATTGCTGCCGCATGCAGCGCGTCTGGCAGGTTCACCCTATGCACGGTCATTCACGCGTGGATTGGCACTATCGCTGCTCCAGCGAAGACCGGACGAGTGGCGCCGCCAGTATGCAACACCGTCTTCAGGCGGCGGTTCTAATACCGCAACGTCATCACCCGGCAAGAATGGTGACTTTAGGTTGAAAGTTGCTCCCTCATCATCAATCACGGTGACACCTACCACCAATGACAACGGACACCGCGACATGGACCCTGAAGGGGATGACGCGGGGATGTCATCTCCTGCTGAGAAGAGACACGGACACAAGAAACGTAAGCGAGGCGCTGCGGCAGCGGATGAGATCGATGCGCTGTTTAATGATGCGATTGGGCGGAAGGTTGTGCGGAGCGCACTGGAACCCACTCCTACACCTGCGCTTGTGAAGTCCGAGGCGCAGAGAGCCGACTTGACGTCGAAGCAGGGACGGAGAACAGATGACCGAAGCACTGATCATGGCCACGATAGACACGCTGACCTTGGAGCCGTGGTTGATGCGATTAAAGTTGCGCCTCGTCGTGAGGGCAAGAAAAGGAGCAAGCGACGGCCTGACCCTGTCTAAGAATGGCTGTGGGTTACTCTGAGTTTTTGTAAATGTCCGTTTTGTGCCATCATAAACTATTGTAACCAATAAGTCACGTATGGGTATCTTTTCGGTATGCGCTGGACGCCCTGGTTCGGATGCTGGCGGTGGACTCAATCTTGAAGGTGACCTGCGAGCATCAGTTACAGCGTTTAGGGGTGTTTGCCTTCGAAGAAGCCGCCTGGCATGAGTTGTGACATCGCTGACCACATTCGAGCCCCTGTCATTGGCAAGTTTTTCTTCACCTCCTCACGCATTCGGGCACTCAAACTCAGACCAAACCGTTCAAATCGATGGACAGCATTTCCAGCGCGTCGCCCATGGAAATTGACGAGCCAGACCATCATGCGAATCCACCCATGCTTGCGAGTCCGACTCTCCCATCAATGAAGACCAGGTTTTGCATCCCGGATGAATGCATCAAGGAGATGTGTCAAGATATTGAACGTTTCATTCGTCCCGATCATGACGACGCTAGAATTCAACGTCATCTCCAACATGTTCGGCTGACCGTTCACAAAGCCCTTCTGGAAGATCCAGAAGTCATCGAACGCCTCGCCGACCGGGACGAATTCAAAGCTAACGTTGAGCGTGAGGGAGAGAAAGAGGTCATAGAACTATTGAGAAATACAGCAAAGGCGGGATCTTGGCTAGATTTATTCGAAAACAGTACATGCCTCCTTCTTCTGACACGAAGCGCCGCGGCCCTAACCGTGTTTTGCATCCAGAGTTGTTTTTTAAATTCGTCCCAGACACTGAACCCATCTCGAAGGCCTCAGCAGATGGTGCGCAGTCATCATGTCGGAGTCGTCGGACGTCCTTGTTGATCGCTTCTGACAATAGCTATCATACGTGCGTGGAATGCCCCTTACAAAGGTAATGTGGCGGATGTTTTTCTCGAAGTCATCCCGATGTACTTCAAAAATGGGAGGAAAGGTCGTGCCCACATAATAAATTCCTCTGGAACTGGAAAGTCTCATATGGTGGACGAGATCGCGAAAAAAATTATTACCGTGCCAATGTGCCTACGTGAACATGGAAGCCGAGGTCTTGCGCTGCTTCTTCCTCTTCTTTTCCTCGCTTTCTGACCTGATTCTAATAGGTTTTCCTCCTCCTGATACCGCCTTGCGTGCTCATATATATTCGATTGCACGCAAATACGATGATGCGGAAAAACGAGCTGAGCTAATGCGTCTCTTGTGTTCCATTTTTGCCGTCCTTCACAGGCGTCTAGAAGCCATCGCATCTGGTGATTGTCCTCAAGTTTTTTTTTGAGAACAGCGTGCCAATGACGTTACAGAAATTCCAGTGTTAACCACCCAAACAAACCCCCATGGCCTATCTTCACATGAGCAGGACGAACGTGAATCAGCTGTCATGCGGCGCCAGGAGATGCTAGCATCGGCGTTCCGTGACCTAATGACCAGAGGCCAGTCACTTGAACAATCGAATGCTTATCGACAAAGCTTCTACCAAGAGGTGATTAAATTGGCTAAAGAGGTGAATTGCGATTGCATTCAACATTTATTTTCTGAGAATGACAAACCTTCCAGTCCACGGTTGTTAGTGAAGAAGCTGTGGGGAAGGAATTGGCCAACCGTCCCCGAGAATATTATGAAGGCGAGAGATTATTCCATACAAAAAAGAAACTTTGTCGATTTGTGAGTCAAGATGAAGATCTTATGACTCGATGGTCAAAACGGCCTCTCGTTATGCTGGCTTTCGATGAATCTCAGTTCCTTACTGATCTTCCGCGAGGCCATACTAGTCGATACTCAAGTTTATTCACCAACATAGATGACGTTTTGTCCACACCCCTGCCCATCTTCTCCCTATTCATCTCAAAAGCTGGGAGATTCCACGAACCCACTCCAAAGGCAAAGTTACATTCATCAGTTCTTCTCTATATGCGCCCACAGCCTCTGTGTCCTTTTACGGCGGTTGGTTACGATCACCTTGCGTTCCCCGCGCTGGAAAATACTGTCACGTTAGAACGAGTGGTACAAACGGATTGGATCGCTCACCTCGGACGCCCTGTGTATATCCGCTTCACATCATACCTTGGAGAGCCGCTTACTTCACTCTTCGAGCAGGTTTGGTGCCTATTATGATGGCTTAGCCGCAGGGAATGACAAGGAACTCATGCTCTTTGCGAAACGGAAACTACTAAATGGAAAATCTACGCTTGACTTTGCGGATAAAGCTGGTTCTTTCGCCTGCCTCTCTGCACGGTTCACCCTAGAATTCGACGCAAGTCCCGATTCTCACGCTGTAGCCTGTACGCAGGTGGAACACCACATGCGAGTCGTCCTGCAGGCCGATCCCGCATTCGAGAAAGTTGTCACCACTGTTGGGTCAGAACCGCTTCTGGCAGAGGCCGCTTCCGAACTTTTTGAGCAGAATCTCGCGAATCCAGTGCACCACCTGGCATATCACCCAGACCTTAGTTCCGTGGATCGTGGGCGGCCTGGAGAAATGGTCGCTGCGCTCATCGTCATGCAGGCGCGCGACGCATCACTGGCAACATCGGCAGTTGAAAGAAGATGGGTGTCGGTTAGCGACTTTATGCAGGCCTTACTCCCACCAACTGCGTTCGGTACTCTGCAAAGTACTCTGCCGACATTATGGCGCGATGGAGAGCAGAAGCTGTTCGGCGAGACGTTCAGGGATTACGCCATGTGGTTCAACCACATCATCAGGGTCGAGACGGGGGAAATGATCCAAGCTGAACATCTCTGGAAGTTTATCACGCGAGGCGCAATGATCGTGTGTCCAGTCAACTATGGTGGCGTCGATATCGTGTTGCCTCTTTGTGTTAGGGAGGGAAACCTTTCCCGTGACACGGTGTCCGCGATTCTTATCCAGGTCAAGACCAGTGATTCCTTCCAGTGCCGCATCAACAAATTTTGTTTTGATGAGATGGAACCATCGCTTCTGGTGTTTCCCGAAGGACAACCACCGCGGCCCATCATTCGAATTGTTTTTGCACTTGGTTCTCACGAAGCTGGCGTACTGTTTCGCAGCCTACCGCGCGACTCGGAGTCAGAAGATGACGACTCTGACGACTCGGATGATGAAGACTATACTTCATTCGATATCTGGTGTGCGGGACTGTCACCGGACACTTTCAAGGATATCGATGGCGACTTGGCCGCATACAAAATTCTGCTGGATCGTTCGCGTCAGTCTTATATCAGTGAAGCACTCGATTTGGCGGATGACCCCACTTTGAGCGATGGGACGAGGGCCGCAAGGGTACAAAGTATACGGCAGATGTTGGCATTAGATTACCTGACTCGGAAGGATTGAGCAGTTCTCATGTTAATAAGTTGCGGTGGAAGGCATTCGTTCAGGCTTAGATGTCGGTCGGTCAACGGCAGTCGGTTCACTTGCATATTGTAGAGTAATTTCAAATACTTCGTTCTCATTTTAAGCGTCTAGCTAATGATGAGATAATGTCTAATGAACCAAAGGGCCCTCCCCGATTAACTTCAGTTGCTACTGCACGGTGAAGAGACGAGACGCCAATGGTGGCACCATGGTTGTCGTCACTCATGCCCAGCCTTAGCCATCGCCCCCAGTTTTCAGCCATCCGAAATTGCTACCACACCTACCTCCAGGCATCACACCCGATAGCTACAAGAATAGCTACTTATTAAATAAATCAATTGGCTGGCTGCGCCGGATCATTCTGGGTCGTTCTCTTGGTACATTATTTTCCGACTCATCTTCCCTCGGGTGAACGTCGTTATGATCATTCCCTTGGAAGGCTCAACGGCGCCATCCTCGCCCTGCCAGTCCTTCTCAGAACCCTCACTTTGTTGCCTATGTCTGGGTCGTCCTTCAATTTATATGCATCATGAGGCAAAAGTGAATTCTCCAGAAGTGTTTGTTCTGTAGGACTAAACCCGCCTCTTGAATTTGCTTGAATCTGCTTGAACGTTTGGCGCGAGAGGCCCGCAAGCCAAATATCGAAGGCAGTGAAGATGTTGAGATGATGCCTGGTCACGCGATGAATGCGAGAGTGGCGTATTCAGATAAATCTCTAAAAATATGCGACGGGGCACCTCGTTCGGTCAATTCGTTACCGCTGAGCGTATCCATAACGTTTGCTTGAAAGTAGCGCGGTCAGTAACGGTGTCTATATACACGAAACAGAGTTTTCTCCCACCTGGACAGGTGAGAGGTGGTCGATGTCCGGTGAGTAATCTGGCGAGTTCGGATAGGTCAAACGCCTACGCAAGTCACACCGTCATCCATATGCCGCAGAAGAAGAGGGATAGAAAAACTCACCTTTCAAGATCGTCATAAGAGTAGAGAGATACGCTGCAACGGCCATTCGGCACCGTCCAACGTCCGACTAATACACCACACACACATGATCACATCCACAAAAATGACCAGATTTTCCTGTGTCAACAGTGCCGGGGTGCACATGCTGCACAGCGACACTAGCGCGCCGAACCACCACCGCGCGGAACTCCTCGCACTTGTCCCACGTCTTTTCCCAAATCTCCAGAGAGGATCGAATTTCCTCCGTATCAGATGGCAAAGCAACGGTAGCAGCAGCATTAAGCGCCCGCTCAAGACAGCGCAAGGCTAAGTCCTGGCGGCTGTGGTGCGGCACCACCTCCACCGCCACCCGCAAGGCCGAGCGTGAATCCAAAAAGTGAGACAGGGGAGCGTACCGAGGGCGAAGCTTGTGACGGTTCGTCGAGCGCGGCGACGACGCGTGGTGGAAGTGCGACTTGCACGTCTAGGACGTCGCCGAAAATCGGGTCGAACAAATTCGTGGTGAAGGAGAAAGAGGGCGGCGAGAAGCGCAGGCCAGCCTGCGCTATAAGCATCCCATGCACCGTTTGTAGCCCAACACGAGCTGGCTCGGTCTCGGGTAGCGTTGTATGGTCGAGTGGGCCCGGTGCACGCACGCGCTTGGTAGAACCGGCAGGTGGTTTTTGGACCGCAAGAGCGTTATAGAGGGGGAAAGTATATCCTGTGAGGCCGTCGGAGATTGGGACGAGGCATTGTGCGCCGAGGAAACATATGTATGCCTCTGTGATGAGCGGCGCATCTGTCTTGTCGAGCTGGTCGATGCTAGCAGAAAGGAGAGATTGAAGGGCAAAGGCAGCAGAATATTGGACGGGAAGACGCACCACTACACTTTCATTGCTGCAGTTTGCACTCTCAGGCCGGCCTCAGTGCCGATCATCCCGACGACGTTCGACACCGTCGCACTGGCAGCCGTCACCATCGTCTCCGCGACGGTGTCCAAGCTGTGGGGACTATGGAGGCGCGGTTGCGAGTCGCTCGCAGGCACACGCACACCGTACATCTGCAGAGACGCCGAGCAGGGCGGGACGTGAGGTGACCAGGCGCTTGAAGGCGGAGATGAGGAGGGTGAAGACGCGTGCGTTGGAGGTGCTGACACGCATTGCCGCTCACGAATAGGGAGTTTGGCACTAGGCCCGGCTTCTCCTTTTGGCTTGGGATCGAGTCCTTACATTCCCACAGACCGATGAGCGCTTTGCAGGCCCCCTGTCAGGGGTCCGTGCGATTTGGCGGTGACAGACGTGTGATAGAATGTCCGAGTCTGGGTACATTGCGGACTGTGTGTTACAGCGTATTGTTTTCCCATGGCAGACTCACTCTAACCCCATAACATCCTCCTACTAGTACATCCTCCTATAGCACTACACTGAACTCTCTGCATAGCTTGAATGGCCACTGAAGGAGACGTGGTACACAACCAAATGTCCTTGAATTCGTGCGTACAACAGATGTCTGTGACTAACGCTGTTCTAATCGTGACCCACTGCTCCAGCCCGGGCCCCTCGACATCGCAAAGCGCAGGACGAGGGTGCGTCGGTCCCTTCCTTTGTGTGGTAATGTCGCTCAAGAACTATCCATGAACAGCGCCCAGATCGCCGAATCGCACGCAAGACTATCCCAGCAACGCATTGAGGTGGCCGGTTCGTACTTAAATCCCAATTCGTTGATGCCTCAATAATGTTCTAATCTTCTGCTCAGTCCTTCGAGCCGAGAACCTCCCAAGTATCAAGAAATATGGTCTCCTTAAGAGGAAGGTCTTCGTTACCGTATCCAACCGTGAGACAAGGGCAAGGACGGCAAACGCTCGGGTTGAGGGAAAGACCGCAAAGTGGGATCAAAACCTGAATGCTTTGTGGGTCTTGCTTCATTCCCTCTAATTTTCTGACTAAAGTTTCCATTCAGTCTTGTACAACCGTCTTCAACTCTCACACTGTGTCTTTATGCGAAGCGGGATGCGCATCCCATCCTTATAGGTACCCATGAGATGCCGATACCTCTAGCTTCTCAAAGTGGTTCGTTTTGTCGAGAATTCCCTTTCGATCAATCAGTTGAACATCTCGCCTGTAGATACCCCTTGTGTCCTCAATAATGACGTCGGGGAAGCTCGGCGGTCAACGCAGCCGGTCACGCTCTACATA
>WNFO01001739.1_pt1 | contig 17468 bp, 15 predicted proteins | sample 5400251 | NCBI WGS metagenome assembly WNFO01 (sample SAMN13153354, study PRJNA577476) | soil metagenome | isolation source: 100 cm saprolite under Madrone tree | place: USA:California | collected 2016-06-14
CGTTGCTACTAGCGCGGAGAAAGCCGTCCATCAATCCATTGTCATACTCGACGCGAGCGCCGCCATAGGAATGGTCTGGATCCGGATGGGGACAGCCCGTGTAGTCGCCGGAGAGCGAATGAGTCGGGTGGCCCACGCCGGCGCGGTCCGTATACGTCAGGCCGGCTTGCTCGCCATCCGCATTGGGCAGCCATCCGAGAAAATGATCGAAACTCCGGTTTTCCATCGTCACCACGACGATGTGTTCGATACCAGAATTCGCGGGGATGGGTAGATTGGGTAAATCCAGAAGAACATCTTGCGCAAACAACTTCTTGCTCGAGGGCCACGATGGGCCAACCAACGCAGCTCCCGAAACGAATGCGGCGTTTTTCAACAACTCGCGACGATTTACCTTCATGATGTCACTCCTTGATTAAGTCGGAAAAGTGGAGCTGGCAGGTGTGGGGCACAGTGTTGAGACCGTGCCCCCCTAGAATTGTCACGGGCAAGTGATACCGGACTGGGCGGAAGCGACGACGATATCGATACTTGGTCCTTTGACGTGCAGCGCATTGACGGTCATCGATCCGGTGTTTCCACCCGACGAGCTCGTTTGCTCGTTGACGATGAGGCTAATGCCGCCTGGCAACGAGATGGCGAGGTTCGGGTTGGATACGACGACGGATTGGCCCGCGGCGACCAAGCCGACGAGCTGGGCGTTCCCGCTGACGGAGGCCTGGCTACCGCTGCAGGTAGCGCTCGAGTTCGACTTCACGACATCGGCGGCAACCAGACCGCCCAACAGGCTCAGGTTCGCGACCGACGATTGCGACTGACTGGTAGTGCCACTGCCAGAGCTGGTACTCTTCAACGCGTCAGCCGAGGCCAAGCCCAAAACATTGACGCTCGCTAGAGACGTACTCAGATTCCCGCCGCTAGACGGAAGGGGTCCAGTATCTGACAGTGCGAGCGAAATCCCCAGCGCATTTGCCCGCAAAGCCACGGCTTCACCGCTGAACGTGGTAGTAGCCTGCGCAAAGCTGGCGATAGGGCTGAGAGCCAAAATTGCCGTCAGACAGATGGCAATCGTCGAATTTTTCTTTGTGTTCATTTGCACTTCTCCTCCAATTTGAGTTTCAAGGCCGACTCGCGCGCCGCCGTAGGAGGCGTCGGTCGGGCAGATGATGGTCAATACCTGAAGCTTGCTGGTCTCTTTCAGGCGATTCGGGTGCGGCTTCCTGTGGTCTTGGAAATCCGTGAGCCGGTCGGATGTCAAACAGACTTTCTGGTTTGACGTCGAAACGTTAGGCTGGGGGTCAGTTGTGTACAATAGGGTTTTTGCTCGCTTTGCGACACAAAAATTCCCGATGGCACATTAAGGCAAACACCGTAATCCGGATTTGGGTTCCTCTTCACTTTCGAGAAAAAGGTCGCCTCAAACAAGGTTCGAGACCCAATGCGCGGCCGATTACGCGAGCGGGAATTGCACACCGATAAGAGAGTTCTGCGGCGACGGTAACGCGATTTTCTGAATTTTCTTGGACAGAGCGATACCCCAAGAAAAATTATCTGCGTGTGGCCCGAAGATATTTTGGCGAGGAGAAAGAGGCGGCCGATTGCCACATCGGCCGCGCCTCATGGTGCTAGTCGTCCTTGCTGGCATTAGTCCAAGGCGGTTCCAACGAGAATTACTAACGCTTGAGCTGAGGAGAGGAGTTTTGCAGAGCCGCGATTAGGTCATGCGCCGCGTCTGGAGCGGTGACATCCGATTCCAGAATGATTTTTGCGGCGCTCGTGGATTTGCCGTAGAGCTTGCGATTTGCGTCCTCATCGGGCCGGAGCGTCGAGCCATCGAGAGATATGTCGGCAAAGACACCTCGCGCTCGGGAGTAGCTCAAAATCTCCGCGCGCATATAGGCGTCTGTGTCGGCTGCGGCCGAACGTCCCTTCGGTCCAGCGGCGATAGATGCATCTGCTCCCAGCTTCACCTTGGTGTGCAACAGGCTCCCTGCGCCGCGGTCGTTCCTCACAAGAAAGACGAAGTCAGTAGCTTCTCCACCAATCTGCAAGCCAACGCTCCCGCCTTCAAGCGCATACATGGCCGGCGCGCCCCAGGGACCGGTGAAGTCCTTACCGGTGCGGCAAACCATGGTGCCACGGCCGTAGCTGCCGCCAACAACGAAAGCAGCCTTCAACACTGACGGCATGACCACCACACAACGAGCCTTGTCGATCAGATCTTGCGGAATGCCCTCAGGAACCTTGAGGATCTCCTGCATGACCGTTCGTGCATTTTGAAGACGGTCCTGTTCGGTTTTTGCTTCGCTCGGATTTTTTGCAGGCGACAATGGTCCCAAAATCAGCAGTCCCGCCACTAAGACTATGCAGCACTTTGTGAAATTCATTCTAAGCGCCTCCTTGAGCGCCTGGTTTGTTTCTCCGTGCACACTCGTGTTTTCTCTTTCGAGCGGGCTGATGCCGTTAGAGCTCTTGGTCCCACGCTTGGAAGGGCAACCTCCCTTCCAGACTCGCCTTGGATTTGATAACGGGCTGAAAATTCAATCGCATAGGATAGTCTCGTTGGGCAACAGGCAGTGAGACTTGAAATGCGGAGCGTGTAGAAAGTACAAGCGGGAAAGGGAAATAGTCCCTTTCTGCGTACTAGAACCTATTCTTAGAAAGGCAGTTTCCTGTTTCAAAGTCCCCAAAACTCGTGACTTACGTTTGTTGGCGAACAAAATGCACACGCCTCAAAGAAGGGAGAAGAGCATGAGCATGCAACTCTCCGTCAATACAACGGTCTGTAGCGAGTATCAAAGATTGCTCGAAGAATCTCAGTGTGCTTTGGAAATCTGGAACGAGCACCGCGCCGAGTTTTGTCATTTTCGTTTTATCGCAAGAGAAGCAGGCGACGAACTCCTGCGATTGCAAGCGAAGTATGCTCGAGCTTACACAGTGTTGCAGAACCACGAACGCAACTGCTCATTCTGTCGACTGGCGTTAAGAATGGAAGGACGTGATTCTGAAAATAGTTCGGGCACCCTCTCCGACTACGAAGTGTGCACTTGAGCAGTGCGCTTTTCGTGGGGGCCAACATTGAGGTCCGTTGGCGCGACCCAGAAGATCCGTGGAAGATACTTATCCGTAGAAGGAGAATTTTATGAACAATACCGGACGCACGACCCTTACTTTTCTCACGGGCCTTGGGATCGGAACCGCGCTCGCCGTTCTTTTTGCTCCTCAGGCGGGTGAAGAGACACGAGAATGGATTGTCGATACAGCGGAACGGAGATTTAAGGGGTTGCGCCGCATGGGCCGCCGGTCGCTCAGACAGCTACAAGATGCGGTGGCTGACGGGGAAGAAAAGGTCACAGAAGTTTTGAGAAATGGCAAGAAAGCGCTCGAATCGGTTGCCGCCAAGCTAGACTAGCGAAGCGTCTGTACTCCGACCGTGTGTCCGTATGCAGGTAGGCGTCGACTTTATGAACCCTTGCCCTCGATTTTGGCGCATCTCCTTTCCTCCACCTGATTGGACGAGTCAGAGTCCGGATGCCAAAGGCATCACAAACCGGCCCAGCAGTGCTCAGAGAAATTCAAAATAGAAGAAATGAGATCAGGTTCTCGATTTAGAGTTGTTCCTCAGGGCCTCGCCCACCTTGAGCACCAGCGCATCGCGCGAGAAAGGCTTTTGCAGGAAGAAACCGTCCTCCAAGAAGTCATCGTTGCCCCTGTTATATTCGAGGTAGCCAGACATGTAAACGATCCTCAACCTGGTCCGGAGGTCTTTTAGTCGTTTGGCGAGTTCCGGTCCTCGCATCTTGGGCATCACGACATCGGTAAGCAGCAGATGGATTGGCTCGTCCGACTGTTCGGCGATCGCGAGAGCTTCTGTGCCATCCTTGGCGGTAAGCACTGTGTAGCCAGCCGACTCTAAAAACTCGGAAGCAAGGGCCCTGACTGCCTCTTCGTCTTCCACAATTAGCACCGTCTTGCGCCGCCGAACAGCGGTAACCACAATTTCCTCACAAGCAGAAGACTCCTCGGCCTCGTCGACTCGTCGGAGGTAGACCTCGAACCGCGCGCCTTTCTCCGGCTCAGACTCCACCCAAACGCAGCCGCCGCTCTGCTTAACGATGCCGTAAACGGTGGCGAGCCCCAATCCAGTTCCTTTGCCCTGCTCTTTAGTTGTGAAGAACGGCTCGAAAATGCGCGTTTTCGTTTCGGCATCCATTCCATGACCAGTGTCCGTAACCGCGAACAGAACATACTCGCCAGGTAGAATCGGAGGCCGAGCCAGGGCGTATTGCTCATCCACTGTCACGTTACGCGTTTCGATGGTCAGGGCACCGCCCGATTGCATGGCATCGCCGGCATTCACCACAAGATTCATGATGACTTGCTCGATCTGTCCTGGATCTGCCTTCACTCGCCCGAGAGACTCGCTAGCGTGGAATGCGAACGCAATGTCTTCGCGAATCAGCCTTCTAAGTAATTTGCACATTTCCGAGACCAGCATGTTCAAGTCCAGGATTTTCGGCTGCAATACTTGCATACGACAGAAGGCCAGCAACTGGCGTGTCAGCGAAGCGGCGCGGTCCGCTGCGTTCTCTATTTGTTGAGTGCGTCCTAGGAGCTGATCGTCGGATTGCAGACGCTCAACCAATAAACTGCTGTTCCCTTTGATGACCGTTAGAAGATTGTTGAAATCATGCGCCACGCCGCCTGCTAGGCGTCCCATTGCATCCATCTTCTGTGCTTGTCGGAGTTGTCCTTCAAGCTGTTGCCTCTGTACTTCAAACTGCTGCCGTTGTACTTCATGTTGTTGTCTTTGTTCTTCGTTCCTCTGCAATGTGTTGCGCATGTCCTCGAAGGCACGGGTAACCTGCGCCACTTCGTCGCCACCCGCATTTGATTTCAGGGGATACGTATAATCGCCTTGTTCGAGGGCGCGTACTCCCTTCGCCAAGTACGCCATCGGACGCGTGGACCTGTCCGAAATCACGAATACCAATATTCCCCCCGCCAACACGGCGACTAGACCCAGCCCAAGCAGTAGGCGGTTCAATCTCTTCAGGGATGCCCTTGCCTCGTCATAAGACTTCAGAACAGTGAGGCTTAGAGCTGCCTCGGTATTGGGGGTTAGCACGAGGGAACTTGCGAAAAACCTCTGATCGCCAATTTGGACCTCTTCACCTCTAGGACGGTCCCGCAGGTGCCCCTCGAGCTCTTTCTGCTTGGCTAGCGAAAATGTGCTAATCACAATATCGTTGCCATAGCGGAAGATCAGGTGACTCGAAGAAATGCGCCCCAGGTCGCTTGCGCCACTGGAGTCAATCTCGCGCCCGACGACTACTGTGCCCAAAAGACGGCTCTTCCCGGGTTCATCCTCGTAGTACGGTTGCAGTACCACCTGAAAAAGCTGCCCGCTGCCAAACCACCAGCCTGTCCCACTATCCTCCCGGAGAGATCGTCGGAGCTGCTCTTGCGCGTTAGCAAGGGAAAGCCTCAAGCTTGTCGTGTGCAGGGCGATAATCTTGCCCTTTCTGTCCGCGAGAGCAAACAGGTCGCAATCACCGGACTGCCATGGGTCTTCGCTGGCATCCTGGATCGTCTTCGCGTCTCCGTTTCTCATGTATGCCAAAGTCGCGAGCAGATCGGCCTTGCGGGTCAGCAACATCTCTCGCTGGTGCTGAACGGCTTGGATCGTTAGGAGGGCGTTGCGGGCGTCCTGTTCGATTTGCCTCTGGACCTGAGCTTGGGCCGAGTGACGCACTACAAGCAGAGTGGCGGAAGTGAGCGCCGCCGTAAACAACACAAGCCACAACAGCAGCTTGGTGCGCAATCGAAGGTTGGTCCGGTTCTTAAGGAGAGGTTTCAATACACGACTTATCTCTGTCAAATCAATAAGTTGACTTGGGCGAGGCACACCCTCAAGACCGGTTTGAGCTTCCGTAGGAGACAGCGCTGAATCGCTCAGTTCACCTGGAATTTGCATGTCAAGCTCGTAAGTCTCCTATGCTAGCGATTCTGTCCCGCATCGGGAATGGACCTGACGTACCGATTGGCAAGTACCCTCGATACGGACCCATCGATTTTCGGGCAAGATCACGCTGAGCCAGCGAGTCTTGGCACATACACGAGGTCCAACGGCCACTCTCACTCGGTTCTTAATTCAGCGATCCATTTGTCCAAAACTAACTGGTCGTTTGGCTGAATGCCGGTGAACACGATTCCCATCCCCGCATCCAATCGGCCGTAGACCACCTTGCCCAAAGCCTGGAAGATACAACCTCTGTGAACAATTCTTATGCGGATCTTTGTCCCCGGTGTGAAGGGCTTGAGTGTGCTCACATGGCATCCAAAAAGGCTGAGGTCGCTGGTTCGCCCTTTAACTGGAGTTTCCAATAGCACATCGGTCAATTCGATGTCGGCCTGGAAGGGATAACGACTTGCACGGTGGCGCTTAAGCTGTACTTGTCACATCATCCACTAAGCCCTCCGCTGTTCCGCAACTGTCGAATGGCAGCAGACCTATATTGAAGCTAACGTTGGGGGAGCATATCCGTTAACTGGAATCTATCATAGATTTATTGGACCGGGCCGAATTGTAGTGTGGCCCGGCGCAAGCTCGAGCCGTGGTTTTCAGCGCGAGCCTTTCGTTTGGCTAACGACACAAAGAGTAGCCAAATCGCAGCGGTCACTTCCTGCACAACTCACCGAGCTTCGCGCGAAAAGAGCGATGGGAGTCTGCCCGCGGGCCGGAGAAGGGAAGCACCTCTTCTACGTGACGCTTCAGCCTGGTGCGGATCTGGCGCGGCTCTTGCCACAAGTGGACGGCACTGCCTGGGGTGACCTTGAGGACGAAGCTAAGTTGAGTGCTTTTGGGGTTCCGTCCAATCCGCTGTTGGTTGACTCAATTCCACGCCAATGGCAAAGGAACGACCCTCAACAGATTGGCAGTAAGCGACGCGAGCTTGCGAATACAGATTCCCCTGGACTGATCTAACGGTAAGGTGCTGGTTCAATTGCCACGGGTTTTTGGTCAGGACGCGGGCGCCGTGAGCACTGACGTCGACGGTGTAGGCGAGTTCATAAGTGACATTCTCGAAGCTGCAGAGCTCCACGAGCACCTTCATGGGAGTGCGCATTTCCGTACGATTTGATCGCGGCTCAGCTGTCATCGCGTTGCCTTCTCCAGATGGGAGACGCGGTGCTGTCAATCGGGCTGGGCGGCTGAGAATTAGAATCGAACGACGTTTATACTGCACTTGCAATAGTACGCTTGGGCAATGTCCCGGTGATACGCTCCTTAGCTGGACTTTGATTTGTCCGGGAGGCTGCTTTGTAAGCCATCATATCTGCGCGTGGCGGACCACATGACGGACCGATCTTGAAACTTCACCCCGATGACAAAGCGACCGTCCTCCTGCGTCTGGCAATAAACCACGTTTCCGCACGCCGGATCTTCGTTCCGCGGAGTAACTTGTACCGCATCGCCAAGTTGCCAGGGGCGATTGGAGTAGACGCGAGCGCCGCGTGAACTGATGTTATCGGTGTACGTACGCTCTTCTCCATCGGTGCTCGCAGATTCCGCCTCTGCGAGGCGTACCACCACGACGATGGGGAGCCGCCTTTCCATTCTGCCGCTGAGAGTGTGGTCCAAAGGCATTTCGCTCAGACCTTGACTGGGCAAACCTGATACGTTGTGACGCGCTGATTCGCCTGGGAAACGCGCATCATGGTCTTTGGCTAGGAGCGACTTGATCTCTGGTGCGCCGATGGTTTCTCTGCGTGGTCCGGCGCTTGGTCCCTTGATGAGTCTCCTGGAAGCCGCGTCCGCTAACTCACGTCTCCATTTGGGTACCATTCGTCCGGACTTGCGACAATCGGGTCAAGACCTCGGTTCGTTACCGGGTGACCACCCGAGTACTGAATGGAACGTTTGCGAGCGTTCTGGCATCGTGGATTGCAATCTATCGGTGATCTCGGGGCCAGAGGACCAGCCGAACCGAAAGAGTGAAATTATTGAGAGATGGCGAAGAGGGAGCGAAAGGAGGGAGGAGAACCCTCAGCATCAGGTAAACACTGCAGTGGCAATGAAAATTATTCCTCGTGCCAGTACCGTCCCAACCCCGACAGGCGCCCCACAAGACATAGATTATTAGTGACTTATATGGATTCCCGTTTTGGCATTTCATGAGCATAAACTAAATCTGCCGAGCCACTTTGTTCCTTCTTGTCCCTGGGAAGCGGAGGCAGGGGTCCTCCGAAAACTGGGATTGGAGATCGCAGGCAAGACCAATCCTTCAAAATCTTACTGTATCGCGCGGGGAGTGGTGTGTTTAGCCACCCTTGCGCGGACAAATAGCGAGGGAAGCATGAACCCGGCCATCATGCTCGTGGATGTTGCTTCGACGAATCGCGAAGGACTGAAATCCTTCCTGCAGACCCAAAAATGCGATGTAGAAACGGCGGCAGATGGCGAATCTGCGGTTAAATACTGCCTTCAGATGCAGCCGGATTTGGTTATCCTCTACGATAGTTTGCCGGACATCGGCAGTTTCAAAGTTTGCCGTCAGATCAAGAAAGATCCTCTCAATCAACTCACGCCAGTCGTTTTGCTGAAACCTTCTCCGGATCTATGGGACATCCAGCGTGGACGGGACGCCGGCGCAATGGATATCTGGGCTAACCCTGTATCGCATTGGGAATTGCTCGGGCGCATCCAGACTCTGTTGCGGCTCAAGAAATACATGGATGAGCAGGCCAGATCCGCAGTGTTTGCGCTGGCGCGCAGCGTCGACTCGAAACAAAACTTGCGGAATGGCCACTCGGAGCGTCTGGTGGCATACGCGGAGCAATTGGGAGAAAGCCTTGGTCTTGGAGACAAAGACCTGCACGAACTCCGCATTGCCAGTTGGCTTCACGACATAGGAAAAATAGACGTGCCAGAAAGCATTCTTCTTAAACCCGGGCCCCTGAACGCCGAGGAGAGAAGAATCATGCAGGAGCATCCGGTGATTGGAGAAAAAATTTGCGCGCCTCTCAAGTCGCTTCGCAGAATCCTCCCCGTGATCCGGCATCATCACGAAAAGATGGACGGCAGCGGCTATCCCGATGGCCTTCGCGGAGAGGCCATTCCGCTGAAAGCGAGAATTTTGCAGATCGCTGACATCTACGACGCACTGACTACCAATCGTCCTTACCGGGGAGCTCTCCATCCCGAAGAAGCCTTGCAGACTCTCTATGCCGAAGCCGGGAACGGCTGGCTCGATGCATCCGTGGTGTTGAAGTTCTCCCAAATCTGCAGACACGGCGAATACTTCCCCATGAGGGGAAGAACAATGCTGGCCTCCTACTACGCGTAATGGCTCACCGTTCGTCAGGACGCTCGGCACATTGAGAGAACGCGCGGGGTGACTTACTGTACCGTCGCAAGACATACTAGCGGAAATTTACAGTCGCGCTTGGCTCGGCGTAGAATGCGGGTGTTCACCAACTCACGCAGAAAATGACCAGGCCTCATGTACAGCGTGTACGAAATATTCGAGGTCTTACCGGACGGCTCCGCGTTGAGGATCAGCCGTGTATCGAGCTTAGAATTTGCCAAGTTAGCGCTTCAAGAGCTGGCGAAACGTACGAAGAACGAATGTTTCGTCCCCGATGCAAAAACCAGGCAAGTTATGGCGCAACTGAATGTGTCTCAGGGAAAGTGGCGCGCGATCAAGCGGATTTTTCAAATCTCCTACGATGAGCAATTAGGCCTTCGAAGAGCTGAACTGCTAAGGTCATTCGGTTATGGCGTAATCTCGGTGATTGGCAATGATCCCGCAAGAGTTTTCTTAACTTCGATCCAGCATTACGACCTATTTATCGTCGGGCATGCGGCACCTGAAGAGACCAGAACAAAGATGCTTGATTGGATTAAGGTGAAATACCCAAGTGTGAAGATTCTTGCCTTGAACGCTCCCCATCAACAACTGCTCAATGCAGATTACAACGTCACCCTCAACGGTCCGGAAAACTGGCTTCCGATCGTGCGCAACTTAGCTGACCCCGCTGACGCTTAACGCACAGGTGACACGAGTCCCGGATTCCAGTTCCAGCATCTCTGCGTCGGCTGCGAAAGGATGGCGTACCGCCGGTCGCGCACACCAGATTCCTTAGCGCGATTGCCGCTGTCAGATACCATGCACGTATTCCCTCGCGGAGCGGACTCGCGTTTGCGTCACGGAGTAACCTTCCTCACAGCATTAGTCTGTCAAGTTCTCTTATTTGATGGGAAGTGCGTTGGAGAAAAGAGCTTGCTCCTTGGGAAGTGCGAAGTACGACCGTTTGGCAAAAACTGGCCGCCTGAAGTCCCTGTGGCGGTGACCGAGACCAGCTGTCCTCCGGTACTACGCCTGGGCCCTATCTGTACTATCGACGCATTCTTAGCCTGATCTAATACTCACGGGACTGGCATGAACTCTTGGCATCGGCCCTGTCCCCATCTTGGCCCTTCAAGTCAGTGTAGGAGGCCAGCTAATGTCCGCCACACCGGGAATAAGGCAATTCTCTAGCGGCAGCATCCTAAAGACAACCACCTGGGGCGCGCGGCTCGCACTCTTGGCGCTGATCACCATGTTGGTTGCCGGACTGTGCCTTGCCGACGGCAAGAAGCACAAGTTGTCCAACGATCTTGACGCCTTCAAAGTCGGGCACGACGGCGCCACAGTAGACGTGATCATCCAGTTCAACCAAACACCTACCGACGCCCACCATCAGAAGGTGCAGAGTAAGGGCGGGGTTCTGAGGACAAAGCTGGACTTCATCAAGGGCGCCCATTATTCCGTTCCAGTAGAGTCCCTTGATGCCCTGGCGGACGATCCCGATGTGGCTTATATCTCACCCGACCGCCGATTGAGCGGCGCCCTCGACAATACCGCCGCTGCGGTGAACGCAAAGGCCGCCTGGCAAGCCGGCTGGGATGGCACGGGAATAGGCGTCGCGGTGATTGACAGCGGCATCACCTACCATACCGACCTATATAGCACCGGTGGCGGAGGTGGCAAGCTCCGCATCATTTACAGCCAAGATTTTGTCGGCGGAGGCACGAACGACTATTACGGGCACGGCGAACACGTCGCCGGAATCATCGCGGGGAGCGGGAAGAGTTCCAATTACTCGACCTACGCTCGCACGTTCAAGGGCATCGCCCCCAACGCAAACTTAATTAATCTTCGCGTCCTCGACCAGAACGGCCAGGGAACCGACAGCGGGGTGATCTCCGCCATTCAAGTGGCCATCAACCTCCAAAGCAAATTGCACATTCGGGTCATGAATCTCTCGCTCGGACGCCAGGTGTTCGAGAGCTATACGCTGGACCCCTTGTGCCAGGCCGTGGAGGCCGCCTGGAAAGCCGGCATCGTTGTGGTAGCTGCAGCAGGCAACTACGGCCGGGACAACTCCATGGGCACGGACGGCTACGCGACCATCACTTCGCCGGGCAACGACCCTTACGTCATCACCGTGGGCGCCATGAAGACGGAAGGCAGCCCGCTGCGATCCAACTCCTTGATCGCCAGCTACAGCTCCAAGGGACCCACGCTGCTTGACCACGTGGTCAAGCCGGACATTGTGGCGCCAGGAAATCGCGTTGTTTCCTTGTATGGATATCCCTTCGTTAACCCTAACCCTGTTGGACCATACTACGTCTATGAAGCGCTACCCCAAGAGTATCCCCAGAATTTGGTGCCTTACGGTTATTACGACGGGAGCGGGAGTCTTAGCACCGTGTCCACGTCGAGTACCTATTACTCTCTGAGCGGGACCAGCATGGCCACGCCGGTCGTAAGCGGAGCGGCTGCACTCTTGGTACAGGCTCAGCCTAAGCTGACGCCGGACCAGGTGAAGGCGCGGTTGATGAAGACCGCTTATAAAGCATTCCCCAGCACCAGTAGTACAGTCGATCCGGTTACGGGTGTAATCTATGTCAGCGAGTACGATATTTTCACCGTCGGAGCCGGATTTCTGGACATTGGTGCAGCTCTCGCGAACTCGGACATAGTCACGGGCACTGCCCTTTCTCCCACCGCCGTATATGACGCCACGCAAAATGCGGTCTATCTTGTGAACGCCGCTGGCTCCACTTGGGGCACCTCGGTTGTATGGGGCAACTCCGTAGTTTGGGGCAACTCCGTGGTCTGGGGCAACTCCGTGGTCTGGGGTAACTCCGTGGTTTGGGGCAACTCCGTGGTCTGGGGCAACTCCGTCGTCTGGGGAAACAGCAACCAAGTCACTTCAGAAACCTCGAATGTAATTCTGGGCGAGGACTAGGATTCGGCTTCCGCGACAGTCCACAGATTCGTTTAGCAGCCCGTCCGTGCCGCCGGTTAGGGGTCAGGCAAAAACCGGAGCGATTGCTCCGTAGTTTACCCCCTGACTGCCTCCGATCTTTACCTGCTTGCGCGCAGGGGATGTTTTTTTTACCTTGGCGCCGTTTGAAAGTTGCAATCCAGCCATTATTCCACGCGGAGTCTCACCATTGAGGGGTGCTTTACCACCCCGAGATGGTTAATTCCGTCTCGTTCTTGCGCCTTCCCGCCTTGCGTGAGATGACTTCTTCACAGAACTAGCAACCCCAACGGAGCGCCGGGCCGAGCCCACAGCCGCGAGTCGCTCAAGGCACTTACCGGTGGCACCCGATTAGGCACGCCACCGTTTCAGGCCACGGCAACTATATCGTCGGCTGCGGCGACGGGATACGTGTCTACGCTCAAAGCTGACTTCGCTTGCGGAAGCCGAACTTCGCTGGATTCTGAATGGAGGCCGTCCTCACTCCGCGGTCGAAGATCCTTTACCCGCAACGTGAAAGCAAACTGACCGGCTCCACAGTTAATGCAAGCCAGCGTCCCGGTTTCCGTATGCGCGTTGCATTTCCACGGTTGCCTTTCAGCGGCAGCTTTCCAAACCAATTTTGCGATAAATCGATGACTTTCAAAGGAGAAAAGGAATGCTCAATCACTTCTGCAAAGGAAGAAAATGGTTTCTGGTTATCGTGGCTGGGGCACTGGGAACATTCAGCGCAGCACAAGCGGGATACGCACAAGGCACGTGGACAACGCTTGCACCTGTCTCCCCTTCCCCTACGGAGGGCATGACCGTGGGAGGTGTTGGGCAAGTCATCGTAGGCGCCTACGGATTTTCCTCCACTCTTGGGGGCAACACCAACCAAACTCGGCTGTATAACATCAGCACGGACTCATGGAGCACGGGGGCCGCAGCCCCTTTACCAGCTCGCGCTGACGCGGCTTCTGGTGACACCACTCATGGCGGATTTTTATACGTTATCGGCGGCGGGAATTCCAGCGCGGCACTCTCCGATCTGGAACGCTACGACCCGGTATTGGATGCTTGGATAACCCTAGCCCCGATGCCCACGGCCCGCGCAGGTGCGGCCGCCGCAGTCATTGATGATGGCATCTTCGTTATTGGAGGCCGGCAGAGTACCAGCGGTCCGTGCAGCGGCGGACCCTACTTGGGGACAGTGGAAAAGTACGACATTGACACCGACACGTGGAGCATGGTTGCGCCACTGCCAAACCCGCGCTCAGACATGGCCGCTGTCGCGCACGGAGGCAAGATATTCGTCTTTGGCGGGTGTACCGGAACAGCCTCCGCTCCTAGCGTCACGAAAGAGGTCGATATGTACGACCCGCAGACGAACACCTGGACTAGACTCGCCGATATGACGACCGCGCGCGCCAGTCTTGTCGCAGGCCACTCGGGCGACAAGGTATACGCTATTGGCGGAACAGATGGGGTTTCGGCACTGACCGTCAACGAGGTGTACGATATCTCAAGCGACTCCTGGTCCACCAACACGCCCATGACAACGGCCAGGCAGGGGGCCGGCGTTAATTCTCACGGCGGGAGGATATACGTTGTTGGCGGCGCCCAGCCTGCATTTGGCGCTTCGACCGATGCCAACGAGGTGTTCAAGCCTTAATCCATCTAGGACTTGAGTAAGGCACGTCGTGCCCTGTTGGCGTTAGGGCCGTTTGCAACCCAGGGGAGGGGCTTCCTCTCCCCTTACTTTTGTTTGCGGTTCGTCCCCACGACTCCTGCTCTATGACTATCTGCCTGAAGAATAAGGGACTGTGACCGGCTCCAAGCCGGCTTCCACGGACTAGGAGCGGGCATGGCATTAGCAAAGGCACGACGAATATCCTTCCGGCACACAGCGCAATTAGATGGTCCAAGACGATCAATTAACAGAAAGTCACATCGGGACAAGTAGAAATTGAAGACACGCATTGGCATGCTACCGGCGTCTCAGTAGACCGTCCGCTTTCTCTGTCATGGAGTTTCGGTGCGAGTATGATAGCAAACGCACGATAGACTGGCTGTCCCAACAAAGCTATTTCCAGGATGTTCTTGCCCATCAGGTAGTGCCGGTGAGGTACCGTGTTGGCCTCCGCCCCACGGTCGACCTTCACAGCCTCATTGTCGACCAAGGCCCAGTATGAAACTCAGTGAACCGTAATGGGCTCTTCGCGGTCTTGCGGCAGTCCGCGTTTGCTAAGACCGTTTACACGGTGCAGAACTCATGCGGGGCCTCTCAAAACGCAACCGCCTTGCCATATCCCACGAATCTAGATATTATCTAGAGATGCTGCGGTTCGATTGGGAAGAACAAAAGCAATCGCATCAAGCGCGGAATTTGGTTTGAAGAGGCCCAGAGCGTTTTTAGCGATCCGCATGGACGCCTATTTTATGATCCGGAGCACTCCGAGCACGAGGATCGGTTCATTCTACTTGGCGTGAGTTCAGCGGCAAGAACGCTTATCGTAGTTCACTGTAACAAGGAAAACGATTCCATGGTCAGGATTATTTCTGCCCGTAAAGCGACTAGAAAGGAGGTGCGCCTCTATGAGGAAGGAATATGATTTCTCCAAATTGAAAGAGCTGCAGAACCCCTACGCAAGAAAGAAAAAGGCGGTGGGCATTAACTTGAGTCCGGAAGTCGTGGACTATTTCAAGCGACTGGCGGAAGAGACGGGACTGCCTTACCAGAAACTGATTGATTTGTATCTGCTGGACTGCGCGAGAAAACGCAAGAAGCTGACAATGAAGTGGGTGGCATAGCGGCGACGAATTACTCAAGCTGCGGTAAATGCTTCGGCGTCATCCTCGCACGAGTCGCGTCGGAGGACATTGGTTTGATTAAGCGGTGACCTGCGGTCCACAGGAGTAATGGTGGCCCTTTATGCCGACGTTCAGGCTTGTTACTGCCTCGGCCAAGTATGGCTCTCGAAAGATTAAGTCTGAGCGTAGAAATGGAGGGACACAAGCCCTGCGCGAAGAAGCAGCAAAATCTGGTGCCGGGGAAGGGAAGTGGGCCGAATGTCTGCCGGTCAAATCTGAGTGGTTTGCTGCTGCGTGAGCGGAGGCTAATTCAAGTTGTTCAACGGCAGGACGGTCGCTTTCAAGGCAATGGACCTACTATGACTATCTATTCCTTTGCGTCCCGGTCCTCGACTTTCGACTCCCCCGGCTTGCCTAGAAGAAATGCCAGTTCTGCACTATCGCCGGTCCTAGCCAAACAAGTTCGGTTTATTCTCGGTTACTTCTCAACTAATCGGTTCCTCAAATCTGGATGCTCCCACAAGCTGAGCGGGGGGCGCTCGTCAGCTTTTGCGTTCGGCCGCTACAAGCGTTTCGATCGAGCTTGCCTCTACCTCTACGCGCTTGATCAAGACTGCCGTTAGACCGTCGTTTCCGAGATTGTGCTTTGACATGCTTCCAGTGGCCAGCAGCATGTAGTCTTGTAGAGAATGATCTAGACCGGCGAGTACAAGCCACCGCCACCAGACGAACAGCCAGAACCAAAGATGAGCGCAACTTCTTCATCCGCGTAGGAATTTCTCCGTGGTGTACAAGGTGAGCCTTCTAGCTTCTGAAGACCGATTGCAATTCTCGCACAGCGGTTGCGTTGACCTTTATTTGTATTTGGCTGGACTTCATTTCTGCAGCCGCGACCCTGGCTTCTAAGATCCGAAGGAACGTCGTCTCGCGAACCCACCGAGTTAGCCTGACCGTCTCGGCTAAGTGTGCACTGTCCGACGGTCAGTCCACGGAGAGTAATTCAATTCGGACTTAAGGCCTGCACCAAAACTGGCCTCAGTACCAGTAGTCCTAATCATGGTAATTGCTTATGGTCCCTCCAATAGCTTGGTCAGGTAGAGCAGTCGTTCTTCAGGCTCGCCCAGTTCGAACTGACCTAAGCCCACTTAATTCATTAAGAGAGAAAAGGTCACGGTATTTGTCTGCGTTATTTGACCGAACTTTTCCTCCTGACGAGGATCTATGAGGCACAACCAAGTAATAAGGGCAGGAAAGCGGACCGCAGCATGCGTTTCCAGAATCAGTAGCGCGTTCCAACATGGCGCGGTGTTTTCTGTTTTGATGTTTGCAGCCCTCGTGCTAGGCGGGTGCGCAGGCTTAGTTAGCGGCACAACGAGCAATCCGCCTTCGCCGTCGACTCTGGTAATTTCGAACGTACAAACCACGTCCACGACGTCCTCCACCTCTCAGATTGTATGGACAACCAACGTTGCTGCGGACTCGGTGGTCAATTACGGAACCACTACCTCGTATGGATACAGTACGCCACTCAACTCTGCTATGGTCACCAACCATCAGTTAACTCTCTCTGGCTTGGCCGGTGGCACTACCTACTATTACGAAGTCGCTTCGGCAGACTCGAAAGGTAATCATGGGAAGAGCGGCGGCCATTCATTCAAGACGTTGAGCTTCAGTATTTCCGGAGCGATTACTCCTGCAGCGGGCGGAAGTGGGGCAACGTTGACATTGACCGGAGCGGCCAATGCCACAACGACGGCGGACAGCTTGGGGAATTACACATTTGCTGGACTGCCAAATGGAACGTACGCGATTGCCCCGAATAACGCAGGCTTTACGTTTACACCAAGCAGCCAGAGCACGACGGTCAATGGCGCCAACGTCACAGGGGTGAATTTCACGGACACGCCGGCATCTGCGGTGCCGACCATCACCACGCAGCCAGCGAATCAGACGGTGACGGCGGGTCAGACGGCGACCTTCGCAGTAGTGGCAACAGGAACGGCGCCACTGAGCTATCAATGGCAGAAGAACGGGGCCAACATTGCGGGAGCGATCTCAGCGAACTACACCACGGCGGCAACGACGACCTCGGACAGCGGGGCAAAATTTGACGTGCTGGTGAGCAACCCAGCAGGAACAGTGACCAGTGCGACGGTGACGCTGACGGTAAGCGCAGCGGCGGTCGCGCCAACGATCACCACGCAGCCAGCGAACCAGACGGTGACGGCGGGTCAGACGGCGACCTTCGCAGTAGTGGCAACAGGAACGGCGCCACTGAGCTATCAATGGCAGAAGAACGGGGCCAACATTGCGGGAGCGATCTCAGCGAGCTACACCACGGCGGCAACGACGACTTC
>WNFO01001740.1_pt1 | contig 17464 bp, 14 predicted proteins | sample 5400251 | NCBI WGS metagenome assembly WNFO01 (sample SAMN13153354, study PRJNA577476) | soil metagenome | isolation source: 100 cm saprolite under Madrone tree | place: USA:California | collected 2016-06-14
GTAAATACCACAAACACTCCCCGCGGCTATAGTACCGCGGGGAGTTCATGGACAATCGCCGAAATTCTACTTCCCCGACTGTGTGTGATTGCTATACAGACGCGCACGTGGGTCTCCTTAACTCACTCGTACAACGTGAGAAGTTTGCAGACCGAACCCCCTTTATTCGCAAAGCTAGTAGAGTATGCTAACGCCAAAGGCTTATCCGTATCTAAAAGGGAGGACGCAATGAACAAAGGTCGCCGCCTGTTTTTCAGATTAGCTTTCGCTTTTGCCGTAAGCATTGCTACGATCAGTCTCTTCCTGAGGATGCCGGCTGCAACCGGAGCGGAAAAGGCTTCATTGAAGATTGGCATCATCGGGTCGGGCAACATCGGCGGCACTCTGGGCGAGTTCTGGATAAAAGCGGGACACGAAGTCTTATTTTCATCGCGGCACCCGGAGGAACTCAAGGGGCTGGTCGAACGCCTCGGTCCCAACGCTCATGCTGGAACAACGCGAGAGGCCGTCAACTTCGGCGACGTCATTCTTGTTTCCGTGCCTTACGCCGCCCTGCCTGAGATCGGGCGCGACCTCGCCGACGTTCTTCCAGGGAAAATTGTCCTCGACACCTGTAATCCGGTTCCGAACCGTGACGGCAAAATGGCGGAGGAGGCTCGGGTCAAGGGAACGGGCGTCGCCTCGCCCGAATACCTCCGCGGCACGCGTTTGGTTCGCGCTTTCAATACCCTTGGAGTTAGCAGACTCCGCAGCGCGGCGTACAGAGAAGGCGAACGGATCGCTATTCCGATTGCCGGTGACGACAAGGCGGCCCTCGAAATCGCATCTCGCTTGGTGAAAGACGCCGGCTTCGACCCGGTCCTGGTTGGGCCGCTTGCCCGCGCCAAGGAGTTCGATCAAGGCGGGCCGCTGTATGGTAAGGTAATTACAGCGCGTGAGATGCAGCAAAGCCTCGGTGTCAATCCAACATCGAAGCCCTGAGCGAAAGCGCGATTTTGCATCCTTGCGGTTTAAAACGAATATCCATGCGTGACCGCGTCTTCATCGCGACATTTGTGCCGCTTTTGGTCCTGTGGTTTTCCGGGTTTCATTCCGCTTACGGCCAAATAACGAAGCTCGTAGTAGCTTACTCTTCCCCGGCGGCCACTTTTTGTCCGGGCTGGATTGCCAAGCGCGAAGGCGTCTTTGCCAAATACAATCTCGACGTCGAGATGGTATTGATGCAGGGCCCTTCGACTTATATGCCGGCTCTGGCAAGCGGCAATATCCAAGTGATGTACGGCGGCGGAACGGCTATATCGCGAGCCATCGGCACCGGCGGTTTCGACTTGATCGTGGTGGCGACGGAGACGCGCTACATACCGTTGAGGCTGATGGTCAATCCTTCCATCAGAAATCCAACAGATTTGAAAGGCAAAAAGCTTGGAGTCGGGCGAGCCGGTCTTGATGAATACGCATCGTTGCTCTATCTCGAAAAAATTGGATTAGTTGCCGGAAAAGATGTGCAGCTCGTTTATATGGCCGGTGGTATCCCAAACCGGGCGACAGCCATGAAACAAGGCCTCGTGGATGGTGTCACTGTGAACCCTCCCAACGAGTACGAGCTTGAAAAAGCCGGCTACTACGAGCTGGCGAATTTTCTCGATTTCAAAATGCCCTACGCCGGCGTCCCACAGACAGTCAGCAAAGTTTTCCGCGACCGAAACCGTAAGGTGGTGGAGGACTATATAACCGCCATCGTCGAGGGAATGCAGATTTTTCGAACCCATCGAGAAACGGCCTACAAAGCAATTGTTGAGTCGACCCGTCAGAAAGAGCCCGTGATACTCGAGCGGACTTACGACTCTTACCTTAAACAGTACGATGCCATTGGCGGTTTGCCTTTTCCGTGGCAATCCGGGATCGAAGGCATGATCACCGGCTTTCACGAGCGCTTCAATCCCCAGGGAATTAAGAACCGAGATGCCAAACCTTACTTAGATCCATCCTTCGTGCAAAAAGCAGCCGAACGGTTGAAGTTGGACAAAAAGTAGAAGGCAAGAGCAACTCGGTCTACAAAGAAGGCCCCAGGTATTTTTGCGGCTCACATCGGCGGCCGTTGGATATACAGCAATTTTCGCTACACTCGCTCAACGCGTAGTGTAGGTCGAGGAAGCAGACACCCGTTGTTTTTTTTCAACCGGGCGATGGAGTCCCCCTTCGACGATCCCAGAGCCAGCCCTAAGTTCATCGAAGGGGTTCAGTGTTCAGCAGTTTACTAGGTGTCTCGCTCACTCGTCGGCCCCACCTCGCCGGTGCACCACGGAACGAACGCCTTCATTTTGCACGTTGCACCGTTGGCGGCGAGCTCTTCCTCGAAGATCTTGTGGATCTCGCGGTCTTCGTCCTCGTACTCGACCTGCCAGCCGCCCTCCTTCATGCTTCGATCCGCGTATTCCCCGCCGCCGCCCCGGGGTGAGTTGACACCCATATCCCCGGGCCGCAGGGCGAGGTAGCGTGCTCGAGTGGTTCCGGAGTTGAAGTGCTGATGGATGCAGTTGTCGCTTGGGACGGTGACCATGGAGCCGAGCTGCCAGTCGCACTTGATCATGTCGGAACGGTCTTCCTTCGTCCAAATCAAAGAGTAACCACCGGTGCCGCTTAACAGCACCAGATGCGCGCCCGGACCATGGCGGTGGGCCTTCTTGTAGGTGCCTATGGGAAACTCGGAGATGTGACTCTTAGTGTTGTTGTCGGCCATTTCCAGCATCGCGTTGATACCACCGGCGCCCCGCTCCTTCCATCCATAGAGAAGCATGTCCGGCGCGTTGGCGATAAAGTTCGACTCCCAGATCCGTCGGTTGAACAGCTTCCCGTTCCCGCTGAAATAGTTCTCCTCGCCCGAATAGCGGGAGCGAAACATATGATCGCAGTTGAATATGAATTCGTTGTCTCGGAAAAGCCGCATCATGGGAGGAGCGTTGGTCACGGCTATGTAGCGCGCAGGCTCGTTGCCGCTGCCGTTGAAGTTCTGGTACCAGGCGTTGAGCGGTATGGAAAAAAGACTTCCGGCGTGCCATTCAAAACTCTGCTTGCGCTTCTCGTCCTTCTCATCTTGCCAGATCGTCGTTGCGCCACCGCCCGAAACCACATAGATCGTGAGCTCGTACATGTGATGCTCCGGCTCGGACTTTCCTCCAGGCTTGATCTCGACGACGTGACAGTCGTTGGGCATATGGCGGTTGGCGATGTGGACGACGGCGCCGCTGCCACCCTTACGCTCCCAAGGCCCCAACTCGATTTTCGCTAAACTCGGAAAGTAGAATTCCTCATGGACTTTCACACCTTCCTTTTTGAGCCATTCCGCGTAGGGGTCGGCTTTCGTGTAGTCTTTAAGACCGTCCTTAGGGGTCTCGGCGACCTTCATGTCTGTGCCTAGCATTACCATGGGTTGAAATCCTCCTTTACGAAAATAATTGCAACTTATCTTTGCGCGTTGCCCAATACGAAGCAAGGCCTCGCACCATCGACCTTGCATACTGCCCTCTTCCACGAGTTCAGACCCGCCCGGCGAATTGACCGGTGTTGCGAATCCCTCTCTTCGCAATATCCGATGCAGGCCAAACTTGTCAACGAGCAGGACGTCGACGTTCAGTCCCTCCGCCTTGAATTGGGCATTCCTGGTCATAGGATTTGTGATTTGATACCTCGCTCCGAGGTACCGCATCTGAGGCAGTGAAGTTCATAACAACACCGCAAATGAATTTGCGTCTACGGGGCACCACAAGCGATCTTGCCAAGCCGCAGCGAGCCGGAGTACTCTATCGAACAAAACAAAACGATCAAGGGAGGACAGCATGAAACATGCGCAAACCCTGTTTCGAAGTGCGGCCGCCTTCGCCGGCACGCTGGCCGTTGCAATGCTCGCGACGTCGCCGTCGGTTGCGGCTGACATCATTTCCGAATGGACTTCTGTGAAGGCCCCGCCGGCCCCTGAACTCAAGCCGGTCGCACTCGACGGCAAGACAACGGCGCTCTTGATCCTCGATATGATGAAGGGGGGCTGCACCGCCCGTCCGCGCTGCGTCGCCACCGTTCCAAACGTCAAGAAGCTCCATGATGCGGCCCGCGCTGCCGGCGCTATGGTGTTCTATAGCTTGGTCGGGGACAATCCCACTCCGGCCGAGATTATGGACCCGGGTTTCGCTCCGCGGGAGGGCGAATGGGTCGTCCAACGCGGACCGGACAAGTACCTCGGGTCCGGCCTCGATGAACGGCTCAAAGCGAGAGGGATCAAGACGGTCATCGTGTGCGGCACCTCGGCACAAGGTGTGGTCATCGGCACCGGCAGCGGTTCGGCCCAGCGCGGCTATAAGGTCATCGTACCGGTGGACTGTATGTCGTCCGAAGATCCCTACATGGAGCAATACGCGGCTTGGCATATGTTCAAAGGGGGACCGGCCATCGTCACCAGCCAGACGACCGTGACACGGAGCGACATGATCAAGTTCTAAATCACATTCGCGGGGGCGGTTGACGATCTATTGGTGAGCAGTGAGTTATTCTTCTCACGGATTCGATCGCTACGGTGCCCCCGTGCTATTCCCTAATGGCTTATTCTCGATCATCGTCCATGCGCTGAGCGAGCTCAGCAGCGCCAGGCCGACTGCCGTCATCATGACTAGGCGAAAGCCGAAGACAAAAGATTCATTGATCGTTTCTCTCAGCACCGCCTGCGTCTCCTCGTCGATGCTGGGAGGAAGCTCGACTCCCGCGAGCCGGTCGCGCTGGTTGTCGATAAAGCGCCGTGCTTCGGGTGCGATTTCCATGGACGCCAGATGTCGATCCAGCGCGTGGTTAAACGCGTGCAGAATGACAATGCCAAGAATCGCAATTCCAAGCAGTCCGGCGATCCGTGAAACCGCATTATTAACGCCGGATGCGACGCCGGCTTGCTTTTCTGCCACCGTGTTCATGACGGTCGTCGTGAGCGGGGCAACGCTTACGGCCATACCTAAACCCAACATCACGACCCCAGGGAAGAATGTCGTCCAGTAACTGCCACCGACACCCGGGATTATGAATAAGGCGTACCCCAGAGCAGCAATCCCCGGTCCCACCACGAGCGGCAATTTGGCACCGTACCTTTGCACCAAGCCCCCGGACCAGCGTGAGAGAAGAAACATAATCAGGATAAAAGGGATCAAGGCGGCACCGGCCGCGGTTGCCGAATAGCCTTGAACTTGTATCAGGTTCAGTGGGAAGAAAAACATTCCTCCACCCACTGCCGTGTAGAGGAACAGCGTCAACAGATTGGCTCCGGTAAAATTGCGCGAGCGAAAGAGCGCGAGCGGCAACAACGGATTTTGGGAATACGCTTCGACCATGATAAAAGCGGCCAGCGATAGTGCACCTCCGGCAAGCGTGGCTAGTACAAGTGGATGATCGAAGCCTAAGCGGGAGGATTCGATTAACCCATAAACAAGGGTCCCCAACCCTAGCGTTCCAAGCGCGGCACCCGACACATCCAGTCCCTTGTCTCCGTTATCATCCCGGCTCTCGGGCACATGTAAAGAAGAGATCAGCAGCACTACCAGTGCCAGAGGGAAGTTTATAAAAAAGACGGCACGCCAGGAAACATGCTCGATCAGCCAGCCGCCCATGACGGGACCGACCCCGGCAGTTATTGCCGTAAACCCCGACCATGTTCCGATCGCCTGTCCGCGTCGATCTTCATTGAATGATGCGCTGATGATGGCGAGGCTTCCCGGCACAAGCAGAGCGCCACCCACACCTTGCAGGGCGCGCACAACGATCAGTTGACCCACGTCCTGGGATAGGCCGCACCCTACCGAGGCCACCGCGAAAAGAGCAACCCCACAGCAAAAGACAAATCGTCTGCCGAAGCGGTCACCCATGGATCCTCCGGTCAAAAGCAATGCGGCAAGAAAGAGTGCGTAGGCTTCAACCACCCACTGCACATCCAGAACCGTAGCGTTGAAGCTCCTCTGCAACGCGGGTAAAGCCACATTCACGACTGTCCCATCAATGAAGGCCATGCTCGACCCCAAAATCGTTGCGACCAAAATCCAAGGCTCGGACGCTGGCGGGCATGGAGCACCGGCCGGCCTTGATCTAATTACGCCTTCATCGCACGGCTGTTCAAAAATATTTCCCATTTTCTAACGGGACTCTTGCATCAGGGATCGCTAGTATCGGCCAGATGGGCTAGGAGCGGCTTGCAGATCAGGCATTCGTATTCCCTTATTCCTTGTCCTTACGAAACTCAATCCTAGCAAATGTGCAGTGAAAAATTTGTCCCAGCACGCAATTATGAACATAGAAACCCATTCCTATTGAGGACCATTGATTTTGAGGTCCGGCCAAGATATTGACAGCCGGACTTGCCCGCACTAACGTCAACTAAGCCAAGCTGCCGCGATCCGCGCAGGAGGAACAAAAATGCAGAATCATCTCACCATCATCGATGCCGATGCCCACGTCATCGAGACCGAACACACGTGGGATTACATGGCACCGTCGGAGCAGAAGTTTCGCCCTCGACTGTTCTACTCCCCCGACGACCAAACGCGGCAGTATTGGGTGATCGATGACAAGATACGCGGATTTCGATTTCCCACGCTGTCTGAACGGCAGCTGCGGGAATTTGCGCAGCGCGCGGGTAGAAACTTCGCGACGCCACAAGCAGCCCGTGAGCTGGACGACGTCGAGCTTCGGCTTAAGCACTTAGATGAGCTGGGCATCGATATTCAGGTGCTGCACAATACCTTTTGGATCGAACAGATCACGACGCGACCCGAGGTTGAGACAGCGCTATGCTGGAGCTGGAATCGTTGGCTCGCCGATGTCAGCAAGAAGAGCAAAGGCCGCCTTCGTTATTCGTGTGTCGTACCGGTCATGAACATCGACGAAGCCGTCGCGCAGATTAAGTTCGCCAAGGAGAATGGCGCAGCGGCGGTCTGTATGCGTCCTCTAGAGGGAGAGCGGCATCTTACCGATCCCTATTTCTATCCCATCTACCAAACCGCCACGGATCTCGACTTGGCCATCGCCATTCACATTGCCAACGGCAATCCTGACAACTGCGACCTCTATCGCCTAGCTCCGGCGGGACGCTTCGCCCAGTTTCGTGTGCCGACGGTAACCGCGTGCTTTAATCTGTTGATGAGCGAGTTGCCGCAGCAGTTTCCTAAGCTCCGCTGGGGGTTCATCGAGGCCTCCGCCCAGTGGGTGCCTTGGGTCTACGGCGAAGCGGCGATCCGCTACCGAGTGAGCGGGCGAGTTTTCCCCAAAAACATTTTTGAGGAATACAAAGTCTACGTCACGTGTCAGACCAATGACGATGTTCCATACATCGTGAAGTATTCTGGGGAGAACCGGCTCGTCATTGGGACCGACTATGGCCACACCGATCCTTCGAGCGCAGTCAGCGCCCTCGCAGAGTTTCAAAGAATGGAAGGGATCGACCAGACAGTGAAGGAACGGATACTGACGCACAATCCTAAGGAGCTCTACGCCTTGTAATGTTTTCGACTAGCTCCTCACAAGCTTCTTAAAGTATCCGCCGCGGTCGCCAGATCGTTGGCCACGCAGCGAGACGTCGGACTTACTATTGTCGACGGTTCTACGCAAAGACGAGCTTACCGTTCTTATCTCGAATCAGTCCTCTTCCTTCCGTAGAAGCGGGCATGTTCTCTGGACCGATTTTGAGCTCGCTGACCTTGACGTGGCCATGAAAGGTGTCCACTTCGAGCATGCCGTTTTGCCGGCGATCGATTCCTTTGGGATCTTTGCCGTTGGCGACGTCCTCCATCGCCTTATGCCATATCCTTCGCATCATGATGACGCCTCGATCCGAGCTCGCCAGATGCTCGAGTCGCCGATCGGGAATTTCTCCTTGAGATTCCTGCAACACCAGGTCTTCCATCGCGGGCACGCCTTCCCAGCCTGAGTACCTACGTTTGTCGTGCGCCTTTTTCTCAGCCGTGCCTTTTAAGTCCGGCGGGAGTCCAAAGACAAAAGTTCCGGGAAAATTTCCTTTGCGGAACAAGTTGTAGCGAATGAGCTCGAAGTGAGTGTCGTCGATGATCCGTATCATGCCGCCTCCTTCTTGGCGTTCATCGGTAAAATCAGGCGGGAAGCCGGATCGGATGCCGGAAAACCTCCAGTGGACCGGCATGGCTAGACTCCACGTGTTGACGAATTTGACTTCCGGGTCACCGGTCTCCAGAACGGAGACGGTCTTCATACCATAGTCGGTTTCGACAAATTCAAGCGGCAGCGGCATCCAGTTTTTTATGCTCGTATCGTTAAAGGGTTTGAGCTCTTCCGGTAGATCCCTGACCGCCAGACCATGGAGCACCACGGCGTGGCCCATGTCGGCGAAATTTTCCATCCAGTTGAGATAGTTGTAATTCCGGACGTCGCCGTCCACCAGTTTCACTTCGCCGTCCGAACGAGCAAGGACATCGATCTTGGGTAAGAGGGGTGGGGTCTCTTTCTCCGGCCCCATGTACGTCCAAATGACGCCGCCCCACTCTTCGACGGGATACCAAAGATGGCGGATCTTCGTCTTGAGATCGCTGTCGCGCGGCTCCAAAGGCTGGTCGATGCAGCGTCCCTGAGCATCGTATCTCCACCCATGATAGGAGCACATCAGACCGTCTTCCCTCACTTGACCATACTCCAACGACGCGAGCCGATGCGCGCAGCGAATGCCTAACAACCCCGGCAGTCCTTTGCCATTGCGGAACACCACTAAGTCTTCAGAGAGCATTCTAACAGCGATGGGAATATCCCTGAGATTAGCCGACAAACAGACCGGGTGCCAATACCGCCGCAACATCTCGCCGCCTCTGGTTCCCGGTCCCGTGCGCGGCAGATCGTCCAGCAATTTTTGATAGGCGCTCTGCGCCGAAGTCCCAATTTCCGCCTTGGTATCTGACATCTTTTGAACCTCCCTGCACTTAGGTTTGTCGTTCTCAAGAAAATCTATCGAGGGAGCCTATTTCCTGTCAATCAGAATCTCTGGAATATCCAGAGCCAAAGTAGCCGCCAATGGGGTGTCTTGCTTATCAATGCCGCCACGACGAGCACGAAGATCATCAGATCCCAAGTCGGATCCGCGTTGACATGGGAAATAATTCTTGGTTAGCTTGCGCATTCGCCGGTTCTTTCCAAGCCGCGGCTAAAACCTGGAGGTGACATGTGGATATTTCCTCGATCACAAGGGCCATTATTTTTATGGGTCTCGGCCTTGTCTTACTGGCAACCCCAAGTTCGGGCGATGCTCAGACAGCGAAGATCAAGATGGGCTCGTCACTTAGCCCCCCATCATTGGAATCGATTACTCCTTATGTGGCAATCGAAAAGGGATTCTTCAAGAAATATGGCTTGGATGTCGAGGTCGTGGAGTTTCGCGGCGATGCGACGCATGTGAAGGCTCTGTTGTCGGGCGATATCGATATGTCGATTAACATGGGCGCCACAGAGGGTATCGTTAGTGCCGCCAAGAAAGCACCGGTTCGGCTTTGGGTCGTCGTTAATCCGACGACGCCGTACCACTTCGTCGCGCGGAAGGAAGCTGGAACAACATTGCCGGCGCTCGTAGGTAAAAACGTGGCGGTTTCCGGCATCGGGGCGATCTCCTACCATATTCCCCGCATCGTTCTTGAACGAAGTGGCGTCGATCCAGAAAAACTCAAATACGTGGCGGTTGGCTCACCGGCGGATCGCTTCAAGGCGTTGATTGCTGGCAAAGTCGACGCCACAGTGGTGACTAACACAGAAGTCGCGAAGCTCGCCAGTTACCCGGAAATTGTGGACCTTGTCAATGTACCGAAGGTCGTGCCGGAGATTCCCTACGAGTTCGGCATGGCGCGCGAAGATTACATCCAAAAAAACACCGACACACTCTACAAACTCGCCAAGGCAATCATTGAAGCCAATCGCTGGATCATCGCCAACAAGGCTGGCACGTTAGAAGTCGCCAGGAAGATCCTGCCAGACGAGTCGCCGGAAGTGTTGAGCAAGACCTACGATCTAGCCGATCCGCGGCTGTGGGGCGTCAACGGCGATATCACCGAAGCTTCCTACAATTACACCGTCGAGTTTCTCAAAAAGGTTGGCTACCTCGAGACACCCATGCCGTACAAACAGTTTTTCGACCGCCGCTTCGTCGATCGCGCGGTGAAGGAACTGGGCAAAAACTAATCGACGAAAACGCCAATCTTCGCGGTTCGTTGGGCGGTTCCATGTTGGAGGTTCGGCAGCTAAGCAAGGTTTTCTTCGAGCAGAACGATTCGCGAAAGTCCGCCTTAGTTGCGCTTTATAACGTCTCGCTCACGGTTCGCAGGAACGAGTTTGTCTCGCTTTTGGGCCCCAGCGGCTGCGGCAAGACGACCCTCATTCGGATCATCGCGGGTTTACTCGCATGCGATCGAGGGGAAGTGCTGGTCGAAAATCGTCCGGTAACGAGTCCCGGCCGGGATCGTTGTATGGTGTTCCAGCAATTCGGCTTGTTGCCCTGGCGCACTGTCTTGGCGAACGTCGAATTCGGTTTGGAAATCGAAGGCGTTCCCAGGGAAGAGCGGGCTGCCGTGGCGCGCCGATATCTTGATTTGGTCGGGCTCAAAGGTTTTGAACACTATTACCCCCATCAAATCTCCGGCGGCATGCAGCAACGGGTCGGCATCGCACGCGCCTTATCGAAGCAACCCGATATTCTTCTGATGGACGAGCCTTTCGGCGCGGTGGACGCCCAGACTCGCGAACAGCTCCAAGAGGAATTGCTCAAAATCTGGGGGCAGACGGACACCACAGTCATCTTCGTCACGCATAGTATCGACGAGGCCATCTATCTTTCAGACCGTGTCATCGTCATGCAGGCGCGCCCAGGCCGCGTCAAAGAGGAATTCTCTGTTGATTTGCCGAGGCCACGATGGGAAGGCGATGTAAAAGCAGATCCGCGCTTCGCTCAACTGCGCGCGCGTTTACGCGACTCTCTCCGCGAATAGTTATGTCCACACCGACGGACGAGCAGATCGTCGAGGAACTGGGGCTGCGCCGCGAGCGCGCTTGGTCGCTCAACGATCATCCCAATGTGATCCGCGCTGCGTCGATACTGATCTTTCTCGCAGTCTGGGAAATTTTCGGGCGGCGCTCCGATCCGATTCTTTTCACTTACCCGACGGCGATCGGCGCGGCCTTTTGGCAACTCTTAGCGTCCGGCGAGCTCATCAAGCAATTGGCGGGGAGCATGAGCGCGCTGGTCGTGGGCTTCGCCGCGTCGCTTATCCTCGGCGTCATCTTAGGACTGCTCATGGGTCGGTCGCGTGTCGCAGAAGCGATTGTCGAGCCCCATATCAATGCCCTTTATGCCACTCCCCAAGTGGCGCTGACGCCGTTACTCATGATGTGGTTCGGGTTAGGCTTTACGGTTAAAGTCGCAGTGATTTTTCTCTTTGCCTTTTTTCCGATTCTGATCAACACAGCGATCGGTGCAAAAAACGTCAGTGCCTCGTTGGTAGAGGTCGCGCGGGCGTATTTAGCGCCGTCCCATCAAATTTTGTTCAAAGTTATTTGCCCGGCAGCGTTGCCTTTTGTTATGGCCGGAGTGCGTATCGCCATCGGCCGGGCAGTGGTGGGCATGATCATCGCCGAGCTTTTCACGGCGATTACCGGGCTGGGGGCTATGCTTTCCCTCTACGGCAACATTTTTGAGACGGCAAAGATGTTTGTCGTGATCATTGTTCTTGCCCTCTTGGGCCTGGGACTTATTTACGCGACTCAGGCATTGGAACGCAGGCTGGCGAATTGGAAAGAGACGGAGCGCGCCGTCAGCTAACAACGAGCGGGAAGACACTGAAAAACTATGGCGCTAAATACCATTGAGCAGCAGGCTTTGGCAGAGCTGGAGCCGTCCCAGACTCAGTCATTTCGTCTCACGGATCACCTGAGGGCCGTTCGCGCGGCGTCCGTGATTCTTGTTCTGTCACTTTGGGAAATTTTCGGTCGCCAGGTGAACCCGCTGTTTCTTTCCTACCCAAGCGCCATCATTCGCGCTTTTTTTCAGCTATTGATAGCTGGCGACATACAACGCCAGGCGCTCGGCAGCCTGCAGGTGTTTGCCGTTGGTTTAAGTCTAGCGTTGGTTCTCGGCATCGTCCTGGGACTGCTCATGGGGCGCTATCGTTTTGCAGAATATCTGCTCGACCCATACGTGTACGCTCTTGACGCGACACCTCGCGTCGCGCTCATCCCGTTGCTACTGCTCTGGTTCGGCCTCGGCACCACGTCTAAAATCGCCATCGTTTTTCTGAGCGCTGTGTTTCCAGTTCTGATGAATACCTTCAGTGGCGTGCGCACGGTGAGCGCTCATCTGGTGGATATCGGACGCGCCTACGGGGCGAGCGAACGACAGCTATTCGGCAAAGTGATTGTGCCAGCTGCCTTGCCTTTCCTTATGGCCGGCATTCGTTTGGCCGTAGGCCGCGGGCTCATTGGGATTATCACCGCGGAGATGTTCACCGCAGTGACGGGTATGGGCGCGCTTTTGGTGCGTTACTCCAGCGCTCTGGCTACAGACAAGTTTTTCGTTCCGGTGATCTTCCTCGCACTGCTGGGTGTGGCACTCAGCAGTTTCGTGGAGCGACTGCAGAAAAGGCTGGCACCTTGGAAAGAGACCGAGAGAGCGCTTTAACCATTCCCGGCAAGGGGTCGGGCAATCGCTGCTCACCACGCTAATGCCAGGCAGTTCAACACCCCAACCAAACTCGCGGGCATTTGTTTTCAAGCCTCCTACAAAACAGCGAACTGCTCGGTTTGACGCGGCCTCTTGTGATCTGATATCGAGGCGAAAAAAAGGAGGCAGAAATATGGCTCGGACAGAACAAAGCCGTGGGCGCCGATACGGGCGACTGTGGATTTTGCTCGCTCTCGTTTTCACCTTCTTCTCTTTTCCACTGCCTGGCGCCGCGCAGCTCGGGGGAAAGCCGGAAAAGAACAACTTTACGATCTCCTATACCCAGGCGAGCGGCGCATTCACTCCGTTGTGGGTCGCGCAAGAAACCGGTCTTTTTAAAAAAAACGGTCTCGATGCCACCTTGAAGCTTCTTAACTCCCAAGTCGCAGCTCAAGCACTGATCGCCGGCGAGGTCGATGTAATTTCGGTGGGTCCGGAGTTTGTCAATGCGCGGCTGCAAGGGGTTCCGGTCAAATACATAGGCGGCACCCTGCAACGATTTATCTTTCAACTCTGGGGAGCAAAAGGCATCAATACACTTGCCGACCTCAAGGGCAAGACAGTCGCCGTGACAACTCCCCGAACCTCGACTGAAATCGCCACCCGCGAAGCGCTAAAGAAAACCGGCGTCATCTCGGATAAAGATGTGAGTTTCGTCTACGTACAAACTATTCCCGCTGTTTTGGGTGCCGTGCTGGGGAGTAAGACCTCCGCCGGGACGCTGTCCGCGCCGAACACACTGAAGGCACGCGACGCCGGGCTCAGCCTGTTGCTGGACATCGCTCAGACCAACGTCCCCGGCCTTCATCTCGCTTACGGCACTACCGAGAGGGTCATCAAAACCAACCCGAACTCGCTTTATGCTTTTCTTAAAGCCGTTGCGGAAGCCACGGCCCTGTCGAAGCAGAATCCTTCCGTCGCCAAGAAGGCGATCGCGAAATACACCGACACTGACGACCTCAAGATGATCGACGGCACCTATGACCAATTCGCGCCCTATTGGGACGCAAACCTCGCTGTGCAGAGCGACCCGATCCAGGGGCAATTGCTCTATCTTGACGAAAAAGAGTTTCCCCGCGCCAAAGACTCGCGCCCCGCTGATTTTATCGACAACTCCTTCGCGGAGAATCTAAAGAGCTCGGGATTCTTGCAGTCCCTGACAAAGTAGCAGAGCCCGGCTTTTCGTCTGATCTCCCGGACTACTGCTGATTTCTTCGGAGTACAGTCCTGATTGTTCAAGAAAGTAACTTGCACGCGGGCAATACATGCGCCATGACTTACATTCCATGGATCTTTATTGAAATTATTCTGCTGGTAGTGCTGGGGTGTATCGGGGGGCAAGGCCGCAGAGCCTCGTTCCTTTTACGACGGAGAAACGATGCATTTGATCGTCTCCACCTCGCCCGGAGGTGCAAAGGATATTGCGGGACGCCTGGTGGCTCGCACCCTCGGCAAATATATTCCCGGCCAGCCTCGGATTGAACGCGGGGAAGCAGACTGCCGTATTGCGGGAATCGCGGCAGGAGGTCCCCTCCATGCCATCAAAGGATGACGTAGGCGTCAGGAGAACCTTTTAAGCGGCCTTCGGTTTTGAACAGATCAGAGCGATGGTGGAATGCTTCGTCGGGCTTGAACTGAAACTGTCGACACTTCTGAAGGAGCTAACGATCGATGATTTGAAACATAGTACGCGAAAACCTTCTTTGAATTTTCGCGGTGATCGCAAATAAAGCACATCTAGCGCCAGGTCAACATAGACCTTAGATTTTCCCTTGCTGCTTCAGATCCTCGACTCGTTGCTTGACAGTCTCTCCCAAATCTAATGTGGGTAAACCGTCAGGGAGCGGAAGCGATTCCACTCCAAACTGAGAAAGTTTCTCGTTGAGGCTATGAAGACTTGCGCGGATTCGCTCATAGTCTTGTAGGTATTGTCGGCAGGCTAAAATATTTTCGTCGATTTCTTCCAAACACTTGCTCAGTCTCTGGCTTTCTTGGGCGAATGTTTGTCGCAGATGATCGACATTGGCCTGGATAATCTGCTCCTCCACCGGCCGTATTTGCTTGGCAATCTCGTTCTTCATGTCCTGAAGCGCTTGCAGTAATCGCTCGAATGATTCTTCCTCTCTCATGAGTTCCTCCGGTATTTGTATTCTCGGCTCTTTCATCGCCATGTAATGCTGAGCGAGTGACTCTGACACGCTTTTTTGGACAACCGACAATGCCGCCCTAGCATCGCAGATTTTCTCCTCAATCCTCGCTTCATCTGACAGCAGTTTTGCCAACCTTTCAACAGCCGTCGATGCGGGCATCACGCTAGCCTCTCTCATAATCACTCGAAAAGATCGTGTGGCTTTCCCTAGAAACAGACAAGTCCTGTTTCTATCCACTCTAATCTTAAACTGCAAGCGGGCATAAAAGCTTTTTTGACGCGCGAAACAGTCGCGTTGTGGTTTCTATAGTCGGTTGCAAAAAGGCAAAGAAATGATCGAACGCCTCGGTCCATAAAGAGCGCGATGACGAGAAAATTATCCACAGCTGTGCATAAGTCCGGTTTAGCAAGAAACACAAGTTCTTAGCGAAAGACTCCACAGGGTTATAAACAGATTGCGACGTTTCACCTCGAAATTTTTCTTCATCGGCGCGTTTTTTTTCTTGACAATTTTATAGGTCGCGACTATGAAATGCTCCTCGCGCGACTTCAAAAAGCATTCGTCTCGAGCGACAACATTTTTTATCCGGCAACGGAGAAGAATAGAGGGATTCCATAAAAAGCACACGGCCCAGGTTGTTTCAAAGGAGGACAAAGAGATGATCGAACTTCTTAGCTTGCAAGAAGATAAAGAGACATTTGAAAATTATTTTGGGTTTCGAGAGACGCCATTTGGTGTGACGCCGGACCCTCGCTTCTTCTATAGTCACCCGCTCTACCTGGAAGGACTGGCGGCGCTGGTTTACGGAATCAAAGCCAAGAAGGGACTGATGTTACTGACGGGTGAAGTAGGAACGGGCAAGACGATCCTTCTCCGCAAGCTTATGCGCCAGCTTGAGACCGTACAATTTGTCTTTATCTCCAGTAGTCATATTACTTCCTATGGGCTGGTCGAACTTATGATCCAGGATCTTGGTCTCGCTAATAAGGAAAAGAATAGATTGGAAATGATTCACCTGCTCAATGAGCACCTGCTCGCCCAGCTCGCAAAAGGTCACAGCGTAGCCTTGCTGATCGACGAAGGTCAAAACCTCAGCGATGATGCACTCGAAGGCCTGTGCACTCTGTCGAATTTAGAGACCGATGAGCAAAAGCTGCTCCAGATTGTTCTGGTAGGACAACCGGAATTGGCGACCCGGTTGAGTAAATCTTCTTTCCGGCGAATAAAGCAACGGATTGCCATTCATCACCGTCTTAACTCTCTGCAGACAATAGCAGAAGTAGAAGATTATATTCGTCACCGTCTGCGGGTAGTAAGCTATGACGGGCCAGAGATTTTCAATAGAGAAGCCATCGAAGCCATTTGGTACTATTCGGCGGGAACGCCGCGTTTGATCAATATCATTTGCGACAGTGCACTCGCGGTGACCTGCCAGGCATCCAAGAAGAAGGTCTCTGCGTACAGCGTTATGAAGGCGGCCAGTGCGCTTCTACTGGAGCGGGGCCACGAAGCTCCCAAGCTGGGGGTGTTGGAAGTTGGCGCGCCGAGAGTAAAAACTCCGGCGGCAAGAATCAATCAAAAAAGGTCTGAAACTAGCGGAATCGAGGTAAACGCGGGCGATCGACCTGAAAGATCCATCGTTTATCTTCGCGACACCGACCAGGTACCGATGCCCCAAACGGCGGCGAAAGTCCCTACGGTCTCGGGGCAATTTTTCGACTATATGACTCGCATAGCCACTGCGGCGATGGGACCTATGGCCCATCTGGTTCTCCGAGATCAAATCTCTGCGCTTGGCGAATCGCGCGACGCCTTCCCACAGATAAAACTCAGAGAACTCATCGACTTGGTGAGCCAGGAAATCTTGAATGAGACGATGCGGGTCCGATTCCAGGATATGATGGTTCAAGAGATGGATACACTTGAACCGTGCGCGTCTAATTAAGGAGACAAACATGGCTCAAGAATCGCGACGTGTCAGTCTCACGTGGAAGATCGGCGGGACGTTTACGGCTGTGATGTTAGTCTTGGGACTTTTCGTAACTGCCGCGGTATATCAGCTCACTCGGAATGCCTTGCGAGATCAACTGCATCAGAGAGTTTTGCTCCTAGCCCACAATTTGAGTGACGCAGCCGCAGGACACGTCGTCGGGAGAGATCTTTTAGCGCTTCACTCTCTAGCAAGAAAGTACACGCTCCTCGAAGGCGTGGCGTACGCTTTTATCGAAGACGGCAAAGGAGTGATCGTTGCTCAAACCTTAGGAGCCTTTCCGCCCGAACTCCAGCAAGGGCTTCCAAACACGGCACAACGGCAGAGCTATCGCCGAGAACTCACTTTAGGGGAAAAAACAGTGTACGAAACCGCCGTTCCGATTCTTGAGGGACAGGTAGGAACTGTGCATGTCGGATTTTGGGGCGATGCCGTAGAAAAGGAGATTCGACGCGCTCTTTTCCCGCTGATTGGAATCATTGCCATAGCGCCTTTCGTCGGTGCATTGCTTTCGTTTCTTTTGGCCCATTGGATTGTTCGCCCCCTCGTTGGTTTAACAGAGATTGCCGACAAGGTCACCAT
>WNFO01001743.1_pt1 | contig 17452 bp, 18 predicted proteins | sample 5400251 | NCBI WGS metagenome assembly WNFO01 (sample SAMN13153354, study PRJNA577476) | soil metagenome | isolation source: 100 cm saprolite under Madrone tree | place: USA:California | collected 2016-06-14
GAAACTTGGCTCTCAGGGCCGTCTCCAGCCGGTATGTATAGGGGACGATGTCGCCTTCGCCTATCGTCGATGATGATCCGATCGCAACGATCTTGATCGAGCCTGGGCCGTTGAGCCGGTTGGCGAAGTTTGGAAGGCGGTACGGGAAGGCTTCGACGTGGGCGGGAACGTAGCGGTTTGGCTGCTGATCAGGCATTTGAACCACGCATTCGCAGGGCGCAGCCAGCAATTGCTGTCGCCTCATATGTCGGCACCGGACCCGGCGCTCTTTCCAAAAAAATCAATCAGCGAGTTTGGCCGGCCCGGCAACAGGCCGTCTGATGTCGATAATAATTACGCTCTTGTTTCATTCATTCAAAACGATTCAAGTCTACAATCTTCGATTGAAAGAGTCGAGGCCGCGATCGGCGCGAGACAATTTAAATTCGCCATTCAATTGCCATGGGCCGCCAGCGAATAAAGCACCCCTCTGACCCGGAGTGCGCCCGATGATGCGGAGCCTGTCATCGGGCACGCATTTCGCGCGGCCCGTTGGCGTCACCTGTGCGATCCGACCTCTCCCACAAGGGCAGACACCGAGCATGCGCGCCGAGCCTACTGCTCCCCGACCTTGAACGGCGGCTCCTTGCCGGGGGGCGTGGTTTCTTCCGCCATCGCCAGCATCATGGCAACCATGACGTAGTTGCCGGCCACTGCCGTCAGATCCACGATCTGCTGATCGCTGAAAACCTTCTTGGCCCGCGCATAGGTTTCGTCGGAAACTTTTTGCGTGGTCGTGAGTTCGGTGACGAAATCGTAAAACAGCGCCTCGTCCTCGGCCATGCCGGACGGCCGCTTGCTGGCCTTCAGCTCGGCGATGATGTCGGGCGCTAATCCGGCCTTCGCCGCCAGCGGCGCGTGCGCGTACCATTCGACCTGCGAGCGCCATTGCCGGCCGATGATCAGGATCGCGAATTCGTTGAGCTTGGTCGGGACCGAGGTCTCCCAGCGCAGATAGTGAAACAGGTCGAACAGCCGCTGGCCCAGCACCGGGCTGCGCATCATCGGGTTATACGGCCCGCCAAGCCCGACGCTGGAAACCTTCATCACCTGCTCGCCCAGTGGTTTCTGCTTCTCGTCGAGCTGGTCCATGGTCAGTTGCGGAAAGCGCGGTTCCTTGCCGGTGGCGGGGGCTGCGAACATCGTGGCGGCAAACCAGCCGCCGGCGGCTGCGACGGCGAGCGACGATATCCAGACCGAAGCCGAGTTCATGATTTCCTCCGTGCTTTTTTGATTGTGAAAAATCGTGAAGTTACGAAACCTAGTCCAGCGCTGCGGCGCAAACCAGATCTTTTCCGGAACCCAATGAACCTGTTTGGCGCTTCCCGCGTTAGATTGCTCAACCCGGAACAAGAAATGGAGAACACAAAATGCTTCGATCCAATGTTGCGCCGGCGGGGTTGCTGCTGCTGGCATCGCTGTGCCTGCCCGGCAGCGCCACGCAGGCCGCAGTTTCTTCTCCCTTCGCCGCCATGGCTGGTTCATGGTCCGGCGGCGGCGTATTAAACATGTCGGATGGATCGCAGGAACCGTTGCGCTGCAGGGCGTCCTACGATGTCGCCGGGACCGGCGCCCAACTTCACCTGAATTTGAGATGCGCCAGCGCGAGCTATAATTTCGACCTGGCGAGCGACGTTCAGTATCGCGGCGGCGAGATTTCCGGCGATTGGACCGAAGCGAGCCGCAACGCTTCCGGAACCATCTCGGGGCGCGCCTCCGGCGGTCATATCGAGGCTGCGGCGAGCGGTCAGAACTTCTCGGCCGGTCTGTCATTGACGACGCGCGGAAGCCGGCAGACGGTCTCTATCCGCCCGCAGGGAACCAACGTAACCGCGGTCTCGCTGGAAATGGCCCGGCGCTAGTTAGCCGGTGAGCTAGATCGCGCAGATATCGCCGAGGCACTGCTGCGCAAGCTTCATGCGATCGGCGATATGGCGCGGCTCGCGACAGTCCATGTTCAGGGCAAACACCGTCTGCGATGTGCCCTTCTCGGCCCAGCCCACCAGCCAGCCGAGCGATGGCTTGCCGATCTCCGCACCCAACAACCCGGTCTTGGCGCGGATGATGGCATCGCCGGCTTTCGTGACGGGGAGGATATCGCGCACCAGGTCCTGGCTGCGTTTCGAGATCGGCAGCGCGCCGCGCCGCAACCGATCGACGAAATCGACCTGCTGAACCGGATCGATGCGCAGATTGCCGGTCAGCCAGAACTGGTCGATGCCGCCGCCGATGTCGCGGTTGCCATATTCAAACAGGTCGACATATTTCTGCATCCGCTCCGCGCCGATGCGCCGCGCGATCTCCTGATAGACCGGCACGGCGGAAGCGGCGATCGCCGAGCGCAGCGTATGGTCGCGATTCCAGCCCTCGATGCTTCTGGTAACGCCATCCCATTTGAAGACATCCTTGTCGGGATCTCCGACCACGCCGGTCTCCAGCGCGATCAGCGAATTCGGAATCTTGAAAGTCGAGGCCGGCAGCACCGCCTCTCCGGAACGGTCCTTGTCGCTGGCGATGATCAGATAGTCGTCGATCTTGTAGCCGACAAAAGTGCCGGCCGTTCCCTCGTCGGCGAAATGCTTGGCCAGATCTTCACGAATTTCGCTGCGCTGCGGCGCGACGTTGGCGAGCGCGCGCCGGGGCGCGACGCTCGCGGCGGCAAGTAACCTGAGGACATGGCGACGACTGATCAAGGCAGCATCCGATGTGACTGGAAACGGCGGCGACGATGCTGATGACATCGTGGTAAATCAATGACAACCGGAAAATGAGACGATGGCGCGGGCTCGTGGCGGCTTCCGGCCTATGTCACATGGCGGGTGACCTGCCGACCATTGATTTATCCTGGCTTTGGAGTTCAATTTCTCAATGCACCTTGACGGCGGGAGGCGAAGATGAGCGGGCTTCAATTCACCAAAGAAGCCGCAAAACGACTCGAAAAAACCTATCTCACAAGGGATGTGGTGGCGCAACGATTGGAGACAATTCGGCAACTCGATTTGTCCCGTGGTGAGAGCGTTCTGGATATCGGATGTGGTCCGGGCTATCTGTGCGAAAGCATGGCCGAAATCGTTGGGCATCATGGTGCTGTCGTAGGCATCGATATTTCGACTGATCTCATTGCCCTCTGCAATCGGCGAAAAGCTTCAACGTGGCTTTCATACGCCATCGGCGACGCGACCATGGTAAATCAGGCAGATGCGTCGTTTGACGTCGTCGTATGTACGCAAGTCGCCGAGTACGTTCCTGATGTTGACCGCGTTCTTTCAGAGGCATTTCGCGTGCTGAAGCCGGGCGGCCGAACGATCTTTGTCGCAACGGATTGGGACGCTGTTGTGTGGTATTCTGAAAATCCAGAACGTATGGCCTTGGTCATGAAACTATGGGAAGAGCACTGTGCTCATCCGCATCTCCCAAGATCCATGGCAAACAGGTTAGTCAATGCGGGATTTCGATTTGACGGTGCCTCCGTCTTTCCGATCCTCAATCTGCAATGTGATGATGACAGCTACAGTAAGGGAGTGGCACAGGTTATTCGGGATTTCGTTGCGCGCAAGAAAGGCATTTCGGCTGATGATCTGAACGAGTGGCATGGCGAGTTCGAGCGCCTGAGCGAAGCAGGCAGATACTTCTTCAGTACCAACCGGTACATCTTCAAGGCGTCAAAACCCACTACGGACACCCGTTGAAATGACCGCCCGCGGCACTTTTCGGACCTCGCGCAACGTCCGACTTGAGTCCGGAATGCTCGACAAAGCGGGCGTCCGCCGAACTCTCTAAAATTTGGGGTTCACGTCCTAGCGTATCCGCCCGGACAGCCGCAGCACGAAGATCAGCACTTCGGCCACCGCCTTGTACAGCTCCGCCGGGATTTCATCGCCGATTTCGACGTTCGAAAGCGCGCCGGCCAGCACCTCGTTCTCTTCGATCGGGATGTCATGGGCCTTGGCGACCTCGATGATTTTCGCACCGATCGTGCCCTTGCCCTTGGCGATGACCCGCGGCGCACCGGTCTTGTCGTAATGCAGCGCGACCGCGAGCTGGCGCTTGGTCTCGACGCTCATAGCGCGCGATCCAGGAAATGCCCGGCGCGCGGCGGCGCGGAGTGTGGCGGCGTGCCATCCCGTATCACGATATCGCCGGGCTGAAGCTCGGCCTTGCTGAGCGCCTGGCTCAATTGCGCAGCACCCGCGCGCAGTTGCGCGGTTGTCGCAGGCCGCTCCGCCCATATCCGCACCGATGTCCGCTCGCCGCTGAGCGATACCAGCGCATGGACCGGACCGGCAGGCTCGACGTCGAGCGAGAACCGGGCTCGCCAAACCCGCTTGGCCGCCTCGGTCTCGTTGCCGCCGCCCCCCTCGCGCGAGATCTCGAACTGCGCCATCGCGGTTCCCTGCGGCGTCGCAAACGGAATTTCGAAATTCCAGCGCGGCCCGGCATGGTCCACGCGCGCCGTTGCGGTATCGACGCGGTCCGGCAACGAGGCCACCTGCAACAGTGTCTGCCGCGCGATCGCGCCATCGGTACCGGCGAGCAAATGATGCATGGTCGTCTCGGACGACGAATTCGATACCAGCTTGGCCGCCATGACCGGCTGCGCCGCCGGCAATGCGCCGCTGATCGGTGGCGGTGGCACGTTGCTGCGGGCAAATTCGGCGTCATCGGTCTTCAACAGGCGAGTTCCAGTCAGGGCCGGCAGCAGCGAAACCGACTGGCCGTTCTCGTACCCAAGTCCGGACGGATTTCCCGCCATCAGCGGCCCTGCCTGCAGGGCTTCCTGCAGCAAATTGAGCGCTGCCGCGCTGGCGGTGGCAAGCGCGGCATCCACCGGCATCGAAGCGGTCGGGCTGACCGGATTCGCAGCGCCGAAGCCGGGCACATCTTGCGGGACCGGCGGCGCCGCGGCCTGGAGCGTAGCTCCAAAGGCCGAGATCTCCGGCACGAGCAGCGGCACCAGCGCGGGCGATGCCATCGTCGGCGTTTCCGGCCCAACCGTAATGACGACGGGCTGCATTGAGCCTTGAATGGACAACAGCGTGGCCTGCGCCAACGCAGTTGCCACCGGCGTCATTGCCCCCTGCACCACCGGCGTTGGCGACGTCGTGGCTTGCGGAACGATGGCGGCCGCCGGTGTCGGTGCGCTGCCCGTCGCCGGCGTGCTCGGCGTCGCCGCCGTGCCTGGCGTCGCCAACGCACCCAAGGTCGGCGTTGCCCCGTTGAGCGACGTCGTCAGCACCTGGCGCAGCACGATCAGCGCCGCCTTGAGATCCGGCGTGGAGGATGAGGACGGCGAAAGCGATCCGGACGCCAATGAGGCTTCCAGAAACAGGCCCGAATTCTGAAACGCCTGCTTGATGTCATTGCCGGTCAGGCCTTGATCGAGGCTGGTCCGCTGCGCCAGCAGTTGCCCGACCGCCTGCTGGACCGGCGCCGGCAGGCCATCCAGCCCGGCGGCAACGCTTAAGTTGGCAAACAGTGGCGCGAGACTGGTCTGCCGGGTCGCCGCGGTTTGCGCCGCGACCGATACCGCGAGCGTTTCCAGCGTCGTGAGCTGATTGGTCGGTGCCGCAACCGATGAGGTCTTTTGTGCGGCGATGCTGGCGGCCGCATCGGGGGCCGAGGTCACGGCATCCGCTGTCGCGGCCGCGCCGGCAGGATCGCCGGCACCCTGACTGGCCGCGGTACCGCCCTGCGGGTCCACCACCGCCAGCCGGATCGTACCGTCCGGGCTCTGCGAAACCGCAAGCTGCAACGTCTGGCCGGCCTGCAGCGGGACCTGCGAAAGTACGTCGATCGACTGGTCGCCGATCGCGATCCGCACCGTGTCGTTACCGAGAACCTGCTGCACCTTGGCGCTGATCACGCTGCCGGGCTGCAGCACGAGTGGCGCCGTCACGTCCTGTGCGGCGGCGGACCGAATGTTCGGATTGATGACGATCGACATGGGCTTCACCGGGTCAGGCCCGGTCGAAGCTATCCGGGTGTCGTAAACCTGCCGTTAACCCGCCGCGGAATTTAGCGACTTGAGGATGCGCCCGGCAGCGCGAAAATCGACCAGCCGCGCCGCGCGGCGGGCCGCCACCTCCTCGTCCACCCCCCATTTTTCGATGTTCCAGTCCTCGTCGACATGGGCTGCGGCCCAGACCTCATCGGAATCGAGCACGCCAGCCAGCAGCGCTAAGGCGAGCAGCGCCGAGCCCGTCAATGTCGTCACCACGTGCAAGGCTGCGATCGACCAGGGGTCCGCCGGCAGCGCCGCGCGCGCCGCCGCGATCGCGGAATCCGGCTGGCGCACATGCACGATCCCTTCGGCCAAAATGAAATGCGCACCCAGCGCCTCCGCAGCCCAAAACACCACCGGATCCCAAAGTGCTGCTTCCCGCGCCACCAGCGCCTCCGGATGGCCGGCGCGGTAGAACAAAAGATCCGACCCGAGATATTTCGCGATGTCGTCCGCGACCGCTTCGACCCGATCCACCACGGCATCAGCGACACTGTTGGCGAACCGGGTCAACGGCATGGTCAGGGGATCGATGAATTCCTTCTGGCTGTCCCATTCCGTTACAATAGCGGCGGCGATCTCACGGGTCGGCGCAACCAGCGGGCGCCCGGAAGGCGTGCGGACCGACTTGTCATCGAGGGTAATGGCCAAACCATCCGGCGCGTCGACGACGCCCGCATGGGCGTAAAAACGCTTGCGGCGCGGCCCGCGCGTGGTGCGCCGTACCGCCTCCTCCGGATCGAGCGGAGACTTTCCGGCGACTTCATCGAACAGTTCACGCATTCGGTTTTCAGCTTATGTCCGTCAATGGTAATTTGACCGCCAGCGTACGACAAGGATGGCCGCAAATAAAGCGAGCTGGCCAAGCGAGCCTGCAATGGCGAGGGTTTTCGCAACCATCCTGGTTCTACTGGCCGGCTTCGGTCTCTCGACCGTCGAGGCTGGTTTCCGTTCGCCGGAATCGCTGGCGCGGAACGTGTACGCCTATTACGGCGACAGGTCGTCCGAACTCTCGAGCGGGCTGCCGCGCGACCCCGACACCGCAAGCCGGTTCTTCGATCCAGGTTTGCGGGCGGCATGGATTTCGGTGAAGGATCAGCCCTACGATTTCCTGGTGCAGAGCCCGACCTGGAAACTTGGCGCCGTCTCGATATCGATCCTGCGCAGGCAATTCGACAAGACCTATGTCGCCGTCGCCTTCGACAATAACGGCCGCGCCGTCGCGCTGAACTTCATCGTGGTGAATGGTCCCGACGGCTGGGTCATTCTGGACGTCGAGAGCCCGCATGATTCACTGCGCATGTTCCTCGCCCAATACCGGCACTAAGAGAGTTCCTCTCATTGATTGGCGCAGGACCGCGAATAGGCCGCGCGCTCGTTCGGACCGAGCCCGCTGGCGGCGCCTTCATCGAGACATCTGCTGATCCGGTCGCTGAACGAAGGGCGCGGCGCGGGCGCATAGTTCTGGCGCAACGGCACGTCGAGCTGCGGTATCACCGGCGGCTCGATTTTGGGCGGCGGCGGGGGTGGAGGCAGCGGCGGATTGAATTGCGACCCGCCGGGCGGAATGATCACCTGCGCGAGCGCGGCATCCGCGGCAACCAGCGCGGCTGCGACCGCGCAGATGAGGATCGATAAATTCTTCATGGAGGGTATGTCGTGATCCTCCCGGCAAGTTGCAAGCTGAAATTATTCTTCCGGCTCGTTCTCGATCGGATGACGGCAATGGCCGCGCGCTCACACTGGATGACGGGCCAATTCGGGAACGGCAGCAGCCTTTCACGGTCTGTGATAAATGACCTGGCCGGCACGGATGGTGTAGGCGATCCTGGCGAGGTTGCGAACGTCGGCGATGGGATCGCCATCGAGAACCACGAGATCGGCGTCAAATCCTTGTTCGACCTTACCCTTCTTCGCGGCCTTGAAATACAGAGCGGGGTTCGTCGTGAGGGAAGCCAGCACCTGGCTTTCCGAAAGCGCCCGGTGCATGAGCTCGTATTCGAGCGATGTGTCGTAGACCGTGGTGAAGCCGACGTCGGTCCCGAACAGAACGGGGCCACCATTTTCCGAAAACCCCTTGAGCTGGTTGACGCCGGACTCGACCAGCCGGGCTGCCAAGGCGGGACCGCCGACACTGGTCGCAAAAAGAGACAGCGTCGGAATCAATGCGATGCCTTGCGATTTGAACCGGGCGAGTTGCTCGGGGCTGTAACTCGGTTCTCCGGGAACGATGTGGGCGAGCACATCGACTCCGGCTGTAATCACTGTGTCCACACCAGTTCTGTTTTGCGGATGGGCGAACACCGGCTTGCCTTGTGCATGTGCCACATCGACCGCCGCCTTGGCGATCGCGGCATCCATATTCACGACGGGCTTGTTGCCCATGTACGCGCCAGTAAAAAGTTTCATGCCGTCCAGGCCCATGCGGAGGTCATCGCGCGCCATTTGCGCGGCTTCCTCTGATGTAGCGGCCTCGGGGAGCTGCATCTCGGGAGGCAAATAGACGGGATGACCGCCCTTGGGGAAGATGTCGCCGGCAAGAAGGATATTGGGACCCGCGACCTCACCGGAGTTGACGCGGCGGCGGAGCGGCAACGAGTCGTTCGGGTCGGAGCCAAGATCCCAAACGGTGGTGAAACCCCACCGCGTCAGCATCTCCCGCATATGCTCTTCGAGCGACGCGACCGGCGCGCCGGCCGCGTTTTTCCACACCGCTTGCGTGAAATGGACGTGACTATTCCAGAAGCCGGCGACGACAGTCTTTCCAGTGCAGTCAATGACCCGCGCATCGTTCGGGACCTGGACTTCGCTGCGACTGCCGATCGCGGTGATGGCGCGCCCAGACGTCAGGACGACGGCATCCACGAGCGGCGCGGCATCGGGCGACGGGTATACCCTGCCTCCCACGAGGGCGAGTGTCTGCGCGTTCGCGGCGACGCTGAAACAAGCCGCCAGGCTGAAGAGGAAAAGGAAAAGCGCGGCGCGGAGCAGATTTCCGATCATGGGCGGAGCCTTGAACTTTGCATGTCGGCGCCTCGAAGCGTTGAGGAAAGGCGCCCGTCGGACCGAACGATATCCGATCAGTACGACCTCGCTTTGATAGTTCTTGCTCCTCCCGGACGATATCGGGTTGCGGCCATTGCTGTCGCGACGCCCGTCATTCTTCCGGCGCGTTCTCGATCGGGTCGAACCTGTCGGCTTCCAGGCCCAGCAGGTTCCATGATTGCAGCATATGGGGCGGCAGCGGCGCGGTGGCGTCGATGAATCCGCCGCGCGGATGCGGGATCACGATCCGGCGTGCCAAAAGATGCAGCCGTTTCTGCAGGCCCCCCGGCAGCTGCCAGTTTTCCTTGTTGAAATATTTGGGATCGCCGACAATGGCGTGATCGATATGGGCCATGTGCGCACGCAGCTGGTGGGTCCGCCCGGTGACCGGTTTCAATGACACCCAGGCCAGCTTCTGCGCCGAGGTTTCCACCACGGCATAATAGGTGACGGCATGGCTGGCGCCCTCGTCGCCATGTGCGGCGATCCGCATGATGCTGTCGTCCTCGCTCTCGTCCTTGGCGAGATAGGTCGATATGCGGCCCTGCTTCGGCTTCGGTACGCCGGCCACCAGCGCCCAGTAGATCTTGCGCGCGGAGCGATGACGGAACGATCCGGTCAGCGCCGTCGCGGCGAACCGCGTTTTCGCAACCAGGAGACAGCCCGCCGTCTCCTTGTCGAGCCGGTGCACCAGCCGCGGCTTCTGTCCCTTGGCATCGCGCATCACTTCAAGCATCTGGTCGACATGCCGCGTGGTGCCGGAACCGCCTTGTACCGCAAGCCCCGCGGGCTTGTTCAGCACCATGACATCGGCATCCTCGTAGAGGATCATGTCCTTGAGGGCTTGCAGCGTCTTTGTCGCCGCTTCCGAAAGACTTCCGGCCACCTTGGGCGCATCGAGTTTCAGCGGTGGAACGCGAACGTTTTGCCCTTCCTCAAGCCGGTCCTTGCTGTCGGCGCGCTTGCCGTTGACGCGCAGCTCACCTTTGCGGACGATGCGCTGGATGTGGGAGAACGACAGGCCGGGAAACCGCGCCTCGAGAAACCGATCCACGCGCATGTTGTTCTCGTCCGCCGTCACGACCACGGTCTGCACTTTTGTCGGCAGCGGCGGCGGCTCGGCGACGATCTTTTCGGGCGCCTCGATAAACGGCGCCGGCCTCGGCGCACCCGGCGGCGATGCCGCAAAACGCGGCGCAGGTTTACCGCCCGCACGATGCCCCGGCTGTCGCTCGGCTTGCGAGCCCCGGAAGGGCCGCGCGCCCTTGGGGCGATCGCCCGGCGCGCGGGATTTCGCCAGTGGTCTCTTGACGCGACGGCTCATGATGTTTTTCCGTTTCTTAGCTTCGCCCAGTAATCCAGCCGTTTGCGAATTTCGCGCTCGAAGCCGCGGTCGGGCGGATCGTAGAAGGTCTGGCGTCCCATCGCTTCCGGGAAATAATCCTGGCCGGAGAACGCATCCTGGGTGTCGTGATCGTATTCGTAGCCCGAGCCATAGCCCTCCGACTTCATCAGCTTGGTCGGCGAATTCAAGATATGCTTTGGCGGCAGCAGCGAGCCGCCCTCCTTGGCGGCGCGCATCGCCGCGCCAAAGGCCTTGTAGGCGGCGTTCGATTTCGGCGCGGTGGCGAGATAAATCACCGCCTGCGCGATTGCCAGTTCGCCTTCGGGAGACCCCAGGAAATCATAGGCGTCCTTGGCGGCGTTGCAGATCACCAGCGCCTGCGGATCGGCGAGCCCGATGTCCTCGACCGCCATGCGAACAACGCGCCGCGCCAGAAACAGCGGATCCTCGCCGGCGTCCATCATCCGCGCGAGATAATACAAAGCAGCATCAGGATCGGAGCCGCGCACCGATTTATGCAGCGCCGAGATCAGGTTGTAGTGGCCGTCGGCGGACTTGTCGTAGATCGGCGCCCGGCGCTGCAGGATGTCCTGCAAGGCTTCCGCATTGAAGGTCTCGCCTTCGCGCGCGGCGCGCCAGACCTCTTCGGCCAGCGTCAGCGCGGCGCGCCCGTCGCCATCGGCCAGGCGTATCAGCACGGCGCGCGCCTCCGCATCGAGCGGCAGCTTTCTGGCTTCGATCTTCTCGGCATGGGCGAACAGTTTTTCGATCGCCGCCGGGTCGAGCGAATGAAACACCAAAACCCGCGCCCGCGACAGCAGCGCGGCGTTGAGCTCGAACGAGGGATTTTCGGTGGTCGCGCCGACCAGCACCACAGTGCCGTCTTCCATGACAGGCAAAAACGAATCCTGCTGGGCGCGGTTGAACCGATGCACCTCATCGACGAACAAGAGTGTTCCCTTGCCCATTTCGCGGCGTGCGCGGGCCGCGTCGAAAACTTTTTTCAGGTCGGCGACACCGGAAAACACCGCGGAAATCTGCTCGAAATGCAGTTCGGTCGCATCCGCCAATAATCTCGCAACGGTGGTCTTGCCGGTTCCCGGCGGCCCCCAGAAAATCAGCGAACCCAGCGTCCGCGTGGCGAGCATGCGCGTCAGCGCGCCGTCCGGCCCAAGAATATGATCCTGCCCCACGACATCCGACAAGGCGCGGGGGCGCAACCGGTCCGGAAGCGGATGCGGTGCATCCTGCTCCATGCCTGCCGCAGCAAACAGGTTGGTGGCTTCGCGTGGTCGCTTCGGGCTCATCCGCCCAGCGTCACGTTGATCTGCTGGCCGCCGCGCACCACGGTGATGCGCCAAAGCCGCACAGAGTCGCGTGTCGCCTTCTCAAGATCGCTGGTCCTGGCGATTTTCTGATTATTGACCGACATGATGATGTCGCCCTTTTGGAACCCGACGCTGGCGGCGGTGGCGCCATCCGCCAGATCGGTCACCACGACGCCTTCGGTGTCCGCATCCAGATGCAGCTCATCGGCGACCGCGGGCGAGATGTTTGCAACCTTTGCGCCCTGGAATGGCGAACGCGTCGTCAGGACGATTTCGTTGCGGCCGGTATCGGGCGCCGTCTCGAGCGGTATCGTCAGCTTCAGCGTCTTGCCGGCGCGCTGCACATCGACCTGCGACGTGCCGCCGAGCGGATGTGTCGCAAAGCGGTAGTCGAACCCATTGGGATCGTCCACCGCTTGTCCGTCGATCGCGACAATCAGATCGGATGCCTTCAGCCCGGACCGCGCTGCCGGACTGCTCGCAACCACACTGGCGACCAGCGCGCCGGTCGGAAGCCGCAGCCCCAGGCTCTCGGCAATCTCCGGCGTCACCGCCTGCAACCGTGCGCCAAGCCAGGGCCGCTTGACGGCCTTGCCGCCGCTCTTGGCGGAAGCGACGACGACGCGCACCATGTTGGCCGGAATGGCAAAGCCGATGCCCTGCGACCCGCCGGAACGCGAGAAGATCGCGGTATTGATGCCGGCCAGTCGGCCGGTCATGTCGACCAGGGCTCCGCCCGAATTGCCGGGGTTGATCGCGGCATCGGTCTGGATGAAGAACTGGTAGTCGGTGATGCCGACTTGCGTGCGCGCCAGCGCCGAAATGATGCCGTGGGTAACGGTTTGCCCGACGCCGAAGGGATTGCCGATCGCAAGCACCATGTCGCCCACCAGCAGTTCGTCGGAGTTGGCAAAGTCGAGCGTCGGGAATTTCTCTTTCGCGTCTTTCAGGCGCAGGATGGCCAGATCGCTGCGGGGATCCTTGAGAACGATCTCGGCTTCGAATTCTCGCTTGTCCGACAGCGAAACCTTGACCTCATCGGCGCCTTCAATGACATGGACGTTGGTCACGACGAGACCGGACGGGTCCACCATCACGCCCGAGCCCAGCGAGCGCTGCATCTGTTCCGGCTGCTGGCCCGGCACGCCAAAGAAACGGCGGAAGATCGGGTCGTCGAGCAGCGGATTGCGGTTCTGCACCACCTTGGCGGCATAGACGTTGACCACCGCCGGCTGCACGCGCTGCACGATCGGCGCGTAGGAAAGTTTTATCTCGGCCGGCGATGCCGGGACGCGCCGGTCCTGCGCCTGCGCCGGCATCGCAGCCATTGCGGAAAGGCAGATCACGGCGAGGAAGCGAATCAACATCATGCGAAAATCCTGGAATTCGTCGCCTCAGATATAGTGGCGAGGCAACTGCGAGAGAAGGGAAACCCGGATCAGCTAGGCGGCGCGATCGGGGACATCCGGCACCGGCGCGCAGGATAGCTTCTGCCTGTGGCCTTCGCCCCACGCCTTCAAGGTGTCGATCACCGGACGCAGGCTTTCGCCGATTTCCGAGAGACGATATTCAACCCGCGGCGGTACTTCGGCATAGACCTTGCGGATCACCAGCTGGTCGTCCTCCAGCGCACGGAGCTGCTTGGTCAGCATGCGCTGCGTGATGCCCGGCATCCGCCGCCGCAACTCGCCAAAGCGCTGGGTGCCGTCCTGCAAATGGTAGAGGATGACACCTTTCCACTTGCCATCGATCAGGTCGAGCGTCGCTTCGACCGCGCAGCCCGGCCGGTGGGCAAAATTCCGTCGTTTCATGGGGCATTTTCCAATAGTATCCAAACGGGGACTATATCCCCGAATTTACAGTACTTGCCAATATCGCGCCACTCCGACAATTAAAGCCAAAGCGTTTTCAAGCGAAAGCCTGCCCTCGGACTTGATCCGGGGGTGGGTACCGGTTCGCGTGAAGAAAACGCGTCAAATCGAGAACCAGCGCCTCTGGTTCTGATTATCAGAACCGAGGCGGCTGACGATTTGAGCCATCACAGAGGAGAGCACGGGCATGAAGGCCGTCGGATACAAAAAGTCGCTTCCCGTCGATGAGGCGGACTCGCTGATCGATTTCGAGACCGTAAAACCCGAACCGAAGGGGCGCGATATCAGGGTCGCCGTAAAGGCGATTTCAGCCAATCCGGTCGATTACAAGGTGCGCAAGCGCGCAGCACCCCCGGAAGGTGAAACCAAGATTCTCGGCTACGACGCCGCCGGGATCGTCGACGCGGTCGGACCGGAAGTGACGCTGTTCAAACCCGGCGACGAGGTTTTCTATGCCGGCTCGATCCAGCGCCAGGGCACCAACTCGGAATTTCATCTGGTGGATGAGCGCATTGTCGGCCGGAAGCCGAAGACGCTGTCGTTCGCGCAAGCCGCCGCCCTGCCGCTGACCTCGATCACCGCCTGGGAATTGCTGTTCGACCGTCTCGGCGCGCTACCCGGCAAAAGCGTCGATCCGCGCACGTTGCTGATCATCGGCGGGGCCGGCGGCGTCGGCTCGATCCTGATCCAGCTGGCGCGCCGCCTCACCGGCCTGACGGTGGTGGCGACGGCGTCCCGGCCGGAGTCACAGACATGGTGCATCGATCTCGGCGCGCATGCCGTCATCGACCACGCCAAGCCGATGAAGGAACAGATCGAAAAGCTGAAACTGCCGCCGGTCGCGCTGATCGCGAGCCTCACCAACACCGACCAGCACTACAAGGCGCTGGCCGACCTCATCGCGCCGCAAGGCAAATACGGCTTGATCGACGATCCCCCGGAGTTCAACGTCAGCGTCTTCAAGGGCAAGGCGGTCTCGATCCACTGGGAATCGATGTTTACGCGAAGTTCGTTCCAGACGCCGGACATGATCGGCCAGCATGCCCTGCTCAACGACGTCGCCGACCTCATCGACAAGGGGGTGCTGCGCACCACGCTCGACCAGACCTTTGGGACGATCAACGCGGCCAACCTGAAACGTGCGCACGCGCTGCTGGAAAGCGGCAAGTCGCGCGGCAAGATCGTGCTGGAGGGGTGGTAGCAGTCACGACGCGGGCACGCCCTCGACGAAGATCAGGCGGCGGTCGAGCGCGGTCCGCCGCACTTTCAGCGCCTCGGCGTATTCCGGCGAGGCGTACCATTCGCGCAGTTTCTCCATCGAGGGAAATTCGACCACGATGATGTTCTTCGGCGGCGGGCCGCCCTCCGCAATATCAGCCGCGCCGCCGCGGACCAGATAGCGGCCGCCATATTGCGCAATCGCTTTCGCAGCAATGGTGCGATAGGCCTCGAAACCCGCGGGGTCGCGCACATCAACTTCGGAAATGACATAAGCCGACATCTGACATCTCACGCAATGGTCTGGACGATACCGCCCTCGGCACGCAGCGCCGCGCCATTGGTCGCGGATGCCTCTTTCGAGGAGACATAGACCACCATGTTGGCGATCTCCTCCACGCTCGCAAAGCGCTGCAGCAGCGAGGTCGGGCGAAACTGTTTGACGAACTGCGACGCCGCCTCGTCCACCGACTGGCCGTTTTGCTTCGCGAGGTCCTTGACGAATGCTTCGACGCCCTCCGACATCGTCGGCCCCGGCAGCACCGAATTGACGGTTACCGCGGTACCGCGGGTCATCTCGGCGAGGCCGCGCGATACCGCGAGCTGCGCAGTCTTGGACATCCCATAATGGATCATTTCCTTCGGAATATTCAGCGCGGATTCCGAGGAGATGAAGACGATGCGGCCCCAGTTGCGCTTGAGCATGCCCGGCAGGTAGGCGCGCGACAGCCGCACGCCCGACATCACATTGACCTCGAAGAAGCGGCTCCAGTCGTCGTCAGCAATATCGAAGAAGCCTTTGGGCTCAAAAATCCCGGCATTATTGATGAGAATGTCCACATCCGGTAGCATCTCAACCAGCGTGTCGCATCCTGCGGCGGTCGAAACATCGGCAGCGACGCCCGCGATCCTGCCGCCGGGCGCGGCCTTGGCAACCGCGGCCACGGCCGTGTCGACCTTGGCCTGGGTCCGGCCGTTGACCACCACATTCGCCCCGGCAACGGCGAGGCCTTTGACGATCGCGTGGCCGATGCCGGAGGTGGACCCCGTCACCAGCGCCGTCTTTCCCTTGAGATCGATATTCATGAGGCATCTCCATCATTGATGGCGGAGATATCGGAAGCGGCCCGCGCCACCGCAATCGCCGTTCAACCGTAAAGAACGCCCAATAAAAAAGCGGCGCGCATGGCACCGCTTTTTGGAATAAAGTTCCGGAGTGGGGTTTTACGCGGCTTCCGCGGCCTTTTCCTGCGCCGGACCGGAATCGAGGCCCTTGGCATCGACGTCACGGTCGACGAATTCGATCACCGCCATGGCCGCGTTGTCCCCGTAGCGGAAGCCGGCCTTGATGATGCGGGTATAGCCGCCATGCCGGTCCTTGTAGCGGGTGGCCAGCACGTCGAACAGTTTCCTGGTCTGGTCGAGGTCGCGCATCTCCGAGATCGCCTGCCGGCGCATCGCCAGACCGCCCTTCTTGCCAAGCGTAACCAGCTTTTCCACGATCGGGCGCAGTTCCTTCGCCTTCGGCAGCGTGGTGACGATCTGCTCGTGCTTGATCAGCGCCGCGCACATATTGGCAAACATCGCGCGCCGATGTTCGGCGGTGCGATTGAGCTTGCGATGAACCTTGCCGTGACGCATGGCGTCTCTCCTGCCTGAACCCCAGTCATTCCGGACGCCGAAGCGGCGATCCGGAATCTCGATATAGCAACTCCGAGATTCCCCGATGTGCAATTGCACATCCGAGGTTCGCGCTACCGCGCGCCCCGGAATGACGGACCTTAGTAATGATCCTCGAAGCGCTTGGCCAGCTCGTCGATATTTTCCGGCGGCCAGCCCGGCACTTCCATGCCGAGGTGCAGCCCCATCTGGGCCAGCACCTCCTTGATCTCGTTCAGCGACTTGCGGCCGAAGTTCGGGGTGCGGAGCATTTCCGCTTCCGACTTCTGCACGAGGTCGCCGATATAGACGATGTTGTCGTTCTTCAGGCAGTTCGCCGAACGCACCGACAGTTCGAGCTCGTCAACCTTCTTGAGGAATGCCGGGTTGAACGCCAGATCGGGAATGATCTCCTGCGCCACTTCCTTGCGCGGCTCTTCGAAGTTCACGAACACGTTGAGCTGATCCTGCAGGATACGCGCGGCATAGGCCACCGCGTCATCCGGCGAGATCGCGCCGTTGGTCTCGATGGTCATGGTCAGCTTGTCGTAATCGAGGATCTGGCCCTCACGGGTGTTCTCGACCTTGTACGACACCTTGCGCACCGGCGAGAACAAACTGTCGACCGGGATCAGGCCGATCGGCGCATCCTCGGGACGGTTGCGCTCGGCGGCGACATAGCCCTTGCCGGCGGCGACCGTGAATTCCATGCGGATTTCCGCGCCCTCGTCGAGCGTGCAAATCTGCAAATCCGGATTGAGCACCACGACATCGCCGACGGTCTGGATATCGCCGGCGGTGACGACACCCGGGCCCTGCTTCTTCACGACCATGCGCTTGGGGCCTTCGCCCTGCATCTTGATCGAGATGTCCTTGATGTTCAGCACGATGTCGGTGACGTCCTCGCGAACGCCCGCGATCGAGGAGAATTCGTGCAGCACGCCGT
>WNFO01002206.1_pt1 | contig 17451 bp, 18 predicted proteins | sample 5400251 | NCBI WGS metagenome assembly WNFO01 (sample SAMN13153354, study PRJNA577476) | soil metagenome | isolation source: 100 cm saprolite under Madrone tree | place: USA:California | collected 2016-06-14
ATTTCACCGTAAAGATCGACGACGACGTAGGAACGCTGGTCGCCGCGGGCAAGATAGTAGCCGGAGGCGTCGAGGGCTTTGATGAACGAGCGGGCGTCGGCGCTTTCGCGCCAGGCCTTCGTGATCTGCTCCATGCGCTGTTTTTTGGAGGTGCCGCTGCGTTCCTCCTGCTGTTTCTCGGCGAGGTTCTCGGTTTTGGCGTGGTCGGGGAAGCGGTCCTTGCCGCGGTCGTTGCGCATGCCGGGCGGAAGGGTGAGGTTGTGATCGCGGGCGTATTCCTGCGCGACCGCGCGGAGCTTCTGCCGGTCATGCGAGAGCTGCACGGCTTTCATTTTTTCCGTATCGATGCGGGACCATACGATGTGGCAGTGCTCGCGCCCGTGTTTGACGTGGAAGACAACAGCGCGGGGCTGGCCGGAGAGGCCGAGAGTTTTTTCCGTGCGGCGGATGAAATCGTCATAGTGCTCGCGGGAGTAGGGGCCTTGGGTGTGGTCGGGGTTGATGGACAGGGAGTAGAGATACTTGCGGCAGTCCGTGGCTCTTGCTTCGGCATACCACTCAGCGAACGCGCCATGCAGGTCCTGCGCGATCGCGCCGCGCACTTCCGCCACTTCGACGCGATCGTTGTCGTAGGCGTTGAGCAGGTGGGTGGCAAGTTGCTGCCCGCCCGCGCGCTGGTTGCCTTTGGGGATCATACTTACAGCTATAACTCAGTTGTCCTTAAGATTAAGTTTATACCTTAGGTTTAGCGCAGTCTTATTGGCTGGGAGGATCATAGGACCTACCGCGGGAAGGAAAGAACCTTTTTCTGTCGATTAGAACTGCTTGCGATTGCAGTTGATCGGCCACATTGTAACCGATCAAGAATTTCAACTGGTCGGTATCCGAATCCGCATTTACTACCGCCGGTATCGTTGCTTGCGGAAGTTTGACACCAATAATTCTGCTGCTATCTTGCGGTGCGGGCGTAACTACTTGAGACTGCTCGGGAGGAAATACTTCGTGGTATTTCTTTACAAGATCCGAGGCTGCGCCGATCGAAGCTACCAAGAGTGTGCCTACGATGAGAAACCCGTACACTCCTGCTAATATTCGTTCCAATTTCTCGTATGCCTTGCGTTTCTCTGGCGACAATTCCGTGGGAGGAGACTCGGAGCCAAGAATCAGCTCGAAATCTTTTTCGACATCCTTCGTCTTCTTATGAATGCGGAGTGTGAACCATGATCCTCTGAACTTCTTGCTGAGAAGTATGTCCGAATCAGAATACCCATATGTGGACAAAAGCTCTGTAACAGCTTCGTCAATGCGCTCAGTATCTTCTTGCGATTCTGAACAAATCAGAACGGGGAGTATAGTCCTGGCGCTACCCTGAAACAGTGACCAAGCGGAATCACGGAGACCGCCACTAGAGCCGCCGCTGACAGTACCGGTCGCCACGAGTGCATTATAGTATGAGAGCTTATTATCTGCTCAAATTCGTTTCTTAAGCAGATATGCCGCTGAAAATGCAACACCCATAACCATTGCGGGAAGCGTAGGTGCAGTTAGGACGGCAGCAACCGTCGCAGTGGCCGCGATGCTGACGGCCGCGCCCTCAAAAATCGTCCTCAGAGACAAATGTTTGCCCCGACGTTTTTCCGGGTCACTCAAATGTCTTCATGCCGGCCTCCCAGGTATGGCCGCGACGCTTTCTGTGGCCCGATGGTGCAGCCGCCCTTGATATTCGAAACGGGCCAGCTTGTTGAGGTCGATCAGCCCCGATGCGGCCATGCGCAGAAGGTAATCGGACGCGGGCCGCAGGATCTCTAGTGCTTCAAGGCCGCAAATATAGTTGTCGAAGTCGTCGTTTTGCATGAGGTTTTCTCCTTTCGCTGTTGGTTTCCTCGAAGACGCAAGCCCCCAAAGCCGGACGGAAAAGCCGCCGAGTCACGCGCAGCGGGAACGGGCAACACGGGAGCGAAGCGAAGGAGCGGGCCGCCCGTTGACGCGGCGGCGCGTCCGGCTAGAGCTGCGGCAAAGAGTTCGAGGAAACCCGGCGGAAGGAAACGAATGCGGGGAGGGGACGATGGGGGTGCGGCGTGAGCAGGGCGATGGTTACTGCGTTGCGGGCAGCGCTACCAAATGCAATGCCAATTACCGGACGTTCGGCAGTGGCCCCGCATCTTCCATCTGCCGATTGAAAGAAGCTTGGTGATCTCCTTCGAGAAGCAAACGCTTCGGAGCGGCCCCCGTCGGAATTTCCACTGGCTTCGCTGTTTTTGGTCCGGGCGAATAATAATGCCCGCGCCGTTCGTGCGACATACCAATGAGGAACTCTTGGAGCCATTTTGCCAGCCGATAGTGCGTACCGAAGCACGCGGGAAGCAGGTAATCGGGCGCGGGCAGCGGCTTGCCGTCCCGAATCTCAGTCGTCGCGGCTGCGGCATGGACAAGCTCCCGCCACACACGTTTGTCCGCTGCGAGGCCAGGCGTGCCCGCGGTCCCCTTGTGCACAAGATGATTCCTGAACTGCCTCCAGTACTTCAGAGCCGCCCAAGCGTCAACACGGGTGACCGCGGCAGAGTCCGACAATGCCGGCTCTTTACTAAGGTCGCTCTGGACGCCAACGAGCTGAAGGATTTTCAGTGTTTCAGGGAAATGGACTCCGTATCGATTACCTCCACGATTTCTTTGGCCTTTGCAATCGCAGTCAAAGTGACCTCGCGGGGACAACTCGTGAGCGAGCCATCTCTCCGATGCCGTCCACCCTTCTTTGTTCTCCAGTCGGGCGAGCAGGTAATTGAGCGCCCAACAAACGATGTAGTCGTCGAAAACCGACACATAGGAAGCAAGTAGCGCATAGCGGAGCGTGCGTTGCATCGGCCGGACGCCTTCGGCGAGTTCGGCACCCCCAGGGCCGCCATCGTCTCGAACGCTCTGGAGATATGACTTGACCCACCAACTCCACGCGAGCGCCGCTCTCCGGGACTCTGAAGCCAGCTTCGCTTTGAGCTTTGAACCACCAAGTGACCGAAACTCTCTTCCGGCGAAGCCCTCAAGCGCCATCGTCACTACCGCGTGTGTCTGGCTAAACCGGCGATGCGAGCTGAAGAAGTAATGGAATGGCGCTCTTGTGTCCCAGATGGTGGACGCGCGAATTATAAGGTCCTTATCCCTGATCGACCGAATTGTGTCGGAACCGGAGTAGGATCGAGAAACCTTCGAGCCGGAAGCACTCGCCATGACCCCTCCTTTCGCATCCGAGGAGAGGCGGATTGTATCATCTGTTTCTGCGGAATAGCCGCAGCGCGGCGTTGAGGTCGGCGACTAAGCGGCGGCCTCGGCGGGTTGCGCGCTGAATTTGTGGATGAAATCCGCGGCGCGCTGCGCGTGCGCGGCGGCGGTGAACACGGCGCGGTTATCGCTCTTCAAAACTTCCAGCCAATTCGCAATGTAGGCGGCGTGGTCCTCGCGGGGTTCGAGCGTCAGTTCGAGGTCGGCGCACAGGAACGCGGCGCCCAATTCCGCCACGAGTTCTTCCTGGGCGTAAGCGTTGCTGCCGAAGAGGTGACCGCCGAAATCGCGGTCGAGGCGATTCTTTGAGCTAGTCCAGTGGGTTAGCTCATGCGCGAGCGTTGAATAATAACTGTCGGCATCGCGGAATGATTCAAACGGCGGCATCTGTACGGCGTCGGTCGAGAGGCTGTAATAGGCGCGGTTTCCGCCGTGGGCGATTTTCGCGCCGGTGGCGTGCAGGAATTTTTCGGCGTGGCCGATGCGGGCGACGGGGTCGAGTGTTGCGGCCGCTTTCGCGTAGTAAATTCCCGGCAAGCCGTCGATCTGCTCGACGTTGAACACGGTGTAGCCCTTCATGTACGGGATTTCGCGCTCGACATCCTCGCCGGATTTTTCGTCATGCTCGGTGCGCGTGATGCTGTTGGCGTAAACCACGAGCGAGCCCTTTTCGCCCTTGCGGACGTGCGCATCGAGTTCGAGGGCCTGCCGGAATGTCATCCAGATGGGCGCCGCGAAATCCTGCGCCGTGGCTGACATCCAGAGCGAAAGAATGTTGATTCCGCTATAGGGCTGGCCGTTGTGCCGCAGCGGGCACGTAATCCGGCCGGCGGCGTGTTCGGCGTTCCAGGGCTTGACCCAGGGCCTTACGCCCTTCTCAAGGTCGGCCACGATCTGGCCGGTGATGCGCGTGTAAACGTCCTGACGCTCTGTTCTTTCTGTTTTCTGCATTGTTTTCTCCATTGATAAAAGTTTTTTCTTTCCGAAATCCCTCGGAATGGAGGCCGGGGTTCAGAGCCGAAAGCGCACCAGTCACAGGGCGAAAGGCGTAAGCCGGAGTTCATCGCAGACCCTTGACGGGGGCGCGCGGGTCGATAAAAGGCCGCAAAAAGTCCGAGGGATGAAAGAGAGAGAAAAAACGAACGAAGGGAGGTTGCGGAGAAGCAAGAAACGGAGGACGACGCGGATGCGGAGAAGGAGGAGGAAGAAGAAGAGAACGGTGGCCTCGATGTGGATGCCGATGCTGATGCCGACGACAATAATGATCATGATGATGGCCATGGCCCGGCCGACGGCGCGGCGTTCGTGCTGCTGGCGGTGATGGCGGTGTGTGTGGTGGCGGATGATGACGGCGACGGCGCGGCGCAAAGCGAAGGAGGCGACGGGCGCTGACGCGGGAGGTGGAGCGGGGACGACAACGGCGTGGCGCTGCGGGAGGCGGACGGGGAAGGCAGCCCCCGGGCGTCGGTGGGTAAGACGACGCTACAAGAGGTCCCGAATTTCCTTGAACTTTGCCTGAATCTCTTCCCACGAGGGATACGGGCCATAACAGAGTAACTTGCACTGCCCCTCGTATTCGACGCCGATGATCTTGGCCAGTTCCGCCGGCAGAAACAGCGCGTCGCTTTGGGCGAAGCTCATCCCTTCGGGATAGAAATAGCTTTTTTCAAAATGGGTCCGGCTGATCTCGTCGTAATCCTTCTTTATGGCGGCGTACTCGGCGGATTTCAGCATGGCGATGACTTCAGCCTGTCCCGCGAGTTGAAAGAGATCGTAGTAGTGCCTGGCATACGTTCCGAGGGGCGTGTTGTCGCGCTTGAGGAGCTGGACCTTGCCGTGGATGGCAAACATCTTCTCGACAAAGGTTCGCCGGAAATGGAGGAGTCGTAGCGAAAAGGGGCCCTCGTCGTCCACACCGAGTGAGGTTTTTGTTTCCTCGAGGAACTGTCCGAGATAGGAGCGCAGCTTGATAACGCTGGTGGGCTCGCGGCCACTCGCAGTGCCCGCTTCAAGGAGGACCCGGTTGGCGACTTCGCCGGGGCCGCCGAAGCGTTGCGTATAGGAGAAGCGGTCGTTGCGCCCGAATCCGCCTATCGTCTGGCTCTCCGCCGCGACGAAGGTGAGCGCCGGGTGAGCGCCGACGGCATCGCGAAGCCTCTTGAGTTCCCTGTCGATGGCGTTCTTGCCGAGGGCGGGCTTGAAGGCGAGGGGATCGAGAAAAATATCGATGTCTTCCGAAAACCGCTGGATCAGGTTCCAGCCTTTCGCGAGGCTCGTGCCGCCCTTGAAGATGATCTTGTCGGGAGCCACGGCGGCGATGAGGCGCAGCGCCTCCGTGACGTAGTAGTCCTTCTCGATGATCGCGGGGCGCAATTTCCGCGTGCGGAAGTGCTGCTCCGCCCCGAGTATCGCCTGGTCGAAATCCTTGTGCTCAAAAAGCTTCATGTCAGCGGCGCTCCCTGGCCTGCCAGTTGCGGGCGTGCCGCAGTCCGGCCAGCAGGCCGAAGTCGAACCGCGAGTAGGGATTCAAGGATTTACGCAGGCGGCGCAGCGTCGCGCCGTTCTTCCCGAGTTGTTCGCCGATGGCGCCGATCATCGCGCGGACGCGCGGAGGCTCGGAAGGCGCAACTTTAACCAACCGCTCGAAGCGTTCGTTTTCTGAGAAGAGTGCGAGGGCACGGCGGATGGTTTCTTCCGGCGAGAGCTCGCTTGTCCGTCCGGCGCGGCGCAGGAAATCGAGCAGCGCCGCATCGCTCTGGGAGAGTCCGGCCCATGCTTCCGGCCTGCGCGTATGAATGACGGTGTCGCTGCCGACGAGTTTGCGGGGCAGGCTGAGGGCGCTGGTGGAAATCTCGCTTCGTCTCGCCGTCTGCGTGGTGAATCCGAGAAGATTGGCGGCGGCGATGCCGGAAGGGAAAACGCCCTTGCGCCGGGAGGCGAGCTTCTGGATTGCGGCCGGGTTTGGCCGGCTCTTGCCGAAGGCCGTCTGCCGGGTGCTGTAGTAGACGCCCTTGCTCAGGCGTTCAAGGCGACCTCGGCGCGTAAGGCGAGAGAGGGCCTGCAGGACGGCGCTTGGGCGAAGATCGGCAAAGTCCTGAGGCCGCCAAAGGCGTTCGCCTTCAGATTCGATCCTCCGCGAAATGACGGCTGTGACGCGGCCCGAACGTCTTGTCTTGGTTAAGGTCTTTTTCACGGTAGAAGTGTGAGTTTACCGGGACAGAGTGTCAAGTTTTTTTGCAATAAAACATGACACTTGACATTGTAACGAGAAAACACATAGACTCCTGACATTGGAGTATTCCAATGAGTGACGGACCTCATAGAAGTCTGCCGATGCGCAGAGGCTGGAAGCGGGTCGCGGAAAGCGCAGACAACGAGGCTTTCGGCGCGGATGAAATCCGCGAAGCAATCCTACCCGCATTAGAGGAGGACTGCCGGGGAGAAATCGGCCCGGAATTCTTTAGCAGCCTCCAAAGAGTTTGGGCAGATCAAGAGGCTTCACTGTTCAAAAACGATGTAGCGCCTTCGCTGGAAGCTCTCAGAAACGCGGCCGGCGCCGGCCTTGCGCGCGTGGTTCTGAATTACGCGCTTCAGCAAGCCGCGCGCGGGAATAGCGCAAAAGATATTCCGGAGCAAGCGCTAAAGGAAGCTCTGCTGGATCGAGCCGCGCGGGGCGCACGACAAGTGGAAGAACATTATTGCCGTGAATCGACGACTCCGCGCGCAAACAGAGTCAGGGAAAGGATCGAGGAGGCTATCGCGAGTGCAGATATAGGCGGCGTTGCACGGCGAGTCTTAGATTCTGAGACGAAAAAGTTGGCAACTCAAGCGCCCAAGCGGGAAGGCCTCCATGACGGGGTAAAGCTGTGAGGATCGTAGTGAGAAGCGAGATATTCCCACGTCCATCGCTAAAGGTCCATGTCGTGGAGCGTGCGACGGGCGGACAAAAGGGCTGGATGCGGTGCGAGATTGACCGCAACATCGAATTTGATACCGCACGGCTCGAATCTTATTGCTTCGCGACTTGGGAGCCGGTGGTATACGACGCCATGCTAGTGGCGGCGGCAGTCGAATTTGCGGACAAGATTCAAAGACGGCCGCAGATGAGCTGGCAAAGAGATTTGCAGCTGGCTATTCCCGTCCACGATCAGCAGCACTGGAACAGCAAGCCGGTGACGGATTCGTTGCACGAGGTCTTGAATTTCCTGACCGGCGATCGCTGGACGGTTGAGTTCTACAAGCGCACTAAATCGGCAAACACGCTTTCGCAGGGCCGATTCAAACTCCCCGTCGATGTGAATGCAGTGATTCCTTTTAGTGACGGATTGGATTCGCGCTGTGTGGCCGGACTTCTGGCGTGCGAAATGGGGGACAAGCTGATTCGCGTGCGGCTTGGGACAAAGTCCTGGGACGGAAAGGGGCTACACGGGTTGGGGCAACCCTTCACGTCAGTGCCCTACCACGTTCGGGCCGACAAAAAGCAGTTTGTTGAATCAAGCGCGAGGTCGCGGGGATTCAAGTTTGCGTTGATCAGCGGCCTCGCAGCGTACCTCACCAAAGCCGGTCGGGTCATTGTCCCCGAAAGTGGGCAGGGGGCATTGGGGCCTGCCCTTGTTACCGTAGGTCAAGGCTACGAGGATTACCGCAGCCACCCGCTGTTCACGGACAAAATGGAGAGATTTCTGGAAGCATTGCTTCACCACAAAGTGCGTTTCTGCTTCACGCAGCTTTGGCTGACCAAGGCTGAGACGCTGAGGAAGTTCGTCGATGAGTGCAAGGATGGTTCTTCGTGGGCAGACACCTGGTCGTGCTGGCAGCAAACGCGGCACGTCAGTGTCGCGGGGAAAAAGCGGCAATGCGGGATCTGCGCCGCTTGCCTGTTGAGACGGATGAGTGTGCATGGGGCGGGTCTTAGTGAACCAAAAGAGACTTACGTCTGGGAAAATCTCTCAGCCGGGCGCTTCGAAGCGGGGGCGGCCAGTTCGTTCCCCATGAAGAAGGTAACGAAGGCGCTGCAACAATACGCCATCGCGGGAGCGCTGCACCTCGACCATTTGGCTCAACTGCGAAAATCGCCCGCCAATTCCGGAATGCTAAGTCTCTGTGCATTTCAGCTTAGCCAGTCGCTCGGCCTGCCGGAAGCCGATATCTGTTCGAAATTGAATCGGCTGCTTGCTCAACACGAAAAGGAATGGAAGGATTTCATGGAATCTCTCGGGCAAACTTCATTTTTGGGCAATTGGGTCAAGGGAGGGCGGTCATGAATGTCCTCGAACAGATGAGCCCAGAAATTGTCGGTGAGCGGCTGCGGGTTGCTCGTGAAAACGCAAAGTTGACGCAGGAGGGCGCAGCAGACGCGATAGACGTGGCCCGCACGACACTCATCGCCATCGAACAAGGACAGCGTCGCGTGAGGATGAGCGAGCTGCAGAAGCTTGCCAAGACCTACGGAACTTCTGTAAACGCCCTGCTCCGCCAGGAAGCCATTCACGTCGATCTTGCTCCGCGTTTTCGGAAACTGATCGAGAGCAAGGACAATGCGGCCACTGATGCCGCTGACCTGATGGCTAATCTGGCGCGGGCCGAGGTTGAGCTGGAAAGCGTGCTCGGTGTCAGACGGGTCAAGAACTATCCCCCCGAGCGGCCTCTTCTGCCCGGTGACGTGCGGGCGCAGGCCGAGCACGACGCGATGGAATTGCGGCACAGCTTGGGCCTGGGAAACCGGCCGGTGCCCGACATTGTCACGCTGCTCGAAATGGAGCTGGGCGTCCGAGTTTACGTGCGAAGACTCGACAGCAAAATCTCGGGTCTATTTGCCTACGACGAAGCACTCGGGCCCTGTATGTTGCTCAACGCCAGCCATCCGCGGGAACGCAGGACACAAACGGCAGGCCATGAAACTGGACACTTCGTCTCGACTCGCAGGAATGCCGAGATACTTCACCGACAAGAAAAAGAAAATACCCGAGAGGAGCGCTATGCCAACGCGTTTGGCAGGGCGTTCCTGACGCCGGCCCGCGGTGTAATACAGAAATTCCATGAATTGACGGCCGGGTCTGACCGGCTTACGCGCCGGCATGTCATCATCCTCGCGCATTTTTTCGGCGTGTCGCGGGAGGCGATAGTTCGCCGTCTTGAGGAGCTGGGCCTGACCAAATTCGGCACCTGGGATTGGTTTCAAGCCAATGGCGGAATTTCGGACGAACATGCCCGGCAGGTTCTGGGTGAATTGGCGCCGGCGGACAAGGACAAGGCCGAGGCAGATCATCCGACGACGCTGCGCCTGAATCTGCTCGCCGCGGAAGCGTCTCGGCAGAATCTTCTGAGTGAGGGGCAGCTTGCGCGCCTCTTGCAGCTAGACCGACTGGAGTTGCGCGAATTATTGGACAGCCAGGAGAGCGAAGGAACTGAGGCCGATGGGATCACTATCGAGTCTAACTGACGCGCAGGCTCTCCTTGTCGCAGACGCGAGCACGATCATAAGCGTGAATGCGACGGGCTGCAGCAAGAGGGTAATCAAGGCTTTGCCTAACCCTGTGGCCGTCGTCGATATTGTGTCCGGAGAGCTGGAAGAGGGGAGGCAGAAGAAGCGGCAGGATGCTGACCTTCTGAAGAAACTTGTCGACGCAGGGCATGTTGAAATCGTGCGACTCGACGCTAAGGGAGAAGAGTATTTCGAGCAGCTTGTTGTGGGCGCAGCCCAGATGACCCTGGACGACGGCGAGGCGGCAACGGTCGCTTATGCCGTTGCTAACAGGGGGATCGCTTTGATCGATGAAAAAAAAGCTAATAGGATTTGTGCTCAACGCTTTCCCGAATTACGGCTTGCGTGCACGGTAGATATTTTCATGCATCCCGACGTGCAGAGCGAGCTTGGCAGAGAAGTGCTGGCGGATACGGTCTTCAATGCCCTTTGCCACGGAAGGATGCGGGTGTTTCCCCAACACGTAGATTGGGTCATTGAGCTAATCGGAGTGGAGCGCGCTCGTTTGTGCACCAGCCTTCCGGGGCCGGTTCGCGGGTCACGGCAGGCGGCAGCGGGGCAGGCTGCCGGCACCGGGTCGAAAAAAATCTCGCGATGAGCGAAGAAGGCCTCCTCCGGTAAGCGGGAGACTGCGGCGTGCAAGCGGAGACGATATACATAGGTAGGTGTTAAGGGATTCGTCACTCTGCTAATCCTGCCCGCCGACGGGCAATCAGAAACATTTCCCGACATTCTTGAAGAAAACCAAGATCATGACAACTCAGGAATTCATTAGCCTTACCGTAATTCATTTAGTAAACTGGCAAAGTTGGGGACACTCTCCCCACATCCTAAACCATTGCTAGATGTCGGATGACTATGATCCGTGAGAACAATCGCGCATCAGCGATTACAACTACTGTTACCGCGTCAATGCTTTATGACCTTGTGCATTGCCCGCACCGCGTATGGATGGATTCGTTCGCTGACCCGAAAGAGCGGGACGAAGCCAGTCCATTCGTTCAGCTTCTTTGGGAGCGTGGTACCGCGCATGAAGATGAGGTCATCGCGGGCATTAGTGGCACTTTTGTTGATCTCTCCCACTACCGTGGCGATGAAAGGAAGCAGCAGACGGTTGCGGCAATGGATCGCGGTGCGGAGCTAATATACAGCGGTCGCATCAGTTCCGGTGACCTTCTTGGTGAACCTGATCTCTTGCGCAAAGATGGAGCTGCCTATATTGCTGGCGATATCAAATCGGGCGCTGGGGAGGAGGGAGCAACCGATGAGAGCGACGGAAAACCAAAGAAACACTATGCCGTGCAGCTTGCCCTATATACGGACATACTAGAGCAACTGGGGCGATCAGCGGGCCGCAAGGCATTCGTGTGGGACATTCATGGAAAGGAGGTTCTGTACGATTTTGCATCGGAAGATGACACGGGAAAGTCACGTGGACTCTGGGACTATTACCAAGAATGTCTAATTGAAGCGCGAGCTATCATCAGCAGGACAAAAAAGACATTGCCAGCCTATGCGTCGGGTATCTGCAAAAACTGTCTGTGGTACACAGCCTGCGTTGACACCCTAGAAACCGCCAATGACCTCACTCTTATCCCCGAACTCGGTCGCTCAAAACGAGACGTAATGATTGACCGCGTCCACTCTATCCGAGAACTAGCGAATGCCAACGCCGCGGATTTTATCAATGGTAAGAAGACGGTATTCCCTGGTATCGGCCCAGCAACCATTGCCAAATTCCATGCGCGGGCGCAACTTTTGACTACTGGTGGAAAACCTTATTTGCGCGCGCCAGTGGTCATTCCCTCCGCCGCGCGCGAGCTGTTCTTCGACATTGAAGTCGATCCGATGCGGGATATCTGCTACCTGCACGGCTTCGTCGAACGCCGCGGCGGTGATAATGCCACGGAGCGATTCGTATCTTTCTTTGCGGAAGACCCGACACACGAGGCTGAGGAACGAGCCTTCGCAGACGCCGTTCGCTACATCACAACTTCCCAGCCTTGCGTGATCTACTATTACTCTAAATATGAACGCACGATTTACAGGATGCTCCGCAAGAAATATCCTCATGTTTGCGCTGAAGCGGAACTCGAAGCGATCTTTGATCCAGTAAACGCAATTGATCTCTATTTTGATGTCGTCCTGAAATCTACCGAGTGGCCAACGCGGGATTTCTCGATCAAGACTCTCGCGAAGTATCTCGGCTTTACCTGGCACGACCTTCATCCTTCAGGTGCTGCGTCAATCGAGTGGTTTGATAGGTGGGTTAAGCAACGTGATCCCAGCGTGTGGCAGCAGATTCTCGTCTACAACGAGGATGACTGCCGCGCGACCCGCGTGCTGCTTGACGCCATCAGAAGACTTCCACTCAAACTCGAGAAGGAGATCTGATGGCATCCCCGCCAATATCAGCGCCTATGGAGGCTGTGCATTCTCCCTATCGTCGCGCAACGGACCTGTTGCAGCGACTTGCTCCGGGCAAAATGCGTATCGGGTTTTTCCTCGGCGCAGGCTGTCCGCTCGCCGTCCAAATCGATGTTGGAGGCAAGACTGAACCGCTGATTCCTGAGATCATCGGCGTTACGAAGCTGGTCAAAGAATTCTTGGATAATGACAGAGATCTGAAAAGCGTGGCTCAGATCGCTTGGGAGCGCGTCACGGCGCGTGGAATCCTAACGCCAACAGTCGAAGATGTGCTGAGCCACATTCGCACACTTAAGTCACTTTGTGGAAAGGACGACATAGACGGTTTTTCCGAAGATTCTCTCGACAGGCTCGACCGCGGTATCTGCGAGAAGGTAAGAGGAATCGTTAGCAAGGCGCTTCCCATAGGGGATACGCCATATCACGTGCTTTCAAGTTGGATTCAGGCTATCCCTCGTGACAAACCAGTGGAAATCTTCACCACGAATTACGACCTGCTACTGGAACAGGCACTAGAAGAGCAGCGCGTTCCGTATTTTGACGGCTTCGTCGGCTCCGATAGCGCGTTTCTCGATCTTGAATCTATGGCTGACGACGATTTGCCTGCGCGCTGGGCACGCCTTTGGAAGATACACGGCTCCATCAATTGGTGGATGACCGCTAAGAAGAAAATCCGGCGAAGCCGCGACGTTGTCGCGGGCGAACAATTGCTGATCTATCCGTCACATCTCAAATATGACCAGAGTCGTCAAATGCCATATTACGCGATGATTGATCGGCTTCGAGTTTTTTTGCGTTCGGACCAATGTGTGCTTATCACGTGCGGCTATTCCTTCGGCGACGAGCATATCAACGCCTATATAGGCCAAGGGCTTTCAGGTAACCCTAATGCGGCGTGTTTTGCGATGATGCACGGCGATCGCGTCAAATCGCCAAAGGCTGTTGAGCTTGCAAGGCGATATGCGAACCTGACTCTGCTTGCTGCAGACGGCGGCGTTATCGGAACAGTTGAACGCAACTGGGATAGCGATTTTAAGGACTCGGCAAACCCCGCATTGCAGATCGCTGTGGGAACAGACATGCCCGATTCGCGCACAAAAGCGCCAGCGAAACAATGTAAATGGCTTCTCGGAGACTTCGCAGCATTCGGAAAGTTTTTGGCGCAGCAACTTTCCAGTCGGGATATCGAACAAGGTGCCACGGATGCGCACTGATCCAACCCTCATAGGAACGGTTCAGGACGTGACTGGCACCTCGGTGAGTGTCTCTCTTGTTAGTGAAACCGCCACTGGGTTGAGCTTCTTCAAGGGTGAGTCATACAGGATTGGCCAGGTCGGAAGCTTTGTCCGCATCCCACTCGGCTACACCTCCCTGTTTGGCATTGTCTCGCAGGTGGGTGCCGGGGCGGCACCAAACACGGAGGAAGACCATCGCCCCTGGGGCAATCAATGGCTAAAAGTGCAATTGGTTGGCGAACAAGGTCGTGAAGGAAGATTCGAGCGGGGTGTTTCGCAGCATCCCACGATCAATGACACGGTGCACATCGTAACCGAGGAAGATCTTCGCGAAATATACGGACCCGGTGATCCTGTTGACTTTGTCGCTGTCGGCCATTTGGCCAGCGCGGAGTCCATTCCGGCTCTTGTTAATATCAACAAGCTAGTCACACGCCACTCTGCCGTGTTAGGCACGACCGGTGCCGGCAAATCGACCACTGTTGCCGGACTGCTCGCGGCCCTTTCGGAACCGACCAGGTACCCATCGGCCCGCATTCTTGTCTTGGATATTCATGGCGAGTACGCGAAAGCGCTGGCAGATCGGTGCACCGTATTTCGAGTTGCCGCAAATGAGGATAAGGGCGAAAGGCCCCTCAACATACCATACTGGGCGCTCAGTTTTGACGAGCTCGTGAAGCTGGCGTTCGGAGGGCTCAGGGATGAGTCCCTTGCTGTTGTTGCTGATGCTATCGTAGCGCTCAAACGTGAGTCGTTAATTCAAAATGTGCGTGAAGGGATAACTATAGAGCAAATCACGGTGGACTCTCCCGTACCTTTCTGTATTCAGAAGCTCTGGTTCGAGTTCCATCAACGGGAGCATCGTACTGTCATTCCCAGGCCGGGCGGTGCCGCCGATGAAGTAGAACCCGCATACGTGATCGGTGCCAACGGCAACCCTGCCCAGCTCGGTGACGCGATGTCTGTAACACCGCCCCAATACCGCACGGTAAAGACCACTGGCCCGGCAAATGAGCGAGTTCAATGGGGACCTGACCCACTCGGTATGCGGCAACAACTCGCGATTCTCGCTTCAAAGCTCCGAGATCCCCAATTGGCATTCCTCTTCAATCCCGGAGATTGGCGGCCCGAACTCAATGGCACTGTTGCCAAAGATCTCGACGCTCTGCTCGCGGACTGGATAGGAGGTAAATCGCCAATTGCAATTTTGGATTTGTCTGGCATTCCCTCATCGGCGTTGAATGAACTCGTTGGAGCTCTGCTCCGCATTCTGTACGACGCCATCTTTTGGGCTAGGAAACTACCCGAAGGTGGCCGCGAGCGCCCTTTGATGTTCGTACTAGAAGAAGCGCATGCATATTTGGGGAAGGAACATAGCGGCGCCGCGTTGAGTGCGGTGCGACGGATCGCGAAAGAAGGGCGCAAGTACGGAGCAGGCATTATGATCGTGAGTCAGCGTCCGTCGGAAATTGATCCAACCATTCTCTCGCAATGCGGCACAATATTTGCTATGCGAATAGCAAATGAAATCGACCGCGGGCAGGTCGCCGGAGCTGCGTCGGATAATCTCAAGGGCTTGTTTGAAATGTTGCCGATCCTACGCACCGGAGAGGCTATTATCGTCGGCGAGGCTGTGAGTCTGCCTATGCGGACTCTAATTGATCCACCAGACAAGAACCGATGGCCGGACAGCACGGACCCGCGAGTCGTCGTCCGTGGCGACCCCAACAAAGACGGATTTGAAAGCGAAGGCGGCTGGGCTGTTCCGCGATACCCAGAAAATTATGCAATCGTCATGAAGCAGTGGCGCAAACAGAGCCCCGACTATGAGCACCATGCAGATCCGGCTGCCCAAGCTATTGATCCCAAGCCAGGAGCAAAATCATGAGCTGGATTGCCACGCCCGAGTCATCTACTATCGCTGCTTTTGACTACGTCAAAGAAAGGAAAATGCTGATTGTGGAATTCAAGAATGGCGGACGGTACAACTATTATGACGTGCCAGAGACCATTTTTGAACGAATGAAAGCGGCACCATCAAAAGGTCAGTTTCTCGCACAGAACGTCAAAGGCATCTACCGATACGCCAGAGCTTAAATCCGCGACAAACTTCACTGAATCCTTCACATGGAACGTCGGGCAGGACGACGGCGCAGAAAGACGACGGGCTTAGAGGCGGGTACTGGAAACATTGGCGTGTGTTCGTCGCCTTGACCGAAGTTGCTTCGGTGCATGGCGCGCTTTCCACTCGTCCGACGGCGGCAAGTCAGCTTTGCAAGAGTTTGAGCGCCTCTTGGCTCTCAAGCAATTGGCAGCAGAGCCCTAGACACGATGAACAAGGCGCTCTACGATAGGCTCATCGCCCACGTGAACCGGAAGAAATGGTGGCATGTGCCTCCCGTTGATCCTGACGCCTACAAGAAGCGAGGAACGTTTTTGGCTTCCAGCTTTGAGGCCGCTGAGTTCTACGGTCGCCCTCTCGACGAGCCTCAGAAAGTGTTGAGTGCGAGGCCACTGGTTGGTGATGAGAAGGGAATCGCACGTGTCCTCGGCATCCCGCCACAGCACGAGGGTATGACCTTGGAGCAAATCGCCGCCCACGACGCAAAGTGGAGAAACGCCGCCTTGAAAAAGGGCTTCGACGCCATCCTGCTGATGGCGCCGAAGTGCTTTGCCGAATGGAAAGCGGTTGGTAAGATACCGCGAAGTCTGGAACTGAATGTCCTAGATGGCGGCGAGGACTCATCGAGGAGAACCAAATGACCGTTCAAGAACTCTATGACCTGACTCTGAAAAAGGCTGACCCTCGCAAAGTTGAGATTCGGCTTCGTCCAGATGATGACGAGGTTACCGAAGTCGTGTTTGAGGAAGAGGATGGCGAAGTCTCGGCGAATCTGATTTTGGAAGGTGCCATTCATCTGTAAAAGCTGGAACGAACGATAGAAGCCACGCAGCTTGGAGCTAAGCATCTTTTGTTGATGCCTCAGATTTCTCAACCACGGCTACTTCTCTCTCCGTCAATCCATAAAGACTGTATACAATCTGGTCTATGCGATTGTCGGTCGTAGCAATCTGTCGTTTAAGCTTTTCGGATTCATGCTCGCTCTGAGTAGTTGCAGCTTTCGCCTGCAAAGCGAGCATCTGCTTTACTTCACTTGAAAGCCCCTCGGCTTCTTTCCTGTTCTTGCCAGTCACAACTGGTACGGGTAATGACCGGGATTCCTTTAGCACAATCTTGGGAAAGTCATCCCTTTGAGCAATGTTGGAACGGTGGAGGAAATACCAAGAGATCAGACGGCTGTTCAGACATCCCAACAAGTACTCCAAGTCCGGGCCACCTTCGACACGAAGAATGCTCTGCATCGACTTGTTTGTCACAAAGTCTCCGTCCACCATCATCGCTTGAAGGCGGAACTGCCTACTTATCAACTCACGAAGTAACAGTCGTGGCCCGACGAAATAGCGTTCGGGCTTTGGCTCTGCCAAGGTATCGTCAAAACGAATGAAACATTGTGGCCCTATGACGGTCTGTATCGTCGCTGCGTTACCTAACCGCTGCCCTAGCAGGCTCTCGAAGTTCTAGCGAAGTGATCTCGATCATATCGCCGATGATGGTAACGACGAAAGAGGCGGATATATCCCCGGCATCCAGCGCGGCGCGAGCGCAGCCGGGAAAACGAGATGCAGCGGCGCTCTAGGACCGCCAGAGGTGAGTACGCCCTTGTCGATCAATGCTGAGACGATGCGCTGCGCACTACGCTCCGACGTGCCTGTGGCGATGTCTACTTCACCACGCGGCATCTCTCCACCGCGATAGAGAAGGGCCTCCAGTACGCGCCCTGAATTTGGTGGTAGATTTTTGAGTTTGATTTCCTCGTCTGCCCACGAGAGAATCCGTCCGCGCAATTCTTGTGGCTGCATCAACTTCTCCATAAAGTTGACCTGATCGATGCAGACCTTCAGAAAGAATTCCGTAAACGCCGCGAGTGCTTCTTCGCTCAGATTCCCGCGACCGTCAAGATCATTGCGCCG
>WNFO01001744.1_pt1 | contig 17448 bp, 39 predicted proteins | sample 5400251 | NCBI WGS metagenome assembly WNFO01 (sample SAMN13153354, study PRJNA577476) | soil metagenome | isolation source: 100 cm saprolite under Madrone tree | place: USA:California | collected 2016-06-14
CGGTGAAGAGAGCTATGCCAATAAGCCGCGAACCCGCAGTCCGGTTACCCGCATGGGTCGTCGTCTTGTTGATCAGCGTGTTGTTGTCCGCGTTGAGTGTGATCTACACGGCGGGACAAACCACCGCAACCGTGTCGGCCTTGAAAGATCGGATTGAAAGTATGGATCAGCGATTGCAGCGGATGGAAGGACAGCGCAGCAAATGAAACGAACTTCCAAGCGAGCACCAAAACCCCGTTCCTCTACAAATAGAGGAATGGGGATCCCGAAGAGGCGAGCCCTGATGATGTGGCATTGTTTCGTCTGTGGGGAGCAGCTCCCGCCCAGGAGGCGCCGTGATCCCCTGGCCGTCTGCAACAAACCGAAGTGTGCGATAGAACGCGCGAAAGTGACGAAAGTATGACCAGCGGCGAAAAACTTGGCGTTGGCATTGCCTTGCTGTTGTTGTTCTGGCCCTGGAAAGAACAGGTCACGACGACCGTGGGGCCACCGATCGATTACGGACCGCTTCCCGGACCGTGTGATATTTCCTGTGATCTTGAGCAATGTTATTCCTCGTGTGATCCCCTTTCCGGCTACACGACAGACGGCCGACATTGGATCTACGGAACGCCGTTCACCCCGGCAACCCGCAGTATCGACAGCAGCAATAAATTTCAGGAGTACTAAACCATGGAAACCTTTCTCAATCTGTTGAAACTGATCCCCGTGATCATCAGCGTGGTGCTTCAGGTGGAGGCCGCGATCCCCGGCAAAGGACACGGGCCGAAGAAGCTAAATTTGGTGTTGAACACCGTGCAAGCGGCGGCACAGTCGACACCGGACGTTCAGAAAACCTTTTCGCAAGGGGATCTGAACAAAGCGACCACGGACATTGTCAACGCGACAGTGTCGAGCTTGAACGAGGCAGGAGTGTTTCAGAAGTAAATGCCGCGGGAGCTGACCAATTTGGAGGTTTCTGATTTCCTCGGGCGTCACCCGGACGTGCAACAAAGCGTCATCAGCAACGGGCCGCTGACGGATCAAATCTTTTACCCTTCCGCGGGTGTGGCGGTCCTCGATCCCTCGGGCCGCTACGTGCTGGTCTGGTCGGATGCCTCGAACCGGATGCACTTTGTGGATCTGGCCGACATGACCCAGATGGCGGCGATCGCCGCGTCCACCAACGCACCGGCCTATGTCTCCGACCCGGATTATCTGGGGATCATTCACGATGCTTTGAGGGGCATGTTGACAGTGGGCGTCGACATGGGGAGTCTGTTGTTGTTGGGCGTCGGCGCGATTCTGGCCGCGAAATATTTATGAAGCACGTTGACGAAATCGATTTCACAAAACCGCATTACGAGGAAAGCCGGCAGTGTCCGCAAATGCGACGGGCACGTGTTTGTGCATCTGTTGGACTCGCAGCTCTGTGTCTGTTGTACCTGTGGATGGAGGATGCCGATTCAATGAGCCGAAAAAAGCCGAAAAAAACCGTCGTCGTCACCCGTTCGAAAACCGTCACGCGCGCCAACCCGCAAGGCGGCTATCTCGGCAACACCCAGGCCATCGTCTACAAACGATTCCCCGGTCATAAATGTTCAAAGGCCTGCAAGAACGCCGGGCACTTGTACATGCACAAATTCCCTGCCAATCAAAAAACACCGTTGAGGTTTGCGAAGAACCGGAAGAAGCTCACCATCGGTTGAAATGCTTGACAGCATCGCCGGCCACAGCGATACTCGAGGAAATGTATCCAGGCGGCAAAAACGGTGCAGGCGTTTACCAGACGATCATCAATCAACTGCCGCCCCACGATACCTACATCGAGCCGTTTCTCGGTTCGGGCGCCGTGCTCCGCATGAAGAAGCCAGCCCGGGCCTCCATCGCTATCGATGCCGATGCCGACGTCGTGCGGATCGTTCATCGCTGAACATGGCGAGTGGGCCCAACAGACGTCGACCACCGTCATTTGTGACGATGGGATCCGCTGGTTACAGCAAATGTCGTTTGCCGGCCTGATTCGCCCCAAGACCGTCATCTACTGCGATCCGCCCTATCTAATGAACTGCCGGATATCGCATCGTCAGATCTACCGGTACGAGCTCGAGGAACGGCAGCATATCGAGCTTCTCGGGACCTTGAAGGCGTTGCCGGCGCCCATCGTCATTTCTGGTTACGATTCATCGCTGTATCGATCGATGCTGCAGGATTGGCGGATGGTCACGTTTGAAACCATGACCCGCGGCGGAACAAAGGCCACAGAATGTTTATGGATGAATTTTCCTCAGCCACTGGAGCTGCACGACTATCGATACACGGGAATGAATTTCAGGGAGCGGGAAAGAATCAAACGCAAGATCGGCCGTTGGACCTCGCGACTTCAGGCGATGGCGCCGGCAGAACGCGCGGCACTGGCGGCCGCCCTCGCCACATCCGGCGATTCGGGATCCGAACCATGATTCACCGCGGTTTCCGCTTGCGTTTGGGTTTTTGCTTTTTGGCGCGTTTCCGTTCTTCGAGCACGAGAATGGCGCGGTCCACTTGAGCAATATCCTCGCCCGATAGCTGGGATTTCCGCGGTTTTTTCATAGTCAGCTCCCAATCCCGAATTGTTTGAACGTGTGCCTGATGATGATGACCAGCGCCTTTCGCAGGTCCGAAGTCGGGACGGTCACCCACGGTTGGTCTTTACGTGAAGCCAGCGCCAGATGTTGAATCAGCCTGTCAATTTCCGGATCGGGATGTTCTTCAAATTCTCGAATCGTCGAGAACGGAACCGGCTCGTTGGTCAGGAAAGCGCGCACTCGGCAGATTAAATCGCTCATTGCTGGTCTCGCAGCACCAGGCCGATGAAGAGAAAAATCATCGTGCGCGTACCTCATCGAAAAGTTCCAGGTCCTGCTGACATTCATCACAAGAGGTTTTTCGAGGGATTGGAACGCTCGCTTTTTCACATCGCTCATGTCCACATTCCAATTTCCAGACGTACCGACCCGTTCCCAACGGAGCATATTTCGGTGAGTAAAATTCGTAGGAAATGACTTTCCTTCTGACCTTTCCCTTTTGTGCCATTCTCAAAAACTCCTTCCCACAAGCTGTTGTGGAGCTACCCTGGCCAGGTCAGAGTTCGGGCGTTATGTAAACCCGGACCCTGCCTACAGGTTGTGGTCCTCTAGCTCGGGTTTCCCTGCACAAACCTCAATGTGTTCCGCCGGGCAAAACCGATCACAATAGGGGCAACGCATTGGGACTTCCTTCCCAAACAATGAGAGATACTCCGCAGAAGCTTTAAGCTGGGCGATGGCCAGTAGCTTTAGACGGATCGGTTCTCCGCTATAGCAGGGCTCGGAACATTCAAAGCCAAACTGCCATCCGCAGCGGCCGCACTGCCAGGCCACGTCAGCAATACCGGGGACTTCGGCGTATTGCCGGATTTTGTCTCTCAGGTCCTGCGAGGAACATTTGGGGCAACGGTCGAACAGTTCCGGAGTGATGTAGGGAATGTGGCTCACCGGCGGGACCTCCCGCCGATCGCGGCCTTCGCCGGCGGATTTTTAGCGCGTAAGCGATCGCTGGCGCTAAATTCCGATCGGAACAATGGCCGGTTGTAACTGTCGCGGATCTTCACCAACAGGAGCTGGCCGGCCGGCTTCCCTTCCCGCAGTCCGCGGTAGCAGAGCAGCGCGCCCTCATCGCCCAAATCCGGGAGCTGGGCCACATAGCGCGCCCAGCTCCGCCAATGGTGGCCACAGGTCAAACAAAGAATGTGGGACCATTTGCTCTTGACCGCCCGGCGCAGGAGCTTATCCACGTCCCACTCGTGGCCGTTGTACGCGGACCGGTTCTGATTGCGCTGAATGACCACCCATTCCCGTTTGGCGCGGCCTTCGAGGCTGAACACAAATCGGGGGCATTTGCAGTTGCGCGAGCCGGGGAAGCTCATAACTTTCCGCCCTTGAGAATGCGGCCACGTCGCAACATCCGTGCCAGTTTCCGCCGTTCTTTTTTCCTGACCTGGAGGCGGGGACCGTATTTGGAATGTGTCCAAATCACTCCAAAGTTTTCTTTCATTTAAATTCTCCTTTCTTTAAATGGCGACCCCTGTCCTGTCCTTTCAGTGTGGCAACGTGTTGCCCTGAAAGGAGACGAAAGATGTCGTGGGAAATGTATGCAAAGGTGAGAACGCAGTTTCGAGAAACAAAATTGACGAGCAGCGAGCGGCTTGTTCTGTGGTCTCTCGGCGAGCAGGCCAGCTCGAAAGGTGAAATTGCGCGCATAACTGTTGGCGCTATCGCCAGAGACATTGGCTGCAGCGCTCGGAATGTCCGTCATGTACTGAAATCTCTGCGAGAAAAGAAGGTTCTCGAGTGTGAGCAGGAATTTGGTGATGACGGGTCCTGCAACGGAAACAAGATCAGGCTGAATTTCCGAAGTGGACCTTCCTTGGGAATTCGCAAATCTAAACTGTGAACGGATCGCGCGTGGTAGCCGGTACGCCCTGGACGGAAACGGCCGGCTGCTAGTTCTTCTTCTCTGGTCTGGACGCCGAATGGAGAACATCCTGTGAGCAATCGCAATCAAGCCTGGGCCTACCGCTTCCGCCACATTCAACCCCTCGAAAAATTTGTGTTGGTCACCATCGGCGATGAAATCGGTCATATCGGCGAAACGGGACTTCCGCTGATGCTGGTTTCCGAACTGCCGCGGATCGCTGAGATTTGCAACCTGGCTTATGACAAATTCGAACACCTGGTGGAACAACTGTTGCGCCGTGGATTGATTCGAACCGCGCCTAGTGCCTCGATCGAACTCTGTACCTTCATCGACCCGTATGAATGGAATGAGAAAAAAGCGAAAGCCGAAGCCGTCAGCAACGGAAGGAAGTAAATGAACGCGAACGCCATCGCCGTGCTGCGATTCTTTTTTGAGAATGCCAACTCCCAGCAAGTTCTCGAAGCTATCGAAGCAACGGCGACGGGCAAGTATTACGCACCGGACACTTCCCTCCTGAAACGTGCTCAGCCGGGAGACTTGTTGTGTTATGCGACGATTCGCGACATTGCCGAAAAAACGAATCTGACACCGAATTGCGCGCGGGACCAGGTTAAGAAACTCAGAAATACCAAAAAAATCGAATCGGAACAGCTTTGGGTAATCCTTTGCGACTCGTCGAGCCTGGGCGACCGCAGATGCGAATTGATTTCTGCTCAACAAGGAGAATTGAGCGCGGAAGATCTCGACAACAGTGTTGGGCCCGGGGCGAATTTGTACCGAATACTGGAACCTCATGTGCCACTCACAGAGGCATCATTATGTAAACTTGCAGAACAGCTCACGCTGCCTTTTCCCCCAAACGAAAAGACGATTTTAGCGCAACGGGCTAGAATCCTGGATCCCTTTTTCGCACCAGCCGGAGAGCGCCCTTAAATGGCGTGGGAAAATTATGGCTGGGCGTGGAATGTCGTTGGTGTCCAAGGCTCTGAATATGTCGTGTTGATTTTCCTGGCCAATGAGGCGAACGTCAAAGGACTGACCCCTCTTTTAAAAATCGACAAAATCATGAGGCGGTGCAATCTCTCTCGCCGGTCGGTTTTCGAGCATCTCAACAAGCTTGAACAAAAGGGATTTATCGAGAGGAGGCGCAAATGGGCCAAATCACCGTTTGACGCAAATGCCTTTCAACTGGACTTGAATCGATACTATCCAAAGGGCGAATACAACGATGCTGCGAAGCTCTGGGCCGATATCCTCGCAATGATTCCCCATGATGAAATGAAGGTCGAGGACCGCCGGATTTTAAAGAACGTTTCCGAGGTCTTCCTTCAAAAGAATTCAAAAGTTCTGCATCTCGTCACATCAACGGATCTATACCAAGATGTGATCCTGGAGAATTTATCTCAGCTCAAAAAAGCTGGAAAGCTCATCACACCTAATGTTCGCCGGTTCGAGGTCTTTCGTAAGCCCTTCCTGAAATAGCAGAAATTTATATCCACAGAACACCGTGGAAATGTCGTTTTTGGGGTGTTGTTTTCCGCACCTACCTTTATGCGGAAAACCGCACACTTTGATATGCACTTCTCCGCACCTACTTTCATGCGGAAAACCGCACATATGTCTCCCTTTCTACTTCTCCCTTTCTATTCTCCCTGTTTCTACCACCCATAAGGCCTGTGGAATTTGTGCAAAACCGGCCACAGGGGAACAAAGAAGTTTCGGAGCGCGGCACAAAACGCCGCGGTAACGTGACACTCAGGGACAAAACGCGGCATCCTGCCGCTGCCCTTCGGTTCGAGTCCTCGAACCAAATCCAGTACAGAGGATCGCAATTCACTTTCCCAAACGTCGGTCAATCTCGGCTCGAAGGGAAATCAAGAACTGTCGAAGCTCCGCGTTTTCCTCTCTGAGCCTTTTAAACGCCTTTCTGTGACGTTCTTCGCGTTCCTGGCGCAACTCGCCGGCTGGCCAGGCGGTTTCGTCTTCTTGAGCGTCCTGGCCACGCCAGCCCATCCAACGGGAGAATCCCTCGTCCTCAATGTTGACGGTGCGGATGCCATCCTCGAAGCGCGGGCCGGCATTGGTGGCAGGTTTGGAAGTCTTCTCGTGCAGTTGTGCAATGTGGTGAAGTAGCCAAAGGATGGATTCGTCATTCATTTCAAACAAGACGGGAACTCGGAAACGATCCCGCCCGTTCGACCTTATCGGCAGGAGGGGAGTTAACCTTGAAAAGAAAAACGAAGTCGTGAAAGACTTTGGAGCCATGTTGCGCATCGAACTCGTTTATGATCCGACCTCCAACCCGCCGCTCAAGCTCAATCTGCCTCTCGGCACCAATCCCAATCTGATCATCTGCCTGTTCGCGCAGGTGATCACCGGGTTATCTCAAGAGCAGATCTCCGGGAATGCCTCCGGGTTGATTCTTCCGCCGCACACCCTGGGCATGGTGAGTAAAACGTGATCTTTTGGTTTCGCGCGCGACTAGCCGTGAAATTGGCCATCATCATCAGCCCGCCAATTTTGAGGCCGATCATTCAGAGCTTTCTCCGGGAATATTGGCTGCAAATCGAAAAAACTTTGGAAGAAGCCCGACAGGAACACAAATCGTGAGCTTGGAAAAGATGTTTTCGGAAGAGTGGAAAGAGCGACGGCGTTACGCTTTGTTGCACGCCGCTGCGATAGTCTTCACATCGAACGATGTCCAGTCCGATATTGAAGCCGTGGATATTGCCATCAAGCTTGCTTGCTGAAATCGAAAACAGAGAAAAGGATCGAAATGAAAACGTATTTCGATCAGCCGGGCAATCCCGAATCCGAATGATTTATTTTTTGATTGTTCTCCTGGCCGTGCTCGTCTCTTACCGCTCCTGGCGGGCGCCGATCGGCTTGCACGATGACATCAGCTCCATCTTGCGACAGGACACAACCGGCTATCAGAACTGGAACTGGATCGGCCGCGGCCGGCCGTTGTATCGGCTGGTGAATCAACTTCAAAAAGACCGCTGGGGCTGGCAGCCGCTATCCTGGCATCTCGTCAACACCGGACTCCACGCGGCGACCGGCTGTCTGCTCTACGTCGTTTTGAAAAACGAATTGCAGTTATCCGCTGCACGTTTCTTAGCTCTCGGCTTCGTGGTGCATCCGATCCAGACGGCTTCGGTCAACTACATTGCCGGCCGTTCGGGAATGCTGGCGGCGTTCTTTCTGATCGGCGCTGCCGGGCTGTATCTGTTGCCGGGCTGGTGGGCGCTATCGAGTGTGATTCCCTTCTGGTTGGCCGTGCAGTGTCGAGAGGATTCCCTTGTGTTCGTGCTGTGGCTGCCGTTGCTGATGCGCTTTCGATGAGTAAACGCTTCGATTTCCCCAACCTCAAAACTCACTACATGTATTTCAAGGTTCAGGTTTCCTATGGAGGGATTGCATTCTTAATCTTGGACGGCAACGACATGTGGGTTTATCGAATGCCGATTGCGGTGTTTTTAAATCTGCCGGACTTTGACGGATCAGGGCAAACCTTCGATGAATTGCGTTGGTGGTGGCCACCGCCCTTTTAATGAGAAGCACTAATTTTGGCGTTTCTTATGGCTGGGACAAATCCGCAAAAGCATGGGTCGTGAACTACACCGGCAATTGGATTGCGTTCGGAGTGACGACCAGTCCGACCCAAGGTGCAAATCGCATCTTGGGGTTGTCGTTCACCAACAAGGGCAAGAAAAAAGTCCGGGATGACGAGGACATCGACAAAACGCTGGAGAAATTCCGCGGGCTGTTGATTCAACTATGGCTGATCTCCTGCAAGCTGTATCTCTACATTTTTTTCAATGGCGACGGGCGAAGCTGACGATCGACGGCCACCGTCTCTACACTCCCCGCGAATGCCTCGATTGCTTCCTTCGTAACGGATGGATCGCCGTTCAAGCTCTGGTGATCGGACACCCGGGCCTCGATCCCGAACAGGACGGCAATCGCTGGCGGCTGACGCGCTTCGATGCGGCCACCTTGATCCTGCTTCCCTTCGTTTGCATCGGCTGGTGGCGGCTGTACGGTTCCTGGACCGTGGTTCTCTTCTTCCTCAGTCCGGTGTTGCCCGCGATGTGCTTGGAGATGGGCAACGAGAAAGAACGCGGACCGCGGGTGTGGCTCTCCCGCTGGTATCTCGGCATCTTAGCTCTGGTTTCCTTCTATGCCCGATTCCCAACGTGGTGGCAGCTCCTCACGCTTTTCCTCTGGCTGGCCATGAGCTGGGGCGTTTCGGGCTTCTATCGTTCGGCTGAAGCCAATTACAAGCAATGGCTGGCCGAAAATCCCAACCCCGACCACTACCGGCTGACGGCGTTAGCTTTTGAATATCTGCGACAGGGGAAGCAATCCCAGGCGGAAGACGAATACCAACGGGCGCTCGACTACGATCCATCGAACGCGCGAGCGTCCATCATGACCGCGCAGTTTGCCCTGAACCGGATGTATCATGAGCGGGGCTACATCGGGCTGGGGTTTACCTGTCAACACTGCCACTATCGCGACATGGCCTTTTTCACCGATGGGGATCAGCTCACGCGGGAACAATATCGGATGTACATTGATCGGGTGTGTTCACTCTGTGGGAAGCATTCCGAGGTTTCGATCATATGAAACAAGAACCCATTGATCCTGAAAATTGTCGGATCTTAATTTCTGTCGATTTCGTTCACGGTGACACACACCAAATGATGTGGGATACCGTCGATATGAACTTAGCGAAGGATTCCTTTTTAACCGTCTTGAAGCGGTGGGCGGATGAAATCCAAAAGACGCATCCACGGGATGATCCTATTGTTGGAGAAGTGAACCTGATGCCCAATCCCTTCGCGCCTTCACTTGAGCACATCACCATCAGAGGATTTTTGAAGCCAGCCGAACCCAAACATCAATTTCCGGTGACCTGATCGGAGAATTTATGGCACGCAAACGCACGGTAACGACCACCGTTGACGACGCCGACGACCCCAAAAACGACGATTACAGCGATTTTCTCGAAGGACTGACGGGAAACACGCGAATCATCAAGCTATTTCGTATTGGTGGGCCGGGATCACGGCAAAAGTGGCTAGCCAACTACGAAGACACATCGGCGCTCACCGAGGAACAGATCCTCGAAAACTTCGGTCCGGGCCGCTATCTGGTGCGTGCGCGCACAGTCAACGATAAGGGATGGCTGCCCGGCCGCTTGTTTGAAATCGAGGGACCACCCCGGCCGGAAGTCCTGCAACCCCAATCGATGGACAACACCGGTTTCATGGAGCGGCTCTTTGCCGTGATGCACGAATCCCAACAGCGCACCCACGAATTGTTGGTTGCCATGCTGGGACGGCCGGCCGCTGCAACAACGACCGATCCCACAACCGTGGTCACGGCGATGATTGCCGGAATGGGCAGCTTGAAGCAATTGACGGCCGGTCCCAGTGACGATCTGGACAAGGTGGCCAAGATTATCGAAATTGCCGATAAGTTGGGCGGCAATAGTAACCAGCCCAAAGACGTCACGGCGATGATTTTCGACATGGCGAAAGATGTCGTGCCCGCCTTGATTGCCAGCAGTCGCGCCATTGCACCGTTGTTGCCTCCGGAGACGCCGCGCGCCGAAACACCGCCCGCTAAAGTGGAACCAGCCAAAGTGGAAACGCCGGCAGCTCCGACTCCGGAGGTTCAACTGCAAATGAAAGTGAGGGACCTCTGGCAGAAAGTGAATGCGTCCGCCCAACGGAACGACGATCCCGAAGAATTGGCGGCGACCATCGGCGACCTGGCGGAGCTGCTCGACGATGAAGCCGCGGAAGTGCTTCTCGTCTCGATTGATAAATCCGAGAACTTCGATGCCTGGAAAAAAGTGATTGCGATCGCCCCACCGTTCGAGGGATGGTTTAGCAAATTCTTTGAAGCGGTGAAAACCAGCATGAAGGAACAACCGGCTGAAGAGACGAAAGCCGCGACGGCGTGAGCTTTCACTGTAAAACGTGCGAAGAAATCGCGAAGCTGATGCTTCATGCCGCACATCAAGACCCTTCCTATCAAATTGGACTCTTACATTCGCAATGTCGAGAAGTGAAATCCATGATACGAGAAATGAATTGTCGGTTTGGGCAACATGCCGAAAAATGTAAGAAAGTGAGAAGGCCCAATGCGTCAATTCAGCATCCGCCGCGATCGTAACGGCACCTGGGACACCTTGCAGTTTATCCAAAGTCTCGGCCGGCAAGGCTCCACCAACCAATACGTGATTCTCTTGACCAACTCCCGCCCGGTGCGAGAATGGGACGCCGTGCTCCGTCACTACTGGCTCTATGAACCGGAACAAGAAGAACTCCTGAGAACGATTCCCCGCCAGGTGCAGAACGTCATCCAGTATCAAAAACTGATCGGGGATTGCGACGACGCCGCGGTGGTGGCCGTCGCGATGGCGGAAGCGAAAAAGCGGCATCAGGTAACATCCTCCTATCCGTTGCTCAGTTATCAAATTGTGGCGGTGCGCCGATCCGATGAACCACAGTTCAGCCACGTGTTTGTTGAAATCCTGTTAGGTCATCAACTGTGGCGGATCGATCCCACCGCACCGACAGACGCGGATTACACGAATTGGGAACGGCTGGTGTTATGAACAATTTGAAGTTCGATGAACCCGTGGCAAGCCGATACAACGATCTCGTGGCGGACATTTACTTCAGCGGTCAGCGTGCCCAGCAACGATTCAGCGGCGGCCATGTTGCAGCGGGAATTTGTTCGCACCGTGCTCGATAGCCGGATTCAATTGATGGCTCAAAATACAGTGCTGTTTGATGGTTCGTTGTTCGACCTTGCCGTTGAATTTTTGCGTGACCTTCCGAAAGTGAGCCAAGATGAAAAACAAATTTCTCCTGACTCTCAACATTGAACAGTCCCGCGCGAACGACACATCGGAGATTTTAGAAACCGTCGAACTCGGAACGTTCCGCTCCGAAGACGAAGCGCGGGAAATCCTGGAAACCATCCTCGAAGCCGCGGATTTTGAGGAAGAGGAAGAAGAAGCGTAACCGCTTTAAGGAAGAAAGCACTTTCCGGGAAATGATTTCTTGACAACGGTTTTAGACTTTTAGGTACGTCGTTTCCGTTTCCGTTGGTATACCGCCCGGTGCAGGGGTTCTAGGTTTGAAGGCCCCTGCACCGGGCTTTCACGTTTAGGCCTCTGCTTCCGTGGTTTGGAAAGGAGAGGCTGAAATTGTCGTTCGGCGATTTCCTCGGTGGTCTCTGGGACACGGCCGTACAAGACGTCACGCAGGCGGCTCCGCAAATCCTCAATTCCAAACTCCGTTCTCAATTCGGCGGCAAAGATCATATTCCCGCTCAAAACGCCACGGTCGCGGAGATGGCGCGCGCCCTGAATAATTTCAATGCCTCTAGTCCTCATTCCGATATCGACTATGCGCAATTTGAATCGGAAATCCAGTTTGACGCGGCAACCTTTGCCAACTACGTGCAGCAATATTTCCCGACCGCCAGGGGCCAGCGTGGCGTGTCCGACGTGCAGAACCTGGCCAATGCCTTAATCCGCGACCGGGAAACCGAACGCGCCAATCTGCGCTTGTCTCAAGGCCAGACGCCCCAACCCTTACCTTACGTGCCCACGCCAACCGGATCCGGCATTCCCGGCCAACCCCCACCGGGCGGTTACGGCTCGGGCACCCACGTCTCTCAATCCAGTGGAAGCGGAATCCTGGCCGTGCTCGGTGCAGCGTGGCTGTTTCTACGGGGGAAATGATGGGACGCGACTTGGTGAACTTCTATGACGGGGAACCCTGGCTCGACAATTCTCGATTGTTTGTGATGAATCGCACGCGCCCTCGAAAGCGCAAGAAAGGAAGAGCAACTATGGCTTTTCGCAGACGACGACGCCGGTACTTCGCCCGGCACAATCGCCGGCGCACCGTGCATCGCCGGCGCCGTCATCATGTTCGACGTAATGTTATGGCCAACCCGTTTCGACGGCGACGGCGGCGTCACTATCGGATGAACCGGCGTCATTTCCGGCGCTATCGACGCAACCCGCCGTTGATTGCCGGCCTCGACTGGATGGAGCTGATCAAAGGCGCGGGCGCGGTGATTCTCTCGCCGATGTTGGAAAAGCACATCATGCCGCTCTTACCGTCGAGTGTTGGCGGGACCACCTACGGACGCTGGGCCGTGAAGCTCGGCGCGGCACTCGGCACGTGGTATCTCGCGAAGGCGGCGTTTGGCGCCCGTTCGGGTGAAGTCGTGGCGATTGCGCTCGGAGCGACGTTGCTCGCGGATGCAGCACAGGAATTCCTCCCGAACTTCACCGGCACGACCGCGGCGTATTTGCCCCAAAACGGCTTGAATGCGTATGCCCGCGGCGGGCTCGGGCTCGTCATGCCCGGTCAGATCTCTCGACAGTACCGTGGTGGCGGGTTTCCGCTCGCCATTGCGCCTGGTGTGATGACGGGCGCCACTTTTGGAGGGGAACGCGAGGCGGTCTTCGCCCCACCGTTCTAAACCGTCAACCCGGCCTGGTGCAGAGGCCACAGTTTTCAACCTTGAAAGAATAGGAAGCGAACTATGGCCGGTTCTTACCGTCTCGTCTCCGGCGTCACCATTCCCAACGAATGGGCACAGTACGCCACCCAGCAAGTCGGGGATTTTGAAATCATTCACCGGCCGCTGTGGGACACGAAAACCTTCAACGGCTCCCTGACCCAAAACCTGTTGTTCTTCAATTCCGCTCAAGCTTCACTCGATGTCGGGAACGAAGTCGTTCCGCTCAAAAACTCGTTTTTGATTGCGGCCATCGGCCTCTATTTCAAAGACAACCCGCAGGAAGACGTCCTGAGCACATCGGCCGGAACGCCGAACAGCCGGCTCATGGATCACGTGCTGGTCGTCAATACCGGGGTGCTGGCCATCAACATCGGGTCAAAGGATTACGGTCCGTTCCCGTTGTGGAAGCTCTCCGCAGGTGGAGGCTTCTCGATCATGCAGACCTCGGGAACGCCTTACGGGTTTTCGCAGCTGGGGCAGCCGGACCCGCGCGCCATGTTCAAACTGGCGGTGCCGATCGTTCTGCCGCAAGGATCGAAAGCGACAATTGGGATGCAGTGGGGCGCGACGATTGCGACATCGATCCTGACGGCGCCCGTGTCGCTGTGTCTGACCTTCGATGGGAAGGAGGCGCGGCCGATCCAATAAACCAGTTGTCGTCTCGTTCGTGGTGAATGAGAGCACAAGCGGGTTGTTCGTCGTGGGACAGCCCGCTCCTTTTTTCAAAGTTCCAAACGTTCAAAGAGGTTCGATTTTATGCAACTGCTGCAATCAGTGTTCGCAACTGCGAATCCCTTCCTTGCACGGCTCTTTGATTTCTGGCAGGCCGGACGGTGCCTGCTAAAGAGTTTCTCCTATACCGCGGAATGGAATCCCCTGGCGGCGAATGCGCTCGGCGCACAGCCAACGACCGGAATCACGATTGATCCCGGAATTGACTTCCTGTTGATGGAAATCAATTTCGTGGCCTACCTCAAACCCGGAGCCACCGACCAGGCGGTGTTGAGCGTGCCCAACATGCTCCTGTCGCTGCAGGAAAAAAGTGGCGCGTCCATCTTTACCGACACCGATCATCATGTGGCCTTGTGGACCGGCAACGCCCAGGCGGCATGTACGGACTTCGAAATGCCGTTTCCGCGATTGATTCGAGGTAACAACGCGATTCTCGCCAAGCTCACCGACAACGGCGGCACGGCCACGCATTGCTGGTTAGGTTTGGAGGGACTCCGGATCGAATACGTCAACGCGGTCCGGCAAGAAATCTTTCCCTTTCTGACCGCGTAATCGGTCATGGATCACTTTGACTGCCCGCTTTATTCATGGGACTTCACGGTGCAAGCCTACTCGATTGCACCCGGCCAGGTGATCGCCCTTTCTCCGCGCGGCATGACCATTCCCAAGGCGGTGCTGGTCGCCGAGATGACGAACTTCACCCACATTTGTATCGGCAAATCGAACATCCTGTGCAACCAGACGACCGGGGTCACCAACGGCGCCCTGATGCAGCTCATGGCAGGAACTCAGGGGATTATCGAAGTCGACAACCCCTTTCAGGAATCCTTTGACCTGGGCGACTATTACGCCACACAGCCCGATGCCACGCATACCGTGTTGCTGTTCGTCGCCATCTATCAGGTCCAAAGGCTCGGTGCCGCATGATTCACGTGCGAGTGTTCCCCTCAGGTCAATCGTTGACGGTCACGACCTCGGTGGCGCTCTCGCCGGTGACGACGCCGTTAACCCCGTCCGAAATCCTGATCGGTGCGAGCGGAACGGGAACGCCCTACAAGCTCGCGGACCTGTCCGCCAACACGACCAACGAAGCGCAAGTCACTTTACAGAACAAAGCGGCCTTCTCCGTCTTCTGGGGCTATGGCACGCCGGGAACACCGAACTTGACCACCGGCAACGGAATCGAGCTACTCGCCGGCGCCTACTTGATCCTCGATAACATCGGAGGCGCGGTCATCTGGGGAAGCTCGGGCACGCCCCAGACGGCCGGCAGTGGAACGCGCGTCACGGGAGTCAGCCGGCCATGAGTGATATCTCGACTCCTTCAAGCGCCCTCACTACTTCTGCCATTTGGTCGGCTGCCACACGGACACCTACTGGCTGTGGAGCCTCCTTAGCCGTGTCTCATGGGGCCAATGTGACCATTGCCGGAAGTGCCACGCTCGATCTCCGGCCGGCCGCGAATGTGGCGCGCGCCGTTTCGATCGGTTGTGCCAGCTCGGCGGGAAACAACTTTATCGTTCAATTGTGGGATGGCACCAACAGCTGCAATTTATTAACGCTGGCGAGCGCGGCGGGCGGCGGCATTTCATTTCCTGCAACGGATTCCGCGGTCGGTGCACGGATTCAAAACACCTCAGGGTCCGTCACCACGTATTGCTGGGTGGTGAACGACAGGATTACTTAAATGAAAATCATCATCGATGTGGAAATCGGCCAGGACGGGAACATTGTGGGCACGCAATACGTGGACACCGACCCCCAAACTCAAATCAACCATCCGACCTTGGGGGTGATCAGTGTCCTCAATTTTCTATCGTGGCTCAACGCGGACAAGTCGCGATTGGATGGGGCCGGATTCAATACCCCGACCAAAATACCCGGCCATCCCGCGGGAACCACACGCTGGCAGGTTCTCGTGAGACAAGCGAATGCGGCCGGCGATCCGACACTGAAAAGTTTGAATTTGACGTGAGGCGTTTATGCCCGGTGGTCCGAACGATCCGTTGATGCACGACCCGGTGACGGGGACGCAGTATTACGCCAGTGAAGCATCGAACTCGTATGCGTACTGGCAAGCGATTGCCAACGATCCCCAGCACCAGGCGGACATCAAGGCGTCACAGGAAGAATACGCGGCTCAGTTGGAACGCGGAGTACCTCCGCAGGCCGCGGCGGATATTGCCGTTTCCAAGCACAACCCGGATAGCGTCTTTCAACGGATTACCCCGGACCACGTTCTCGCGCAGAGCACGCCCGTCACCACCACGTCATCGGCACCGCCGAAAGGAGTTTTTCATTTGGACAAACTCTATCGCTTTTTCATGACCCATCCCCTGGACCAATACGGAAACCGTTTCGAGACGGGCGCCACCTACTCGAGCTGCTCGCGCACGAATCCGGCCGGCTGCCAGGGGAAATCCTTTCCGGATGAAACCTCGATGTGGGTGTTTGCGCAGAAGGAAGGATCGACCTTGATTCAAGTGTCGTCGGCCGATGAAGCCTACAGCATCATGGAAGGGAAACAAACGATCGACCCGGCAAAGATTTATACCGGTGGTCCTCTGTCCTCCTGGCAGGACTATGTGGTGCCCGCGGCGGTGGCCTATATCGCCTGGAAGATGTTGTTCTGATGCAAAAGCAGTGGCTCTACGTCATTGCCGGGTTGGTTCTTCTCACCGGGTTGGGAGGCAGCGGGTTTATGTCGTACTCCTCGATCGTGGACAAGATTGCGCAGGCGATTGCTTACGCGGAAGGCTTCTTTGTAACGGGCTCGCGTCCGCAGCGAAACCACAACCCCGGTAACTTGACACTCGATCTCATCGGCAAAAGTACGGGCGCGGACGGCCCCTTTGTCATCTATGCGAGCGATCAAGACGGATGGGACAATCTCAAACGGCAAGTGCAGCTCATGTTTTCAGGAAGCGACATTTATAACCCGCAGATGACACTTCGCGAGATTGCCTCGCACTACACGAAAAACGATCAAGAATCCTGGGCGCAGAACGTGGCGGCCATTCTCGGGGTGTCCCCCGACACCCAGTTGGGGCGTATTTCATGAACTTTCTCGAACGGCTGAAAAATTCCTGGAAGGGCGTGGCGTTCGGAACGCTGTTGGGTTTCACCGGTCCCTATATTGCGAAACCGTTGTTTGAATCCCTTCAAGACCGTGTGAAATTTCCCATGTACGCCAAACAAATTGAATGGGTGCGCCAGGCCGCAAAGACGATGCCTTGCGGATTGGACGCGATGACGTTCCAGCCGCTCGTTCAGCAGGTCATCGAATGGAACGAAGAAATCGTGCATCAGCAGGAAGCCAACCGGCATTGGGGCACGGATCTGTTAACGACCGATCAATGGGACGCGGTGCAAACCATCCCGTTGCCCTGTTCGGGAAAGGATGATCCATGATCCATGTGCTGTTGGTGCTGCTCGCGTTCCTGTGTTCCTTACTGGCTGCGTTCGGCGTCAAAGGTAAAACTGTCGATTTGCTGCCTCTTGGATTGGCGTTCTGGTTTCTGTCGTTGTTGATTGCCCGGTGAAGAGAGCTATGCCAATAAGCCGCGAACCCGCAGTCCGGTTACCCGCATGGGTCGTCGTCTTGTTGATCAGCGTGTTGTTGTCCGCGTTGAGTGTGATCTACACGGCGGGACAAACCACCGCAACCGTGTCGGC
>WNFO01007485.1_pt1 | contig 17436 bp, 21 predicted proteins | sample 5400251 | NCBI WGS metagenome assembly WNFO01 (sample SAMN13153354, study PRJNA577476) | soil metagenome | isolation source: 100 cm saprolite under Madrone tree | place: USA:California | collected 2016-06-14
CCATCTCCGAGTCGTGGCCATCAGATGACCCATCCATCACGTCACACAGCTTTCTAAGCAATCTCTGATAATAGAAACACCTTAATTAAGCTTACAGCAGTGATGAGCTCGTGAGGATAGGTGTCATTGGGAAATACAGTGGCCGATTCTTATGGAATATCGGTGCTAAGTAGCCGAGGGGTGCTGTCCAACGCCCTAATGCCAGTGTGACGTGATGCCATCCACCGGTATTAGTGTCCTCATGGTATCGGCACCCCTCACCTCCACCAGCCCCTTCTTTTCCACATGGGGCACCGCCGTGAGAAGCGGCGCAGGAGTAATAGCCAGATCTGAGAACCTACTTGCTCGGGCTTAGCTTGATCGTGGGAGCCAATCGCATCCCAACAGCCGGATGGAGAACGAGCAACGAGCTGAGATCCTCCTCAGATCTGATGGCATAATATTTCCTCGGCGACACCTAGATGCACGCTTAAATGGATATGCGGTGCGGGGTTTCACCAGGCAGCGATTCCGTAAAGCGATCCCATCATTTTGTCGTGTTTTGCTGGTGGCAGACGAGGTCGCAGCTCACGTACGAAGGAGAAGCTGATAAAATTGTGAGACACTTTCCATAGCAGTTGCCAGCAAGACGGCTCAGCGACTAACTTCCCGGCCTGTCAGGCGGATTGCGCCCGAACGCGCTGAGGGTAACACCTATTGTATTTGTATGTCACGGTATATCGTACACGGCGGCGTATTTCTTCTTCTCCTGGCGCCCATTTCCCAGCATTCTTTCGAACACCGTGTAGAACACATTGCCTTTGTGCCAGTTCTTCCCCCCGTCGTGACTCCGCCACTGGGAAATTCGACCCTTTTCGTTTCCCAGGGCCGTTCCTCCCTTTTAGGCACGAGGGAACGGGGAAGATCACGACCGCAGCCAGCCTTTCCCCCTTTTCGCCCCTCCAGGAGCCTTAATTGACGTTGACATGCAGCCAGGGACCCTCCCCATATGGCATTCGAAGATCGGAACAGAAGGGCTACGTGTGAGGGCGTGGGATGTCCCATTATGAAATCCCCTTGCTGGCAATCTGCCTGCTTTTCAAGGAGGTGGGCAGAGGGACAACAAATTTTGGGTTTGGGTCTCACGTCACGTGCGTCGCGATGGCGCAGATCGGGGCAGATCGGGGCCTTATCAACCTATATAGGGCGGGACTGCGCTTCGGACTCTTCGCATCGGAGACGAGCCGTAGGGGGTTTTCCGAGGACTGCTGACTCGACCTGACTCGAATGCGCAAAGTGCGAAAGTTGGAATTAAAAAGCCACTGACGTCTGTTCCCGCGCCCTGGTCTAGGCACACTTTGCCTGACTGGGAACCATTTGCACTTTCATTGCATCATTGAGCGCGCAATTTTTTTTTCTTTTATGAAAATGTTCAATTGACACTACTAATGTCCCTGGTTGACGTGATTAACGTGATTACCCTCATGCTCCACCTCACGCTCGAGGTAGTAGGGGGGGAAAAAGGCCGGTGGCCCGATCACCTCAGTGTCTGATATCCCCAGTTAATCCTGCCGGACACAGCTCTTCCGCGGAGTTAAACTCTCCGGGAGAGGTTTTCCATCATATGTGCAAGTCCTTCTCGCTCATTTATGGCTTGGTAACCGGGTGTTGGGTTCAGTGCCCTGGTTGCGTTGGCACTGGCACGTCCCGACCTGGCACCCTAGCCTCGCAATTAGTGGCATCCTTTTACAGCACATAGGAAGCAATGCAGTCATATACGCCTATCCCGAACTCTAATTTTCGAGGCGTGCCAATACAAGAAGTATGTATCATAGGAAGTACGATTATCATTATTGGGACCGGTAGAGCTTCGCGTCCGCCGAAAGAAACAAAAGAGTATAAACGGGAATAAGGCCACGGTGTGGTGACGGGTCACGTTTGCGATTGAATTGTAGCGATGCACCAATCAATATCTGCCAGATCGGCCCAGTGGTTACACCAATCCAGGTTAATTGCCACCTTTTCCTCCTGCGCCGGCTGCCACCTTCTCATCTGATTTCTGGGCAACATGTCAGACAAGTGTCTTTCCTGGAGAAAATTTGGTTCGGGCATACCTTCTGCTTAGCCCTGACAGCTTCTGCATCACTATGGCCACATAGTCAGGTCACAGTGCAGGAAACCTGCGAGTCACCGACCTTTCCTTGCGCTTGGCAAGACTAGTCCCACTCTCCTTTGGCTTAGACTTACTTGTCGCCAACGCCTTCTTCTGCGCCTTTTGGCGATCCATCTCCCTCCGATTTCCACCTTATCAATCGAGAAAGATGAGCACTGCCTCCAATTACAAAGTGGGGTACTCACGAGTCATGATTGTTAATCTTGGTGTCGAGTCTGAAAGACGACGTGACGAGTATTCGAATAGTCACACAAGTGACGCAGATACTGTCACAGTCACTGCTTGGCTGTGATCTGCAAGGGAACTTCTAAGCGTTTTTATATTAGCCTTTTGGTGATCCGATCCGAAATTTGATCGTGGGTCCTGACATGACCTGACTCTGGGACTGTCCTACGTCTTACGCTTCCTGGAAGCTGGACAGGTTGACGTCAGCGCCGAGACTCAGTCCGGCATACGGCGACTTCCATTAGTCCTTATATGCGTTGGCGGCTTCGTTCGCACGATCGCACGAACCAAACCCTTTAGTGAGTCGTCGATGATGGAAAGTTTTATTTGATTTGCACATACTGTAACTGCATCCGGTGACTGATTGACTCAGCGATAAGATTTCTCCATGCCCAGGATCCTCGTCCCAGTTGGCCTCATGGTAACAGGTGATTCTCACCTTAACCAGTGCGGGATTGGGCTGGTCCTGCTTGGTCCGATATGGCCATGGGGCCGAAGATTCGCTCCAACGCTGTGTCAAGTGGTTACGTATCTATTTCACGGCTGGTTTCCCTCTTAATCCGGAACGGTTATTTCCGGAAGGGGATCTCAGATTCAGATCTCCGATGACACTTGAGTGGCACAGGAATATGAATTTTGCCACTCTCCCGGCGTTGACGATAGATGGATGATACCGTCGGCGGCTGTGCAGAAAAAATAGGCAAGGGAAGATGGACAGGTGGACATGAATTTGACAGGGAGCTAGTCCATATCCGGGGGTCCCAAACAGGACGTCCCAGCAAGTAATCTTGTGACGAAAAAAAAGCGCCGTAGCCAGGTTTGACATGGAAGCAACTTAATCAGTTGTGGGTACAAAAATGGCCGTGTTGCCAAGAACCGCCGACCCCACAGGGGAAGTGCCTGGAAGGGTGGTGATGCGGTGACGCGCGGAGTTCGGAAGTAGTCTGGTACATTGGTCCGTACACGAGGCTACGCTAAGACGGAAGCTTCTGAAATCCCAACCAAGACCGGCCTAGATCTGGGTGCGTCACCCTGATAACGCACGCCTGTAGGCTGTAGCCAAATTGCCGGCTCGTTCTGCCATTTTTAACCAAGCCGAAGGCAGTGGGACGCATGTCCGCCGTTATGTGGCTTTTCTCAGGTGGCAGTCTCCTGAGGCGTCTCATGTGAAATAGGCGAAGCGTTCGCCATTATTATTTTTTTCTCGTCGTTACAATGGATCTTGCTTGGCGAGATGAGGGGAAAGAGCGGGAGTGGATACCCATTAAGCTCTTTAACTTATGACTAATCAGCCGATGGATCTCGATTGTAGCGGAAGACGGGAGGATGAAATTGGCGGATATAGTGAAAGAGGCACGAGGTTGGGAAGGAGAAGGAGCGGGATTCAAAGCCGGGATTGAATCTGATGACAAGGTGGGTGACGCTTCCGTACGTTGGATGGGATCTTTCTCTGGCCGATCGTCTGTGATCGTGCGAGCGAGGGTTGGCTGGGGCTGACCGCCCTGATCAAGTACCCTCCCCATTTATATATCACCTTTCGTCCGCCTCAATTCATCTTTTCGCCTTCCTCCCCGTTTCCACCCCCCTCCCCCCTTCACGTGTCTTGCCTCTCCTCCCTCCTCCGTTCCCCCATGTCTCTTAGACACACTCCCCGTCAGTCCAGCAGGGACCTCCGTCTCCATGAGCCCCATGCCCTCCATCCTCCCCCTCACCATGCCCCTCCTCCCCCCCCTCCTCCAATAATACCTCATCTCAATGGTAACGGTGCCATGCCTGGCACTCCTGCCTCCATTCCCAACGGTGCACCCCATCCCCATCCCTCTTCCCATGTCTCTCCAAAGGGGGTCTCTGGTATGGCGTCGAATGGCAGTGGGCCCCTCCCACCCTCGATACAAAAATTAGTCGATGCAAATGAACAGACGTGGCTCGTGATAGGTTGGTTTTACCTTTTTCCCATTTGGGGCTCGGTCATTTTATTCTCCAAATAGGTAGCGTCGCTGAGCAGATGGGTGATCTCGAACATGCCGCAACCGCTTATGAGAATGCATTGCGCCATAATCCCATGTCAATCCCCGGTCTGACACAAGTCGCTGGCATTGCTCGGATCAAAGAAAATTATCCGATGGTCAGATCTTTTCCCTCTTCGGCCTCAATATGATGACTAATACTTTCCCAGGCCGTCGAATACTTCCAACGCGTGCTTTCCTTACAACAGGATAATGGAGAAATTTGGAGCGCTCTTGGTTCGTCCCGACAGCATGTACATGTGGCTCCTTCCTCACGTACATCTAGGACATTGCTATCTCATGCAGGACGATCTGCAAAAGGCCTATTCTGCTTACCAACACGCATTATACTCCCTCCCGAACCCCAAGGTATCTATCTGCTCACCATGCCTTTATCAACGAGTGTTTTTCTTACTCTCAAACAGGAAAACCCGAAATTATGGTATGGGATTGGAATCCTTTACGACCGGTACGGGTCCTTGGATAATGCAGAGGAGGCTTTCTCTTCAGTCCTGAGGATGGATAAGGGTACGCTCGTACATCCTCGACCCCAATTTTACATCTCATTCGAGTGATCGATGTCAGACTTTGACAAGTCCAATGAGGTCCTCTTCAGGTTGGGGATCATCTACAAGCAGCAAACCAAATACGATGAAAGTCTGCAGTGCTTCGATCGTATCCTGCGCAATCCTCCAAGCCCTCTAGCCAATGCTGACATTTGGTTCCAAATTGGGCACGTATATGAGCAACAAGGCGATGTGCGTGTCAGTTTTATTGGGATTCCGGCCGCATCTAATACACATTTAGCATGTTCGTGCTCGGGAAGCCTATGAACGTGTGGTTACGGAGAATCCCGTTCATGCGAAGGTTTTGCAGCAGCTTGGCTGGTTGTTCCATCAGGATGGGCCATCATTCCAAAATCAAGATCTGGCTATACAATATTTGACAAAGAGTTTAGAAGCTGGTAATTTGTTTTTGTATTGTTTAAGTTTCCGACCGTTGCTGAACCATTTTTAGATCCCTCGGATGCCCAAAGTTGGTATCTGTTGGGGCGTGCATACATGGCTGGCCAAAAATACAACAAGGCGTATGAAGCATACCAACAAGCCGTTTATCGAGATGGTCGCAACCCGACATTCTGGTGCTCAATCGGCGTCTTATATTTCCAGATCAATCAATATCGTGATGCCCTAGATGCGTACTCACGGGCGATTCGCATCAACCCGTATATACCCGAGGTCTGGTTTGACCTCGGTAGCCTGTATGAGAGCTGCAACAACCAAATTGGGGACGCTATCGATGCCTATGCACGTGCCGCAGAGCTCGACCCAGGGAATGGTGCAATCACCCAGCGATTGCATTTGCTCAAACATTCACAGGCCACGGGGGCCCAGTTACCCGCTGCTCCAGCTCCGCAGGATGTTCATCCTACTGCATATGCGAGTGTGGCCTCTACGCCGGGTCTGGGTGGACTTCCACTCTTACACGTCAGCCACAGCGGGCGTCCTGTTTATCGCCCTGATTCCCGTGAACCAGGAGGCGATGTCCCCCATCACCCTCATATCAATCCTGCCGAAACATCGCCTGCTCCGCCGTTCCGAGGAGGCCCTCCGCCCCCTGTCGTCATTGACGAAAGCCGACACGCTCCTTCTCATGCCCAACTGGCTCCAATGGATGTCGATCACATCCCTCATAACAGGGATGCGCCTTATTCGCATCCTCCTCCCACCAGAGATACTCGGCCACCTCGCCTTACCTCAGATTCTCACCCACGCGAATCGGAGGGAATGCGTAACGCACCTCCTCACGACTCGTATTACAGTCGTCCATCTCGCCCCGGATCCATACCCCCTTCGCCTCCAGTTCATACCAGTCGCCCACGTTCACCAACGTATCACGGTTATCCCCCCAGTAGGGTTCAAGTTTCTACTGGTCCTACTGGGACACACCGCTCTCCTCATACATACCCCCGGGAGCCAGGTGGTAATGGCCCACCAAGCGATCGAGAAGCTGGTTGGGAACGTCGTGATTGGGAACGGGGTAGAGATTCGAGTCGACGTCACGTTGGATCAACGTATCTCCACCACGGGCCATCTCCACCTCCTCGAGTCCTGTCTCCCCGTGCGCGGAGCCCATCTCAAACGTCCCCTATATTAACGCAATCTTCGCGCAGCAACTACTGGGATCCAAGGCAGGCTCAACCTCCACCACTGCAGTCAAGGTCCCCTCGGGCACCTCCTCCTAGTCTTCGGTCAGCATCTGGTGATCGCAATTACTGGCAAAATCCCGCTCCTATAGAGTCACCGCCGGAGAGCGCACGGGCCCCGCGTATTGTTCCTCCCACCTTCACAGGCAGTTCGCGAGATTCAGAGAGCCCCCACCTCACTACCCAGCGTGCCGTCGATCCTGCGGCGGAGTACAAAGACCGTAGGCGGAGGGGCACGCGAGAGAAAGAGATGGAGGTGATTACATCTCCCAGTGAGGATGCGCCCAAGAGAGATCGCAAGCGAAGAACTAATGTCAAGCAAAAGAGCGAGCGTGGCCGGACGGAGACCCCGAAGCCGTACGGAGGGCCGCCGAACCAGAATCCTCCCTTTAAAGTCAATTACCCTAAACGTGATGAGTCCGCCGGACCTTCAAGCTCGGCTGCTTCAGGGTCTCAAAGTAGATCCGCACAGCCATCACCAACGAGCACTGTACCCACCGCACCAGCCCGCAATATCGACGAAGACTATGATGAGGGAGTGGCGGAGACTTTGATCGGATTGGCTTCTTATCGTGCCCCTGAGCAGACGCCAACGTTCACCAACGGGCCTGTTGCCTCTACCGGTAGGCCAATCTCCCCCTCCCCCTCCATGCGAACCAACAGCCACCGGGGTTCAATCTCATCGACGCGCTCGCGTGCTTCACCTCCACCAAGTTCTGTGGCTACAACCATGAAGCGGCCACTAAGCCCAGTGCCGGATGATATTGACCCCAAGCGCTCGAAAGTGGAGATTCCCGCACGAAAGGTCTCGCCACCTGCGTCCGCGTCGTCTCGTCCTTCACCGAACCCATTCCGGACCCAACCCTCGTCTCGTTCACCCGAGAACAGGCAGGCAGAGAACTCCAAACACCCGTCCTATCCATCAAGTCCGCAGCTTCCCGCAGTTCTCCCTCTACCCCCTCGTCCCATTGGTACAGGGCTTTCCCATACTCCAAACACACTCCCTCCTATTGCAACGCTCTCTCCCACATCAACCTCGCCGTCGCCTGCTCATGAACCAGAACGTATGTCCATTGATCGGACACAGTCACGGTCGGCATCTCCGCAGGCGCAATCCGCGCCTAGAGGGAAGTTTGTAGAAGTGATGAATCCGACAGAACCATCGAATAGTGCTGAGCCATCGTCTTGAAAGTTTTCAATTGGTTGTGCGCTATGTATGTCTTGGACATTATGTACAGATATCCCGCTATCTCGTAACCGCAGAGCTCTTGTTTTCGACTGATTACTTGTTTCTGCTTAATGATAATTTTCATTCACTATTTCCGTCCGCGTGACTTAGTCAGCATCTCGTCGCGAACCGCCATTACCACGATTTTTCTCCTGAAGCCTGAAAGCTTGAAGCGTCCTTGAAACGCTATCCTGACTAGCTCATCCCGCGGGATGGTTGCCACACCTGACCCATTGGAACACCCGCCCTCACCTGCTTTGCCTACATCTACACGCCCGACGTCTCTGGACCATGAATCAACAATGGAAATCACCTCTGCCCTTCCGGACTCGCGTCTCGATGAAGTCCAACCACCTGACCCAGTCATCACACCGGAGAAGGAGAAGCAATCAGATGGTTCTACTGAAGAGTCACCACCAATGTCATCTCCGATACAACTTATCGGGATCAACTATGTCCCTCCTCGTCCGATAGAGGTACAGACAACTTCGCAGCCGGGACCGCAGGACACTACACCATGGGAATCCGGAGCGGCGTCGCCATTATCTGAGGACTATGTGGTGATCGGACTGCCGACGTTCCCGCCCAAACCGTGCGTTTGTTCCACCCCCACATCCCCCTCCCCCTGCTACACACCCATTCTCTGGTTCTGTTCGTACTCACACCCGAGCGCAGCACCGGGAAAGCAAGACGTGGTGGCGTGCCGGTTTCGTCGTACCGTTTTGGGCCACCGGGACGTGATTCGGTGTACTATACACCACCTATGGGACGGATTGGGGTACACCACCCGCGAGAGATCGTGCGCGTCGAACGAGATTACACGGGAGGCGAGATAATGCAATTTTCATCTGCTTATCCCATGGAGCTTGAGGGCCGCGTAAGCATTCTGTTTTCCTTCATGCAAATTTTTTTGCCATGACGTGCGTCGTTGCTGAAATATCTTTATTTATTCATGCAGATCACGCCTCGGCAGTTCATGGAAAGTATCAACGCCATCAACGAGATCCTTATATCGGCTTATAGCCTATGGCATTCGGTGATTGACAATTGTGTTGAGATCTTTAGTTTGCAGCTGTCGAGGGTCGTCATTTCGACGCACTACGAGCGGGTATGTTTCTTTGGCCTCTGATAGGGCGAACTAAGCAACACATGGTCTTGTTCAGGAGATGAAGCGGTTACAGCGTCTTTTAGACGACTTGAACCGCCAACTATTCAACCTGGCAGGACTGAACATGCTTTGGCCCAGAAAAGTCGGGTTTCTATACGTAAGTCGGTCGGCCATTTGAGAGATTCGGTGTATTGACTCTGTTGCCAAAGCTGGAGATAGAGTACTATGTGAGCTGGCACCTCCGCTTCCATGAGCTTCTCTGACCGTTTCCCCCGGTAATTGCAGTGATCGGCGCCTCTTTTTTTTATTTTATTTTTTAGCACGCATTCATATCTCATGTCCATCGGGCTGTCTAGTTATTATCAGGATTATAATTTCCTAAAGAGTCGTATGCAGAAACTTGGCAGATGAGAAGTAGACGGCCACCGTCGGCGATCAGAGGAAACCGTCGGGTGTTTGTTGATGCCGCGGTTGTTATCGGGCGGTAACGCGGACCGAATGGAGAAAGGTCTGATCTGAGCGAGATCCGTAGAATACGGGCCACGCGTCGTCTGTCCCATGAGCACCGATGCCGAGCTCTGTGAATCTGTCCGCTCGTTCGTGGCAGGCGCAGGGCGAAGAGAGGGATGAAGAAGAAGTGAAGGGATGTTAACAAGTTGCCGCATATGAGGGTGCGCGATTTGATGACCCGCAAGAGTAACGACGAGTAGACGCGCGGAGTGTGAAGAGTTGCAGTGGCTCGGCCCGAAGAGCGTCGCACCCCCCTTTACGACCCACTCTAGCCATGGATTACTCCACTCCTTCCCTCTGGGATTTCACCCGTTCCTCCCCTGGTTTCTCCCAAATGCACGACGACGACTTTCTCGCTCTCCTCCAGAAGCAGTTCAACACAGACTCGTCTGCTCCCAATGCCTATCCAATATCCCATGATGGCGTCGACCCTTCCAAGATCACCAATTTATCGACTCCGGCGCCACCCCCTCCGCTTAGCGACGACAGTAGCCCCAGCCCTCCCAGCATAACCGATCATCCGTCTTCTTCTCGTCGCCAGTCAACCAATAGCATCGCCGAACAGGACGGTCATGAACTCAAACGCAAGGCAAGTCCAGATGACATGGAGGAGGAAAGCCCAAGTCAAAAGTCCTGTTCGTCCTGTTTCTCCCGAATGCTCTCACGCACCCACTGAGGCGCTCTTATCAGCCAAAAAGTCCTCTGCCCGTCGAAAATCGGGAACGTCTCAGGTGAGCACTGCCCCTCATTCGTGTAGCATCGTACGCAGCCATTGACAAAACACCACCTACACAGGATGAGTCTCGCCTAATGAAACGCAAAGAACAAAATCGTGCGGCGCAGCGAGCATTCAGGGAACGTAAGGAGAAACACGTAAAGGATGTGAGTTTTCAATCGGCAGCCGGATTTTTCGACTCGATCTTAAGCCGTAATTTCCCCAGCTCGAGGATAAAGTTGCTGAGCTTGAAGCCAAGAATGTGGACGCCGAGACTGAAAACCTACATCTCAAAGAGCTTTTGAAACGCCTCCAAGATGAGAATGTTTCCCTTAGGAACACCTCGTTCACCTTCTCGGTCCCTCGGAGTGGTCAGATGTCCTACGACTTCGGCTGTGGCCAATTTGTTCCTTCAAAGACGCCTTACAAGACTATCGCCAGCAATCCCAGGTTCATGTCCTTCGCAGACCCCACTGCTCCCGACATCACATCTATCCCCAAGGGTTCAGCTCAGTCACCAGGCAGTAACCCATATGATCTGAATTTCGGCCAGTGGACAGGACAGACGTCTTCTCACGAGGGAAATAGTCAAGCTGGTTCTCTTGATGAGCTCTTTGGTGGACATATTTTTGGTACACAATCCCCCATAAATTTCAGCGTCCTGATGAAAAGCCCGGCGACGTCTCCCATCACCCCTGCTGCCTCAGCATTGAGCCCCGTTGTCCATCAATCCATTCATACCCTCCCTACTGGCCCCAGTTCAAACAACAGCTCTGTATTCGAGTCCTCAGAAGGTTCATCACCAGTACATGACCTTTCTCACATAGAATGCCCGGTAACAAGGGCCGAGATGGAACGAAAAATTCGGGCAGAGGGTAGCTCGATATTCGCTCCTCCTCCCCCTCCTCCACCACCGCCTCAACCTGAGGAGAACGATCAACGGAACCAAATATTTAGGGCGCCAGCTGGCGCTGATGGTCCCATGATTATATGCAAGGATGCGACATTTCCCATGACCGAGAAAAGCGACAATAATGTCGAAGTACTTACCGCATGGAGAAATATCACATCGCACCCACATTTTAAGGCTAGCGTAAGTAGCGCCTTCTTGTCGTGTTGGCTTATCGACTAACAGCGTTTAAAAAGAATATCGACATCAACGAGCTTTGTTCCGATTTTACAGATAAAGCTCGCTGTGATGGGACAAAGGTAGTACTAGATCCGCAGGGCGTTAGCTCCATATTGGAGAAGTTGACAGCAAGGCTGAAATCGGGCTCCTAATTTCTGTCAATGCTGTGCTTTCGCCCTGAGAAGTCTTTTTTTGTCCTTTCAAGTTCTGTACCTTGCCACATCACCTTTGTATCGGTACCCTTTGCATCATTCCCTTCTATCTTTCCTTGTTTATAGTCTTCGCTTAATTGTTTTGCCCGTGGCTGATATGGGATTCGCTTGCAGCGTGGCTGGGTGGGCCACCTGTCAGTAGTGAGCAGGTTTTTGTATCATGTATATGAGTTCATTTGCATTTCAGAGGCTGCTTGCCAGCTACAAACCATGCATGACTAGTAGGGAATAGGGTGGTATGTCTTTTTGGATTCATAGCAAACACTCTACAGGATGAGGGGACGAATGGAAGGATGCACCACCGGCACGTCGTCCGAGTCAGTGTCCAAACGTGTGGGGCCACTTAAACATGGATAGAAACTTCTATGCATCAGACTTGAATGGTTCGACGAGCATCTTGCTGAACTGTTGAAGCTTCTGCGGACCCCGGACTTCCTCTGTGAGTAGGGGCAACTGAACGATGTGGAAAAATTCGTCGTAGAGTTCGTGTGCTTCTTTGAGATACTTCTGCTGCATGCTGTGGCGCACCCGGCAGTGTTCACAATTAGACCCTGCGTTTGGCAATTACCGATGACGGTCATATTACGATTGGCATCTTGTTGACTCACCGGCCTTCGGGAAAAGCAGCTGATTCACAACGATATTGTGCGTGTCGATTTCATACGCCGTCAGTTCCTGTACGAGCCGTTCCGTCTCGTACAGCGAGAGGAACTCGGATATACACACGCAGACGAACGTCGTCTTCTCCTGTGCGCGATCGTCGCCGGCGAGGTTTAAGTTCGGAGTATGGAAAGGTCTAGGCACGGCACGTACGGGATCTTTAAACTGGGTGTTAACCTCGGTAATCACCGCTCGCATGGATTCAAGCTTCGAGAACATATCTTCGGTCGCTTCCGCCTGACCACCCATGAGCGTAGACATCTGCATGGAAAAATGTTGGGGCATCGCCTCAAGGCACGAAAAACCTTTCAACATACCTGATTTATCATTGGCCCGATACGCCCACTCAGCGTGGACAATTTCCCCAGCGCCTTTTCGAGCACGGTCGGAAAAGAGAGAAACCGAAGTGTGTGTCCAGTTGGAGCCGTGTCGAACACAATTACAGAGTATTCCATGGATTTGACGTGCCTGTCCGTATTATTTTGCATCAGCCACCATAAGTGCGAAGAAGGGTGCGCAGAGGGTGCCAGTGACGTACTTCATGATCTCGGCAAAGGACATGGCTTCGTCTACGCCAGGAATGGCGAACGCGAGGTCCTGCATCATGGTGCCCACCATGCCATTCTGGTCCGCTGTTTAAAGAAAAAAATAATTGTTGATACGGGTAAGCTTAAGTCTGCCTCCCTCGAGCATGTGAAAAATTAAGAGGGAAAAAGGGGCGATGCAGACATTGATCGACCATCTCTTGGATGGCGCTCGTCGGGTCGATCTCCATGGCAAAGAGGTTTTCAAAGCCGTTTACTTTCGTTGCTTCTTTGGAGAACTTTTGTCCGAATGCATCTGAGAGGTTGTGTGCGGGATCGGTCGACTGTGTGAAGGTGCATGGGTATGCATGCATGAGCGCGTGTGCGACGACGTGTCACGCACGATAAGTAGGACCGATTCCCGGACTTGTGATAATTGGATGGCGAGGGAACACGATGTTGTGGTTTTACCTAGACACAATGACCTGACCGCATGATAACACCGCTACACGCTAGAGAATGACGAGGGCGGACGCACCTACGCCTCCCTTTCCACCTGCACAAGAGGGCACAGAGATGAATGACGGAGAAAAACAACCGAGGATGTGGAGAGAGACATACCGCAGAATATCCACTTCAAAGACCTTTGGTCCAGGACATTTTGTAGGGTTGGAGGGAGAGTTTCTTCTGCCATTTTGCCTCGGGCACCGTGTCGACAAAGTAACGGCTAATGTGGGGAGTGACGTCGCCGACTCGGGCCGGCTCAAAAGCTGCAATCGACCGCCATGGCCGCCGACGTTCCGAAAGCACTCTCGTTCAGAGGTGAGACCGACAACTAGACTTTCCCCCGATTTCTCGAACAAACTCGCAGCTCTCCAACTCGTGAACGAGCAGCGTAGTCTTTATGGGCTTCGCTATCATGATCACGAGCGATATCGGTGCGCATGCATGATCGCCCCCGTCCGATGACTTGCCTATCCCTCACGTTCTCGCAGCAAACATTGTGCCAACAGGACTCACCGACTTCGTTCTTCCCTCAAAGTCACACATGGAAGAGGTCGCGAGTTCAAGAAGCCTCCCGTCGTCCCCCAGGATAAAATACAGGATGGACAGTTCGTCATCTATGATTATACGCGCTCTCCTCGTCACTGAGAATCCCTCCAGCCTCCAACTCCTACTCTTCCAGGCAGAACGCGCCTGGTCCTACGCGCAAGAACTCCTATCTCTCGCCGGTCTCCCAGCAAATGCATCCAAGGCCGGCTCCCTGCGCCACAACGCGACTGGACGATTCCGCCGCGCCGTCCACTGGGCCACGCAACTCCTCTCGCAATGCCAGGTGCTATTTGACGTCGGCCGTCTCGGTGCTGAAAACCTCTTGGAGATGACCGCATACACGCTCGTACTCAACGGGCGGTTCCTGCGCTACCGGGACGAATTTGAAGATGCGCTTGTGCAGCTGAGCGTCGCAAGGGGCATTCTCGACGAACTTGCGGAAAGCGCAGAGACGAGTCGTGATCAGGCACTCGCCACGTACTTTGCGGACGAGATTGGGCCTGAGATTCGATATTGCGCCCATGAATTAGGCCGCGACAAGGCGTACGATGTTGACGGTATCGTCCGAGAGCAGTCTACACAACACCGCGCCCAGATCGTTGATGGTTACGAGGCACTCGTGCAAAAGCTGAAGAACGAATCGGGCGCCGAATCAAAGGGCAACGAGCGTAAGCTCCGACCGCTGTTATGGGAAGGAGAACCGGTCCCCGTGCGTAATCCCGAACTTGTCGATGTCCTTGTCAATGTACAGGAAGGGGAAGTCAAGCTGAGAGAGGAGAGCATAGAGGTTTCGAGGCCGACACAAACGGATCAAGAAAAGAAGAAGCGTAGGCCAGCCAAAGGCGGGAAGTCCAAGCGTGGTGTTGCGGCATATGACAACATTCTGCTCGCACTGAGCGATGCAGAGGATGTGGCACGCAAGTTGGCGGAGGCTCAGAAGAACGTCAGCGATATCTTGTTACCATTCACATTCACTCTCTGACCATTCTGACCTCAGGCAAGTGGTTCGACTTCTACATCGTCTGTCCCCGGTGTCCGAGACATTCACTTCGTTCACGTTTTCATCGTCTATCACCTTCTCGCACGCCGCATCCAGCGGGACTCGCTCCTCATCTCCACTATCTTGGCCCAGAACTCCCAAACGTCTCGAAAGCATGCCGGAAGCAAGATAGCGTCCTCTAAATCTCAGAAGGAGACTGTCGACGCCCGTCTTTATCCGGCTACAGTCAAACTATTCGACACGATACTGCAAAGCCTGAATCAAATGCGAACCCTGTCAATTGTAGATGAGAGTCCAGACCTCGCGGCTGCTGTTGACAGCCGCGTGTCCTTTACGAACGCACGCAGGTAACTTTGTTGGCTTGATTGCATCCTCGTAATAATACTGTACTGATGAATAATAACGAAAATGTAGATGTCGGTATTTGGCACTCACTTACGTTCCCGTCAAGAGGTTTGCCGAGGCCCTGACACTCATACAACGGAGCAACATTCATCTCCGAGAAGCTCGTTCAGCCCGATCAACGGTCGATACAGATCCTATTGTAAACGGCGACCCTGCGTTTTTCCCGCTCGCAAGCGAAGATTTCGATCAATTAGATAAAGAACTGGCAGAGGAAAGCAATCGTCTAAAGAACGACTGGTTTGCGTACAACGGCGGTTCGCTCACTGCGGATAACAAGGAGTACAAGAAACCCCTGTTTTTCGATATCGCACTCAATTACGTGCAACTTGATGTGGACCACTTGCAGGAGCGCGCAGGGAAGAAGCTCCAGCCTGCCGTTCTTGTTGCGCCCGCACCGGTGCACGCCGCAGAAGAAGTGCCGGTGGACAAGAGACCTGTTGCAAAGGCAAAATTGGAGATTGAGCGAACTGCGACACCCGAACCGAGGGCTCTGGCTCAGGGCGGGTTGAGCTCGCTTCTTGGGGGCTGGTGGGGAGGACGATAAAGGACGAGAAGACTGAAAATCGAAATATTCCCGGACCTTGGCGATACGATATCACCGGTCGCTGTAGATTTTGTTTAACAGTAGTATGGAACACGATTTTCGTGCGTGATGTGTGCTAGTGCAGTGATGTGAGGTACGTATCAATGCGGCGTTGCACACCATGCTGTATCCAGCCAAGCTGTTACAATTGAACGTTGATTCTGAGTTGAACTGCCGCTTCCAGAATGGACTTGTGTGCCATCTTTCGCGCCTACGCCCACGCGTACACCGCGAGGCCGCGAGTTTTTTTGAGCTGCTGTTGTCCAACACATGGATACTCTCCGTAATTCACAGGGTGCACGCAAGGCAGGGCACGTTGACACGCCGGTGTCCATATGGCTGGCTGATCACGACATTTTGGCAGGTGGGCCCCGCTTTCCCCGCAGAGACGTTCCTCTGGTGAACTTTTTTCTTGTTTGGAGATCGATACTACTTTTCCATCGTCTGTGATTCCATAATGTGTAACAGGCTTGAGCTAGTAGCGAAACAACCAAAATCATATCATACTGTATGTCCATTCATACCCATCATCTCGGGATCGTGACGGTGTCCCGCAATTGTCTATGTTCCGATAACCATGTCCCAAAAGGACTGGGAGAAGGTGCGGGTTAGTGAGTCACTGTTTTTGGCATAGACATCCAGCCATCGAATGTTTCCGTCCCTCATGATCCAGACGGTGTCACGAACCGCACGCGTCAGTACCTCATCCGAATTAAAGCCCCGTATCGTGCCCCCCAACCAAACTGAATTGGGGGGCGTGAAGGGTCCCGTAATTTCTCCAGTACCCTCGGACCGCTCTCCAGCCTGAAGGAGATAACTCGGAGGGTCTAGGCGAAGGAGAAGTGACGCTTCTTGATGTTCGTGAGCTCGACTACAGGGCAGTAGATCTAGATCCCCTCTCAACTGACATTGGATCCTTTCAAGGAGTGTCAGCATTTGCCTTGCATGTTGGACGTGCAGTGAAGCATCGAGACGTACCGGTAATCACAAAGCAAACAATCCTCATCCACTGTCCTTCGACTCTTGCCCAATCAAGGGCAGACCGCTTGACAGTCCCAGGAGTAGAGTATGGCCGAAGAGCTTCCCAGCCTTGAACTATCGCTTGATGCTTGAACTTGTTGGGCCAGCGTTCCCAAAAAATCCCGTAAAATTCATAGTGATCGCCGTGATGATGGGGTTAATATGACCGGTCATTAGCGTGAGTGAAAGGGCCATGACGTGCGACGTAAGTTCGAAGGTCATAGACTTGAGGCGTACTCATCCGGCGAAGAACCCTGAGCTCCTCAAAAGCTTCTGTGCCGGCGCCACTACCGAGAGAGAGGGCGAGGTGTGCACGGAGCTTCTCAACGTCCGGTAGGCATGCCATTCCATTCGAGTAAGACGTCTACGGACTTGAGTCGAATTACCCGTTCTAACCGCACACGCCGCTGAAGCTTGGTGTGACAGTCCACTCTCTATGGGTCGCCGAGGTGAAAGCCGAGGAGGAGATTACGCCAGAGATAGTGATCGGGTGATTGACAGACGAGGGTATTGTCGCGCGATGTCGCGCGAAACTCGGAGCAAATGCGGCGACGTCTGCCCGGCCTCGGGCTCCTCGGACCGCAGTTCCAAGTGCAGTGTCGGTTGCGACAGTCGTGGAAATTCTGTTCGTTAGAGTAAATTCATCCATTCGTGCCTAAGAAGTTACTGTAATATCTCGGTATCAGTTGCAATTCCAAAG
>WNFO01019095.1_pt1 | contig 17433 bp, 23 predicted proteins | sample 5400251 | NCBI WGS metagenome assembly WNFO01 (sample SAMN13153354, study PRJNA577476) | soil metagenome | isolation source: 100 cm saprolite under Madrone tree | place: USA:California | collected 2016-06-14
AGAGCCACAGCGAAGCGTTCACGACCAGGCCGAGCACCGGCTGGAATAAGGCCGCAATAGTGGCGACCGCGTACACGACGGGCCCGAACACATACGCGCGCCGGACGCGGACGATGGTTGCGGCATCGATGTCCGGGCGCAGCAGTCGGCCCAGCACGATCGTCGCAAACAACAGGTTCCAGGCAAGACTGTTCACCAGGAACGACCCACAGTAGAATGCGACCGCCACCTTGGCGTCCGCGGTGGCGAGGTACTGCGCCAAAATCGCGGTCGGAAACGGCACGAACGTGACGCTCAGGAGGAGGAGCCCGTTTGCGAAGAGAAACGGGTAGCTGACCGTGCGCGCGAGGCGCATCAGCTCATGATGATTGACCCACATGACCAGGACGACGAAGAAGCTGAGGACAAACGCGACGTAGGACGGCCAGAGGGCCACCAGGCCCGCCCAAAGAGTGTGGTCCGGCGTGGCGTGCGGCACGCGGATCTCGAGGATGAGCAGCGTGAGCGCGATCGCGAACACGCCGTCGCTGAAGGCTTCTACGCGTGAGGTCCCGACCTCACTTCGCATCGTACCCGGCGAATTCCCCGCGCTGGTACACGTTTCCTTTGTATTCCTGGTCGAGGTGGATCCCGATCTTGGACGTATAGTATCCCCGCACGGTCCACCCCTTGAGCTGCCCGAAGAAGCGCTCAGGCTCCGTCTTGGGGTCTTGCTCGGCCGCTGCCATTCGCGTGAGGACCGCGACCCGCTGGTCCGACGTGGCCTCGAGGAACGGTTTCGCATTGAGCTCGCGAGACAGCCCATCCACCGCCTGGAGTCCGGAGCGCCACTTGGCCTGCCAGTCGGGCTCGAGCGACTCGGCCAGACGGCCGTCGATGTAGGCCGCCACCGCGGCGGCGCGCGCGCCCGGCGAATGCTCGTCGGCGGGGATGATCAGCTCGGTCAGCTCATCCAGCATCGCGAACTCCGCCGCCGTCAGGAACTTGCCCGGGACACCGACCGCGGCCGGCGGGGTGGCCGGCACTCCCGGCAGCAGCGGCGTCACTAGTGCCGCCGCCGTGGCCGCGATCATCTCGCGGCGCGAGACCGACTCCGGATGTTTGGGCGCGTCCGTCATAGGTTCCCCTTCCTGAGTTCGTCCGCCAGATGGTCACACGAGCGCCACGCCAGCGCCATGATCGTCCACGTGGGGTTCTGACACGATGCACTCACGTGGCTCGAGCCGTCCACCACGAGCAAGTTGGGGACGTCGTGGGACTGCTGAAACTGATTCAGCACCGACGTCTTGGGATCGTTGCCCATGCGCGCGGTGCCCAGCTCGTGGATCGACCACCCCTCCGTGAGCACTTTCTCGTCCGTCCCGACAACCTCGATCCCCGCGGCCTCGAGCATCTCGCGGCCCGTTGCGACCATGTCCTGGGCCATCTTGCGCTCGTTGTCCGAGAACTGGTAGTGGAAGCGCAGCACCGGGATCCCCCAGGCGTCCTTCGTCTCCGGATCCAAGTCGACGTAGCTCTCGTAGCGAGCCAGGACTTCGCCGAAGGCGCCCATGCTGATGAAGGCCCCGGCGTGGTCGCGCACGCTCCGCTTGAACGCGCCGCCGAATCCCGCCGTATCCATGACGTGCGCCGGGAACATCGTATGGCCGCTGTTTCCCTCGTAGCCGTAGCCTCGGATGAAGCCGGGCTGGCGGTCCTTCAGGTTCCGGAAGCGGGGGATGTAGAACCCGCCGGGCCGGCCGTCATCGAGCGTGTGTGGTTTGCCCACGAGCTCCTTGATCAGGCCCGTGACGCCCGGTCCCATGACGTGCTCGCAGAAGTTGTGACCCACGTGCCCGCTCGAGTTGCCGAGGCCGTTGGGATGCTGCGGCGAGCGCGACAGCAGCATCAGGCGGGCCGATTCGAGCGTGGACGCGCCCACGATCACGACCTTCGCTTTGGCCTCATAGCTCTTGCGCGTGGTGCTGTCCAGGAAGGCGACGCCCCGTGCCCGACCAGTGTTCTTGTCGACCAGAATCTCATGCGCGATCGAGTTGGGACGGATCGTGAGATTTCCGGTGTCCATCGCGGGGTAGATTAGCCCCGTGGGTGAATCGAACACCGCGTGGATGTCGCACCCGCCCCGCCGCTCGCAGGCGCCCCGGCCGTAGCACTTGCTGCGGTACTTGTTGTGCTTCAGGCCGTCCGTCGTAACGCCGGCGCGGTAGGGCGTCAGGACCTGTCCCGCCTTCTTCAGGCTCTCGCGCAGCTTCACCTCGCCGAAATTGAGCTTCGTGGGACGCTGGAACTGGCTGTCCGGCAGGTGCGGCAGGTTCTCCTTCACGCCTGAGATGCCGAGGTACAGGTCGACTTTGTCGTAATACGGCTCCACGTCCGCGTAAGAGATGGGCCAGTCTTCGCCGTAGCCGTCGTGCGACTTGGCCTTGAAGTCGTAGTCGGAAAGGCGGAGGGCCAGGCGGCCCCAGATGTTGGTCTTGCCTCCCAAGCAGCGGGCGCGCACCCAGGCGTAGTTGGTTCCGGTGTAGGGGTGATCTTTCTCGTCCACCAGGATGTTCTTGACGTAGTCCGATCCCGTCCATCCCCCGACGTACGAGTACACGTGCTTGAACGCGGCGCCCTTGGCGTACGGCGGCTTGCGGATCGTGTACTCGTTGAACGAGAGGTGGTGCGATCCCGGTGGGGCGTCGCCCCGCCGCGGGTGATCGTACGGCCACTGCATCGAGCGCAGCTCCTGCTCGATGGGAAGCTTCTTCCCCGCCTCGAGCATGAGCACCTTCAGGCCGTGCGTCGTGAGAACGTGCGCGGCCATGCCGCCGGCCGCACCGGAGCCCACAATCACCGCGTCGTAGGTTTTGGAGAGGTCGACATCCTGCTCGAGCGGTGGGGCAACGCGAACCAGGGTCATCGAGGCTTTCCTCCATCTGTCGTGCGCTTCGGATCCCAGACCGCCACGCCGACGCGCGAGTCGGCCGTTCCGTAATACAAGTACCAGCGTCCATTGAATGGCACCAGCCCCTCCACGAACGTCGTGCCTTCCGGGTACTGTCCCGTCCGCTCGTAGTCTTCCGTGGGCTTTATGAATGGCGTTTCAGATCGCGCCACCAGCTTGAGGGGGTTGCGAGGATCGTACAGCGCCTGCCCGCCGGTATAGACCCGCACCGGCAGCGTCGGATCGCCGTCCGTCGCGCTGTTTCCCGCGTTGTACATCACGACGATGCCGTGCTCCGTGAGGAGAGCGGGCGGCCCCGCCTCCACCAGCCAGGAATCGAAGTGCCGCGGCCGCGGTGACAGCACCTTGAGGAGCTTGCCGTTCATGTCCACCAGCGGTGTCCAGGCAACGAGGTCCTCGGAGGTCGCGATGAGGATGTCGGGGACGTTGAAGTACATCCAGTATGCACCGCCTACCCTGGTCGCGACGACGTGGTTTCCCTGCACGCGAGCGAGGATCGCCCCGGACTTCGACTCCAGATCCCGATACTCGCCGCCGTACGCCTTTGCGAAGGCGGGACCGTGCTTGGTCCAGTGGACCAGGTCCCGGGAGGTCGCGACGGCGAGGCGAGGGATGCGGCGGTTCCACTGCGTGTAGGTGAGGACATAGGACCCGTCCTCCGCCTCGACGATGCGGGGGTCCTCCACGCCGCCGGGCCATTCGTACGGCCGCTGCGCGTCGCTGTCGGGAGAGAGCACGGGCGCGGATCGGCGCGTGAAGTGCAGTCCGTCGCGGCTCTCCGCCAGCCCGATACGCGAGGTGTGACCGCCGATGGCGCGCTCACCGCTCGCGTCTTCGGCGCGGTACAGCACAAAGACGCGCCCGTCCTTCACCACCGCCGCCGGATTGAAGGTGGCATGCTCCTCCCATCGCACGAGGGTGTCGCCCATGGCGGAGCGGAACCGGGACGCGGCACCGGGCATGATGACCGGGTTCACGTCCTTGGGTTTTTCAAAGGGACCGAACATCCAGCCATGCTCCTGCCCGCTCGCCGGCCGGTCCGTCAGGCCGGGTGCGGACAGGAGCGTTACCAGGGCGAGGGCCTTCAGCGTGCGGCGCCTGCCAGATCCGTAACCGTTCCGGCGAGCATCCCCAACTTCGCCTGATCGGCGGCACCCTGCGCGTCACCCTTGATCTGCGCCGCCAGTTGCGTCAACGCATCGCGGCGCCCCTGCCCCGACGCCTGCTCGGCGGCCGCGAGCGCCCTTCGGGCCGCGGCCACCTTGTCGGGCGCCAGGCCGTTGGCGCGCTCCAGCTGGTCCAGATACGCCCGCGCCACCACGAAGCTCGCGGGCCACACCAACTGCTGCTGATCCTGGGCGTTCAGGTATTCGACGTGGATCAGCTTCGCGGCCTCGAGCTCGTTCTGCGAAATGAACGCGCTGGGCTGCAGCTCGAAGATGTCGAGCCCGCGCGCGATCTCGGAGCTCACGATGTAGCCGTTGTACCAGTACGCCGACCACGACCCGGCGCCGAGCAGCTTGGTCGAGTCCATCGGGCCGCGGTCGAAGAAGGCGATCTCCCGCGGGTGCGCGGGATCGGTCCAATCGAATACCGAGACGCCGCCCTGATACCACCCCTGGGCCATGATGTCGCGGCCGGGGATCGGGATCAACGTGCCGTTGTGGGCCACGCAGTTCTCGAACGCGGTCTGCGGCGCCGGCAGCTTGTAGTAGCTCTTGAACGTCATCGTGCTGCCCGACCGCGTGAAGATCGCGTCCGCGCCCCATTCGGGCTTGTCCGTGACGCGGCAGCGCGGCTGCAGGCCCCCGCCCCACTCATCGGTGAACAGAATCTTGGTGCCGTCGTTGTTGAACGTCGCCGAATGCCAGAAAGAGAAGTTGGAGTCGGACACGGCGCTGATCCGCTTCGGGTTGGCGACGTCGCTGATGTCGAGCAGCAGGCCATAGCCGCCGCAGGCACCGCCCGCCAGCCCGATCGCCGGGTAGACGGTGATATCGTGGCACTGGGTCGGGCCAGTGGCGGAACCCTGGCGGCGGCGATTTGCCTCGGCCCGGCGGTTCACAATGTCCTGCAGGCCCGCCCGTAGAGCGGCGCTATCCGCGCCGCTCGGCGCCCCGCTGCCCCCGCGCGCTTTCATGATGCTGTCGAGCTGCTGGGTGATGAAGCCCGGGAAGACGATGGCGTCGCGCCCGTTGATCGTGGCGACGAACCCGCCCGCCGCCCGCGCGGAGTCGGCGGCGTGTCGCGCCGCGGCGATGTCCCCGGGCGTCTCAGCGTGTGACGGGGCGTGCTTCAGATCGTGGAAGATCCGCGGGGAACTCACGATCCGTGCCTGTTCCGGGTGCGCCAGCGGCACCTGGATCACCTCGATCCGGAACAGGGCGGAGTTGGGATTCGAGTCTGGGGGTGCGTCGGAGCAGCCCGCCAGCTCGTTGGCGGAACGGACCGGCGCCGACCCGGAGACGTAGATGTAGACGTTCGCCGTGTCGGTCGGAGAGGTCACGACCGTGTGCGTGTGCGAGCCGCGGCAGGTCTGCACCTCGGTGATGTGACGCGGATTCGCGATGTCGGTGATGTCGAAGATCCGGATCCCGCGCAACCGTTCATGACTCACCGTGTCGCCCACGCCCTGCGTGCCGCAGTCGGTGCGCCCGTTCAAAGCCTCACCGGAGACGAACAGCAGCTTGCGGTACACCGAGACGTCGCTCTGCGACCCGGGACACACAAAGGCCTTGTGCAACCGGGGACTCTTGGGGTCGGTGATGTCCCACACCTGCACGCCGGCGAAGTTGCCCTGAATGACGTAGGGTCCGCTGAACGACAGGTCGGAGTTGATGTAATTGAAATCGCCCGGGGTGCTCCGGTTGATGAAGCTGGGCGAGGGTTGCGTGGTCGAGACCAGCTGCATGTTCCAGGCGGCCTGGCCAGCATCCATCCACCCGGCGCGGAGTCCCACCCGCGGGTCGGGCCTGGGCGCCGCCGTGGAGAGGCGGCGTTGCGACGAGCTACACGCAGCGACGGACAGGAGGACGATCGCGTACCACGAATGTGCTTTCACTGAGGGCTCCCTGTGAGGGCATCGAGCATGCGGCTCATGCGGTCGATCTCGGTGGTCTGGTCGGCGTTCACGTCGGCGGCGAATCGGAAGATCGGGCCGTCTTCCGCGGCGCCGGGGGTGGCGAGCAGCTGGGCGACCATCGTGAGCGCGCCGCGGTGGTGCTGAATCATGAACGTGAGGAAGAGGCGGTCGAACTGTGGCCCACGCGCGGCGTCCAGCTGGGCCATCTGGTCGGGGGTCAGCATGCCGGGCATGAGCATCGGGTGATCCATGCCGGGCATCACGTGGCCGCGTGGGTCGGCGGGTGGCACGACCTCGTTACGCTCGCGCAGCCAGCGCTGCGCGAACACGATTTCGTCGTTCTGAGCGACCACGATCGGTAGTCTGGTGGGTCGAGGCGCCCGCGCATGCCGCCGTGGCGATGAGCACCAAGAATGGCGTTTTCATGGGGGCGTAAGCTGCGGCTGCCATGGCCGCGGGCGCAAGGCGCAGGATGCGCATTGAATCACGGTCGCGGCGTGGGGCTCCCGCCACGCCTGACAATTCCCAGACATTTGTTATCGGAAGATGAGATGCGCCACAGCGGATTCGAGGTTCCAGTAGATGAGCGCGAGCGCGGTCAGGTCGAACGCGGCATGCGCGAACATCGGGATCCAGATCCGTCCCGTGACCGCGAAGATGGTTCCGAACGCGAGCCCGGTGATCGCGGCCTGCTCGACGCCGGGGAGCCCTTGATCAGGGTAGTGGGCCAGCGCAAACAACCCGGCGGTGAGTAGCACGATCCCCGCCGTGGCGCTTGCGCCGGAACCGAACAGCTTGCCGAATCGCTCGAACAGAAATCCCCGGAACACGACCTCTTCTCCGAAGCCGCCGCCGGCGATCAGGAGATACAAGGCTCCGGGGAGCGCGGCCGGGTTGCCGGCCAGGTAGTGGTACGCCTGGTTGATCGGAGGGGCCCCAAACAGGGGCATTACGATCGCTTTCATCAGGAGCTTGAAGGCGATGCCGAACGCGATGCCGACGGCGAGGTCAAGGGTCCAACTCCGGGGCCGGGCGAAGCCGATCTCGTTCCACGGCGTGCGCGACCACTGGACCCACAGGAGCGCCAGAATACCGCCGAGCGGCGGAACGGGATAGTTGCCGGCGAGCGTGACGACCACCATCGCGAGAATTCCGAGGGGTCCGAATCCGCGCAGTTGCGCCGCAACCCGACTCACCTCCGGCGAGCGTTCTGAAGCAGGTGGGCCTCCTTCCCTACTGGGGAGCCGGCCGCACCTCGGTCGGGTCGATGACGACCGGCGTCCGATCCGGTCCGAGCGCCCATTCGGCCAGGGTGCCGGTCACGACCACGCGGCGGCCGGTGAGCCGGCGGACGTCACGCCAGGCGGATTCCGCGCGGCGCACCTGGATGGTATCCTGGCCCTGAAACGCGTCGGTATTGGGACTGTCCTTGTAGTCGGGAATTGTACAAATCGGCGCGTCGAGGATCAGCAGGTCCACCACCTGGGGACGATCGCCGCGTTTGATACTCTGGTAGTTGGGTGGGCCCGGGAGCGTGCGCTGTATCAACCGTCCGGTGAGGGAGACCGGCGCGGGCCGATAGCGGTAACAGGAATCGGTGCCCTGTGGCGGCGATGAGAATCACAACCGACGGAAACAGGAGCATGGTCCGAAAAGTCCTCTCTCAATCGAGCAGCCGTGCAGCGACCCGGTGGCCGGCGTACATGCCGACACCGGTCCCGACCATACTGACTACGAACGCCGTCATCATGCCGACGGGGGCTCCGAGCCACCAGCCGATGGCACCGCCTACGCTGGCTCCGAGAAAAGCGAGGATCTTGGACATCTATCGCGTGCTCATGAGCCCAAGACGGCCCGTAACCGTGACAAGAAGCCATCGGGATCCGCGGGACTCAGCAGCAAACTGTACCCCGCCGTCGTGGGAATGTAGACCGCCCGCGTGCGGTCGGTGAGGTACAGCAACGCCTTCTCCCCGTTTCGCAAACGGAACCAGCCCGCCTGGTAGCCGGGGAGCCCAGTCCCCATGCGGCGCCACTTCGGCCGCAGCCCTTCCTCGCGATCGAGGTCGACTCGGCGAGCGCCGTCGACATGGAGCTGGACCTTGGGAACGAGACGGCCGTACAGGTCACCCTCGAGGCGCAGGCCGTCGTCTCGGATTGCGAAACGCGACGCGTGCGCACCTCGCACGGAGGTCGCGAGCAGTACAACACCTCCCAGCAGGAGCACGGTTACCGGAATGAGGAACCACAGGTAGCGGCTCTCGGCAGGCGCAATCGGGAATACGCTCACACAGACCTCCGCATGTTAGGCAAGGGTCAGCGGGATCGCACGGCAGTGAACGACGTCAAGTCCGGTCCGTCAGGAAAGGGAGGCGTGGCGTTGTGGATCGGGCCGGGCACGGTGGCGCACTTTCGGAATCTCGTGGTGACGCAGTAGCTCGGCGCGACCCAATCACCGCTCGTCGCGTGCCTTGCTGAGCAAACGCTCGGTGAAATCGAGACGCTCCTGTGTCTCTCCTAGTTCGTGTTGGAGGTCTTGGACACTCCGTTCGAGTGCCTCAAGTCGGGCGGTGACGTCGGGCGACGGTGACGTTGTACGAGCGGCACGTATCCGAGCGACCTTGATGACGGCAAACGCGGGGATCCCCACGAATATCGAGAGTGCGGCCAGAAACACAGCAGGTTCCATGTACCGTCTAAGCTGCGGGGCGAAGGCCCGCTGGCGCAAGCGATCGGCCCGGCAAGATCCTCGAGTCGTTGCGCGCGGCGCCGCGGACGCGATGTCCTGGACGCGTATAGCACGGAGATCGCGCGACGCATGAAGACCGACTCCTCATGTGCCGGCCTCCAGTTGGCGCGGCGGACACCGAACCGAGCCATACGAACAGAACACACAGCAGTCGCCAGCCCGAGGGCGGAGGAGCCGAAGGCACTGGGTGCACCCGTAGAAGTGAACACACGCGTTCTCGGGCATTGACTCTGGCTTCGCGAAGCCACAGGACGGACAGGTGATCGTGCTAGTGAGTGTTACCGCCGGCATCTGCCTACCTCAACCCTCATCCCACCACTTAGCCACTACCAACCGCGCTAGCCCTCGCCCGCGGCGAGCCACGGCATGCCGCGGTAGGAATCCGCAACCATCCAGGCGCCGGCTGTCAACGCCCACGAGCTGACGAACTCGGTCCAATCGTCGGCGGTGGGGCGTGCCACGACGATGGGTACCCACACCAGCAGCGTGAACAGGCCCAGCTGCAGCGCCGAGAGCGTGGCAGCCAGTCGTGCGTACACGCCGATGAGCACCGCCACCCCGGCCGCGATGAAGGCACAGCCGGTGAAGTACGCCCAGGCCACGTGCCATGGCAGCCAGCCAGGCACCAGCGAGGCGGTTCTCTCGAGATAGGTAAAATGCGCGACGCCGAAGGGGATCAACGCCAGGCCGTACAACACCCTTGCGATGCGCAGACCTGTGTCGCCGGTGGCGAAACCGAGGTGCTGTCGGTCACGGTCTCCGGCGAACCACGCGTACAGAACCCAGGACGCCGCCGCCATCACCGCGGTGTCACCCGAGGCCCACCAGGCAACCGTGGCAGTAGGAGTACGGAAGATGAGAGGCACCCTAAACAGCAGCAGCCAAACCAAGAAAGAGCTGAGCAACAAGCGGGACGCGACGACGGCTGTGCGCTGCCAGAGTAGGCCGATGCCGGATACCAGCAAGATCAAGGCGCACAGATACGCTAAGACCTCACGCGCGGGAACGCTCCTTGGCAGCCCCGTCCATGTCGGGGTGAAATCGCCTTGGGCCAGGCCCAAGATTCCCAGGCCGACCATCGTCGCCGCAAAAAACGCATGGCCCCAGCTCGCGACGCCCAGCGCCCGCGTTCCGGTGCTAACTCCGTCGGTCATGATACTCCTGCTTCCCGCTCAGCGATTCCCGTAATCCGTGAAGACGTAATCTCTCGCCTTCACGATCGTGTGGCACCCCAATCCACACTTGGCGTCGTTCCCCTGCGGTGGCGAGTTGGCCGTGGTTCCGGGCGTGAACCTCCGGGACGCGGCCTCATACTCAAACGCGGCCCATCCCCACCCGCCGCTGTCCGCGAACCGCTTGCTGTCCTTCACCATGAAGTCGACGTCGTGCAGCGTGCCCGGCACCGTCGCTGCTGGGAACGTCTCCAACTTTTTCGGGTTCCAGTGGATCTTCGCCAGCTTGGAGCCGTCGGGGAACGGCTTGCCGTTGCCGGGAACGCCGGCCCCGTAGGCCTCGATCATCACGGGATTGGCGAGGATCGCCGCAAACAGGTCTCCGTCCTGACTAACGGACACAACCTGCCAGGCCTCGTATCCCCTGAACTCGGAGAACGCGAGCCCACCCGGCACCTTCACGGTGTACTTGTCCTGGGCGGACATGGCGCTGCCGCCCAACGCGCTGACGAGTGCCGTCACGATAGCAATCGTCCCCATGCCTGTGCTCTTCATAACGAGTTCCTCCTTGTGAAGGGAGCATGGTACGTCTAGTTGAATCAGCCGCGACAGGATGATGGACCTTTTTCTAACAGTCATTGACCTACCCGCGTCGCCGGATCCCAATGTTCGTCCGCCTTGCCGTCCTTGAAACGCCACATATCGAACCACGTTGTCGCGTCCTTCAGCTCGGGCACATATGCGACCACCACGAGATCGCCCTCCGCCACCACCGACACGACCTTCGTCTTCATGTTCTCCGGTATTGGTACGGACTTCACCTTCCGCACCTCGGTGAAATACTTCACCACACCAGCGCGTCCGGAGGCCGCGTTCGGATTGTGCTGGATGTAGCGCTCCGTCAAGTATTTGTCTGCCAGGTCCCAGTGCCCCGCCTCCAGCAGGTCCTTTACGATGTGATAGGCAGCCTGCTTGTTCGTATTGAGCTTCGGGTCGCTGCTGTGGAACAGGGCCTCCGGATCGATCGCGCCGACAACGGGTTCTTGTGCGTGCAGCGAAAGGCTGCCGACCAGCAGAGCGGCGGCAAGTCGGAGGGGTGGACGACAAAGCATATAACCCCCAAGGTTGCGGGCGTGGTCCGCCTCACTGTGCATCGCGTCCACGCTCTCCAGTTACCTCACCTACCTCACCTTGACCTCCGACGCATAGCGTAGCAGGAAGCTGCGAGCGACCGCTCGCCCGCGCAATGTTGTGGGACGATACACGATGCCCGTTTGGGGCAAGACACTCTGATTCCATGAGCGCCATCAGCGCCCGCCAGCTTCAAGCGCATGTTAAGGCTGGTCTAGCGCCCGAAGTTCGCGGCGAAGCCGATGCCGACCGCGGCAGAGCCGCCGGCGAGGCCGATGGGTAGGAGGGCTTCCGGTAAGACCGCCACAGTCTTGCCGAACACCACCCCCACACCCAGCGTGAGCACGCCGAAACCGTGCGACGCCGTGACTGAGGGACTCCCTAAGCGACTGAAGGTCTGCTGCGCGTGCTCAAAGCCGAGAGCAACCGTAGGGATCAGCCGAATGTGTCTCGACTCCATCGCAACGTCGCCCAGCCGCAACGACGCCGTAAGGTCTGTTTCGGAGTAGTCGCCGTAAGGAGTGGCGTTCGGTCCAGAGCGGTGCCCCACCGCCACGACCGGGCAGAGCTGGACACTACCCTGTTGATCGAGCGGCAGCTCATACCCTCCCCCCGCGGCGACGTCGAATGACGACCCATTGAGAGCATCAAAATGGGTCGTTCCAAGGCCGACACCGAAGAACGTCGCGGCGCCGCCCAAGGCAAGTCCGACGCCGAAGCTATGAGCATGAGTAGTGACCTCGGCGCTGCCGGAGACCTGAAGTGGGGCACCGGTAAATGAGGTCGAGCCTGCGCAGGTCTGGCTTGCTCCTGGGACAGCGAGGCACGGAGCCAAGCCGACGGTGATCATGGCCAGCGAGGCGATTCGCATACGCGCTCCCGATAGGCGACCGAGGAAATGTCGGTCGCGGAACGGAGCCTGGATAGCGGTCAATCGCGTTTACCGCCCACGCGCCGCCAACCGCCGGCGCGATTGTTGGCGATTACAGCCTTGAAGAGATTCAGTAGCGCACGCTTCTTAATCGCTTGGCCCTCCCGGACCTGAATTGCCCGCGCTGTGGCATTGCGTTGCCCTTGGTTAATGATGCCCTCCGGATCGGGGGCGATGGGGTCGTAGATGAAGATATTGAGATGGGCCTTGGCTCCCAGTAGTGCGCAGATGTTTCCATTCAACGTGAAGTAGGGTAGCCTCGTGCGCTTGATGGTCTCGACAACGTCGGGATCGGCGGCGTGCACCAGATCTCGCACCTGGTTGCAAACTGTCCGCTGCCAACCAGGGAGTGACTTGATGTAACTGTCGACCCGGCGGTCGGTGTGGTATTTCGCTCGTGGCACAGGTTTCCTCTCCGCGCGCCAGCCTACGGCAAGGAGAGATCAGTAGAGGTGAGAGCTGTTCTCAGAATCCCTCTCCGCGTTTTCTAAAATGGAGTTTACGGGCTGCCGGAGCGAGCCGTCTTGGTGGCCGCCACGTAGATGGACGGGAGCAGGCCGACCAAGACGATTGCATCCAGCACCAGGAACAATGGGTCGTGGCTCCTCACGTAGAGGGTCGTGAGAACGAGGACGATGAATGTGCGAGCAAAGGCGGAGTAGAGGTAGTAGCGGTAGTCCTGAGCGCGCACGAACTGGAAAATGAGGCCGCCGAGGGCAAGCATGAACATGCCGACGACGCGCGGCATGAGGTCACCGTAAGTGCCGTTCGACTGCATCAGCCGGAGTGTTAGTGCGGGGAAAATGAGGAGTCCGAGACCTCCGAGGAGTAGGTAGGTGCTGAGGTAAATGAACGTGAGGCGTTGCATGAGGGTTCCCCAGCTTGATTGAGTGCGGGATTCGCGCCCGCTGGCGCCGCCCGTCATTGAAACGATAGTTCGTGCGCGCGAGCGCACAACACTCCGTTTCCCTTGAAGCGATCACCGCCCGCCAGCTTCAAGCGCTTGTTAGGCGGCGCCCCCTTACGCGTCAGCGGAGCGCGCCCAGATGAAGGAGCAGAAGCACGAAGGCAAGGAAGCCTGCTGCGCTTCGTACGGCGTGGAGGCGATTCCATTTGTCGAGCAGCACAGCAGCCTTCGTGGAACCAACGTCGAGGTCGGCGTCGGACAATTGTTTGTTTGTGGGGAAGATGACAATGAGTGTGAACGGGACGACGAGGCCGATTAGCAACCCCACGACGGCGAGGCTCGCCTGCATCACGGTACCGCGGCGATAGCTCGGACGCCACTGTCTGACCGCGGCGGCCGTGCCGGGTTCGAGACGCGCAGGATGTTCGACCAGGTTGACGTAGATCGCGGCACCGGTGAAGAGACCGGTGCAGAGAGTAGCGATCAGCTCGAGGACCATGAGAGTAGCTTCAAGCGCTCGTTAGGCGGCCGCCCTGCCGCGTTCAAGGCCCCTTTGCCCCACGGGTCGCGAGCACGCGCTGGTACTCCTCAAGTTGTCGTTGCCATTCACTTCGATACGACGGCGCCGCCTTAGGCAACGCCAGCGCCCGCTTCAAGGCCGCAATCGCCGCGGGAAGATCTCCGCGGCTCGCGTACGCATTGGCGAGAATCACTAGGAACGTGGCTCGCGTTGAGTCGAGTGCGATTGCGTGCTGAATTGCCGCAACAGCGCGAAGCGGGTCGCGACGCGTGGAGTCCGGACACCCGGAATACACACCGGACACAAGGCTGTATAGCTCAGCAGCAAGATTGTAGCCCTGTGGTGCCGATGTCGGCGCGAGTGAGATAGCCTTCTCGAAATCGTTCAAGGCTTTACCACAGGCACGAAGCGTGTTGTAGTGGCGCCCACGACGCAGATACAGAAACGCCTCCGACGGATGGAGGTCAATTGCCTTGCTGTAATCGATCGTGGCTGCCTGCCGCTCGTTCAGGGCGTGCTCGGCCTCAGCCCGGCGCAGGTAGGCGTCCCAGTTACCCCGGTCCCGTTCGATCAATGCCGTGAAGTACGGAACTGCTTCAGGCAGCCGGCGCGCGTCGCCGCTGTCGACCCAGCCCGAGTCGCCCCCGCCGGTAGAAACGACCCACAGCCGATGTCCTTCAACGCGAACGACTGCCGTTACGAGATTGATTCCAACGGCGGACGCGACATGGGTGCTGTCAAGAGGACTGTGGACTTCGCTCATGCCCTTCAACATGACGATCCGCTGGCCAGCCCAACCCGAGTCACCCAGGACTCGAACCGTCTGGCTCAACGCCGGCGATCCTGCGAATAGACACACGCAGGCAATCAGGGTGCTTCGCGCCCGGAGCAGATTCAATGTCGAGTCGCGTTGGGAGGTGACGTGAGCGACCGCCTAAGGGTCGCTACCTCTTCCTCGGGTCATCCGCAGGATTGACGTAGGCCACCCCCCAAGGGCCGATGCCCTGCGACTGGACGATCGTCTCGCCCCGAGTCCAATAATAGTGATGAGCTCCTCTCGGGATGACGATGAAGCTTCCGGCCGGCATGGGCTTGGTTGCCTTCACGTCCAGCTTGTCGCCGAAGCCGATGTTGAGCGTGCCGGCGATCACGGTGAGGTGCCCATCGGCTGGGTGGGTGTGTGGTGGCACGTGGTAGCCGTCGGGTAGCTTCAGGCGGTACGTGAACGGCACGTTGGCCACCGTTCGATCGCCCTCGAGGGTGGCGCACTTGGGTCCGCGTGGAATCGCAGCGGAGCAGTCCTCCCACCTCAGCTCCTCCGCCCTCACCAAGATGGGCGACTTGACTACGGCGGCCGCAGGATTCGTCGGCTCCTGGCGAAGCGACCTTGGAAGCGTTAGCAGCAGGGCCCCGGCTGCCACGGCCCCGTAGTGGGCTCTGTTCATGGCGATGGTGCCTCCCCTCGCGTTCGCGTGCGGATTCACGGACCGCGCTTAACCTGCGGGCGCAACGCCCGCGGGCGCAAGGCGGTGGACCCGCAGATAAAGAAGCGTGCCGGACAGCGGGCTACGCGCGGCCCTTTTGCCGTGGTGTCTTGGGTTTCAAGGGCGCGGCGGATACGTGCGCGAAGATCGCACCTGCGCAGGCAACAACATGACCTTTGCGCCAGGGTGGTCCGAGGGTTGTTCGGAACGCTTTCAATTGACGCTCAAGATCGCGAGCGGTTTTGCCGCGGGCCTGCGCTGCGAGTTCAAGAACATTGTCCTTCTCGAAATAGAAAACCCTCAGGTTGAGTCGTGCCGCCGCCTGCGTGAGAGCTTGATGATAGATCATGCCGTCAGCGCGATTCATGATCCAAGTATTCGCGTGAACCTCTGCAACAGTAGCAGGCAAGTCGGGAAGCGGAGGTACTCGGATCGCGATGCCGCGACACTTTGCCGGTGCGAGTTCTCCGATTAGCGACGAGAGGGCCAATTTGGCCCGCTTGTTGGCAGATGTCTTTACATCTCGGACGAGCTTCTCGGCTCCTGTAAGCCGCATTTGGAGTGTTTCATGGTGATAAGGGGAAGCCGTAAGTTGCTGATCAAGCAACTCGACACGTCGCTTATCCAGGAGAACGTCGTTAGGGCCAGAGGTCGTGACGCTCACCAGATTGGCCCACGCGTAATGGTCATCGATGCCGATAGAATATTCGCTCATGGGATCTGCACGACGCTCGATCGTGGGTGTGCCGCCTGGATCGCACTTAAGCTGCGGCCTGCGGCAAGCGCTGGTTAGGCAGCGCACAGTTCAATCCGCGGTGGCTTCGCACCCGGGCACCTCCCGTAAAGCGTGATAGACCGCCAAACCCCGAGCCCGCGCCACCGCGACCAGCCGATCCGCCCCCTCCGATGGACCGCCGACGCGCAGCAGGGCATCACACCGTTCCAAGAGCCGCTCCGCAATGGGGTGGAACACCTCCTCGAACGCGACGTCGCCCGTCCGCACGGAGCCCGCCAGCGTCGCGAGCGGCAGGCCGAGCCACTCACCCACGAGCGGGACGTGCCCAGCCCGGAAGAGCGGCATCGCGAACGCCTCCATCGCGGCCACGTTCGCTGCCAACTTGGTCGGGTCATCCCCCGTGCCCGATCGATATGGGCCCGCCACGAGGATCATCAACCTTGTAGGGTGCGATTGCATGTGGTCGTGTGATCTGAGTAAGGATGTGCGCCGCCTAACGGATCGCGCTTAAGACATTCCCAGACTCGCCTACTTCACCGGGATCAAATCAAACTTGCCGAACGTCTCCTGATAAAACAGCGCCCCTTCCTTGCGATCTCCGCCGCTCCAGTGTTTATGACCACCGGGAATTCGGATGAAATCGCCCGCGCCGACGCGTTTGGCACCGGCATCATCCCGGTACAGATAGGCGCCACGTAAAACGACGAGCAACACGTCCGCCGTGTGCGTGTGCATCCCTGCATCATATCCCGGACGAAACTTCGTAAACCCCCCGAACGGTCCCTTGGCCGTATCGCCCCAGGCCACGTAGCTCGAGACCCCCGGGACTAGCGGTGAGTATTTGGCGGTTCGTGAACGTGCAAAGATGACGCCGGAACTTTGGTCTAACGGATCGCGCCTTAAGCTGCGGGCGAAGGACTCGCTGGCGCAAGGACTTGGAGCGACAGATAAAAAGGCCGGCCGGCGAGGCAACGCAATTCTTCCCTACTTGTGAGCGCCCGGCAGCCTCAAGCGCAGGTTAGGCGGCTGCCGGCGTAAAGATCTCGACGACTTCATACATCCCCGGCTCGAACTTGGCTAGCGCGAGGGCTTGGTCGAGGTAAGGTGAGGCAACCGGGTCTCTGCGCATCGCTTGGTAATCCTCGTTGCTGCGCCACTGGGCATACATGGCGACCTTGGTGCCGTCGAGACTCCGGTGGAGAGTGGCTGAAACGAAGCCGGTGACATGTCTGACCGAAGTCTCCGTAGCCCTGATGAGCAGATCGACGAGTTCTCGCTGCTTGGCGGGCTCGACGGTGAAAATGTTGATGAGCGTGAGGAGCTTACTCTCTTTGGATATCGTCGGCATGAAGCGGCGTCTCGGTGAATAGGATTTGGCAGCCGCCTAACGGATCGCGCTTAAGCTGCGGGCGACCCGCCCGCGGGCGCACGAGTGGTGGACGACAGTCCGTGCCCGCCAGGGCACAAAACTCCGTTTCCTTTAGAGCGATCACCGCCCGCCAGCTTCAAGCGGTTGTTAGGCCGCCGATCGCCACTAGGGTCGCTCAATACGAATCCAGGTGGCTTGTTGCCCGCTGATAGCGCCCGGTCCTCCGACGATCCAGAGTGTGTCTCCTCTTGCCCGGACCGGGAGGATGAACCCTTGCCCTGACATCACGGACGGAACCTTTGCGACCGTTGGTGTGAACGTGATTGTGGAATCGTTTCGTTGATAAGTCCCTGCGTTCGCGGTGAAAGGAGCGTAGACTCGGCCGAGTTCCTGGTCTGTGGCG
>WNFO01001750.1_pt1 | contig 17431 bp, 12 predicted proteins | sample 5400251 | NCBI WGS metagenome assembly WNFO01 (sample SAMN13153354, study PRJNA577476) | soil metagenome | isolation source: 100 cm saprolite under Madrone tree | place: USA:California | collected 2016-06-14
CGGCTGCGCTGGAACATTTGTCTTTTCCTGGACGGATGAATGGCATCGAGGCGGATACGAAATCGAAGACTGGGATTTTGGGCTCACGCGACGTGACCGAAGCCCAAAGCTCGCGCTAGACATCATGCGACATGTCTTCGCCGAGGTTCCCTTTCCGCCCAACACGAACTGGCCGCGGATCTCGGTGATCGTGTGCACGTACAACGGCAGCCGCAAATGGCTTGCAGAGTGCTTCCGCCACTTGAAGAAGATCGACTATCCGAACTACGAAGTCATTGTAGTCGATGATGGCTCGACCGATCGATTCACCGATTGTGCCCGAGATTACGGGTTCCGTTTAATTCGAACTCCGAATTCAGGCCTCGGCAACGCCCGCAATACCGGGCTCTTCGCAGCGACTGGCGAAATCGTGGCCTATATCGACGATGACGCCTATCCTGACCCAGATTGGCTGAAGTACCTCGCCGCTACATTTCTTCACAGTGGCTTTGTCGGTGTCGGTGGGCCGAATCTTCCTCCTTGCGGCGACGGCTGGATCGCAGATTGCGTAGCAAATTCACCGGGCGGCCCCATCCATGTGTTGCTGACCGATCGCGAGGCAGAGCACATTCCGGGCTGCAACATGGCCTACCGAAAGTCCGCGCTGCTTGAGATCGGCGGGTTCGACGAACGTTTTCGGGTCGCGGGCGACGACGTCGACGTCTGCTGGATCCTCCAGAAACGCAACTGGAAGTTGGGATTCAGCCCGGCGGCGGTTGTATGGCACCACCGTCGCAATTCGGTTCGAACGTATTTGAAGCAGCAGAGAGGCTACGGCCGAGCCGAAGCTTTACTCGAGAAAAAGTGGCCCGAGAAATACAACTCGGCCGGTCATGTATCCTGGGCAGGCAGAGTATATGGCAACGGTTTCTTCACCGTGCTTCCGCACGCCGGCCGAATTTACCAAGGGATTTGGGGGACCGCCCCCTTCCAGCGCCTCTATGGGCCCGCACCAGGATTGCTTTCGTCTCTGATTTTGATGCCTGAATGGTTTCTCATTGTGGGGCTTCTCGCCTTACTAACCGGACTTGGCTACAGCTGGAAGCCATTACTTCTGGCTGCGCCGCTCTCGCTGTTCGCACTAGGAGCCCCCGTTGCACATGCTATTAGCAGCGGCACGCGCACATGCAGGTCTGGACCGACTCGGAACTTCTTGGAGAAGGCTCGTCTGATAAGCATCACCACGCTTCTCCATTTGTTGCAGCCGCCGGTGCGTCTCTTCGGACGGGTACGTTGGGGGCTTACCCCTTGGCGTTGGCTCAAAGCAGAGAGCCCGTCCCTGCCGAAAGCGAATTCGGTCGTTCTTTGGAGTGAAGTCTGGCACGCCGCGCAAGATCGGCTTGAAGAAGTTGAAACCGCTCTGAAGCAACTGGGCGTTGTCGTCCGCAGGGGCGGAGAGTTCGATAACTGGGATTTAGAGATCCGCAGCGGACTTCTGGGATCAGCGCGTTTGCGGATGGTTGCCGAAGAGCACGGCCAGCGAAAACAACTCGTGCGGTGGAGAGTGTTGCCGAAATGCTCGGAGATAGGCCTCATGGTCTTGTCCACATTAATTGCGATCTCCGTTGGAGCAGGCACTGCTCGCGCGTGGACTGCGTGCGCCACCGTGACGATGATGGGCCTGCTGCTTGGTCTCTCTGTCCTGCAGGAGTGCGAGGCCGCCACGGCATTGGCTCTCCGCGCAATTCAAGAAAGAGAAGTTGAGCAATCATCGGTACAGCTCGTCTCTGGGAAGTCTAGAGGAACCACGCACGTGCTACCCCAATCGATCGCAAGCTGCGTCCCGATCATGCGTCCCATCGCGGAACGCAAAGATTGACTGGCTGCTACTCGAGTCGCGGTGGCGCTCAGTTTATGCGCTACGAGGATGATAGCAACGGGATTAATCAAGGCCCCTGGACCGGGAAATGCCCCGGAACGAGAAACAGAAAGGATGAGCCATTGTCTAAGCTAGCCATTCCAGAGCAGATCGCGGAAAAAGCGCGTCCAGCCGTTCAGGCCTGGTTGCGACTTCGTCCCGACTCTTCCGAACCCAGCGGAATAACACTTCTCAAGAACACGTTGAGGTCGACAGTATGCAGGATCGAAGGTGTGGGTCCCGGAGGCTCAGGTATTGTTGCCAAGTGGTGCCCCCGAGCTGACGGTGAACTTGAAGCATTTATATACAGCGAAGTTCTGGACCGGCTTTCGATGGAGTCAGTTCGTTGTTATGGCTTTATCGAAGAGGGCTCCGGAGAGTACGGCTGGCTGTTTCTCGAGGATGGCGGGATTAAGCGGGTTGCAGATAAGGGTGAGAGTTTTCCGACAGCCTTTGCGCACTGGTTGGCGCTCCTGCACGGCTCGGCCTCAAGTCTGCCGATACGCGGTCGCCTACCGGACCGCGGACCGGCATGGTATATGAGAATCCTGAGGACAGCTCGGCTAGGACTCTGCAAGAGCCTAGCTGAACGAAATCTGGACGAGTTAGATCGGTCGGCCTTCGAAACGATGCTGGTTTGTTTCGAAGTCTTGGAACGAAACTGGCATGTCGTCGAAGAACGCTGTGAAGGCCTTCCGTGGACTTTGGTCCACTGCGATCTTCAACCTAAAAACATCCTTACTCGACACACTCCCTCTGGAGTTGCGTTCTTGCCTTTGGACTGGGAGGACGCCGGCTGGGGAGCTCCTGCAACCGACTTGGCGGAGATCGATGCCGTGAGCTACTGGTCTACTGCGCGAAGAACATGGACAAGCATAGAACTCCGACGAGTTGAGGAGCAGGTACGTTGTGGAGCGCTGTTCAAAATCCTCTCCGCTGTGGGTTGGGAGATGATACGGCTCGCAGCAGGTTCGGAAGAAAAGGCGATGAGACGTCTGCGCATCTACGCGCCCCGGCTGACTGCTTGCACACAGGCTCTGGGTTTGGAGGTTTAGCCGAATGCAGAATTTCGTCTCCGGGCTCCCAAAGACGGATGCATTAAAGAAGGGACTTACGTCAGCCCTCCAGGGTGAAGCTCTGAGCGGACGCTCCCTCACCCTTTTGGGTCGTGAACTCACGCCTTACGCGACGACATTTCCATGCGAGATTGTCACTTGCCGGATCGGGCGCGGAAAGCCGCGGCGACTCTTCTGCAAGTATACGGCAGGGGTGGACTACACGGGTCACGGGCATCGAGGTGGCGTGGGGCATGAGATCGCAACCTACCGGCACATCCTGGCGCGGACAAACAAGTTCCGTCCGAGATTCTACGGTGGTTACACAGATTCAGAAACGGGCCAATACTGGCTCTTTCTGGAGTATCTGGATGGCGGTCTGCGTGTTGGAAAGCTGAATGATCCTGTAGCAATGGGCAGAACTGCCCGATGGATTGCCCGGTTCCATGTGAGCAGTCAGCGCCTGCTGGGCAAGAAACACGTCCGCTTCCTGAAGAGATACGACAAGGAATACTACCTCGGATGGATTAGCCGCACGGTCGATTTCGCCGGCCCGAATTACAGGAAATCATCCTGGCTTCAACGTCTCCATGCGCGCGCTGAAGACTTTCTGTCTCCGCTATTGGACTCACCGCCGGCAATCATTCACGGCGAGTACTACCAGCACAACATTTTGTTTCACCAGGGGCGGGTCTGTCCGATCGACTGGGAGTCCGCCGCCGTTGGCGAGGGGTTGATTGATCTGGCCTGTTTGACTGATGGATGGGAAAGCAAGATCGCTGATGTATGCACGGCAACTTACATCCGGACTCGCTGGCCCGAAGGGGTGCCTGCCGAGTTTGCGAAACTCCTCAAGGCTGCCCGGTTGTATGTGACTGTCCGATGGTTGGGCGACGATCCCGATTTCACCCGAAGCGCGGGCGCGCGTGGGTGCTGGATGCGGCTGCGTAACCTCGTGACAGAATTGGAGCAAACATGAGAAAGGAGCGAAATAGTGCTTCGGCGTTCAAAGCTGCGTGCGTCACGGGATTGTTTATCTTATCGGTGGGTCCGGTTGCTGCCAACCAGCGAAGCTCTCCGGGCTGCTTCGAACAAGGGTTTACGACCCCCACTGAGGTTCTAGGCATTTCTGGCGCAGTGCTTGATCCGAGCAATGCGGCTATCGCGGGTGCGAAAGTGACTCTCCACGGAGGAAGCTTCAAGAACGAGCCGTCCACGGCGACCGATCTGACGGGGCACTTCCAGTTCACGGGTGTACCGCCTGGCACCTATGAGGTGGAAGTGCAGCGGGAGGGTTTCAAGACATTGAGAAGCCGTGTGAAAGTCGGGCCGCACTCTTCGTCCCCGCTGCGTATCGTGTTGCCGCTCGCCGAACTGCACGAGGAAGTCACCGCGACGAATTCGCAAGGCCAACTGAGCGGTGACGCTACCGAGAATGCAGACATTATCAGGCTGGACAGGCAAACGCTAGATTCATTACCCGCCCTAGATAACGACATCGTGAAGGCCGTCACCGAGATGCTAGGGCCGGGGTCGGGGGGCTCGGGAGGCGCGATCCTAATCGTCGACGGCGTAATGGCTTCTGAGGTCGGAGTCCCGGCTTCAGCCATTCAAGAAGTCAGAATCAATCAGAATCCTTATTCCGCGGAGTATTCAGCCCCCGGAAAGAACCGGATCGAGATCATTACCAAAAATGGATCTTCCGACTACCACGGCTCTCTGGACGCATCCTTCCGCGACTACAGGTTTGACGCGCGAAATGCCTTCGCAAACAGCCGGCCACCTGAAAGTCTCTCCCTATTCGATGGCTATTTCAGCGGGCCCCTAGGAAAGAGCAAGAAGACCACATTCCAGGTCAGCGCCAGCCGGAAGCAAGATGACCGCCAAGCGGTCGTATACGCCCAGGTGCCTTCCGGAACGCTGATCGAGAATTTTTCCAATCCACAGAGCAGTACCTACTTTTTGGGGGGGATAAATCGACAGATTGGCAAGGGCAACACCCTAGCGGTCCGATACAGTTTCTTTAACTGGTCGGACAATGGCAATGGCGTCGGGGGTGTGACTCTTCCTGAGGCCGCCTCGAACGAATCCACCAGCAGGCATTACCTCTATGTCAGCGAGAGAGCCGCAATTACTTCGAAGCTGATCAACGAATTCTCTGTTCGAGCGACTACGTCGGAAAGCCTCAACAGGAGTGTGCTCCTGGGACATCCCCGTATTGTGGTGCTTGGCGCATTCGTGGGTGGCAGTGGTCAAACTAATTACAACGAGCTGCACAACTATCTGCAACTTACCGACACGCTTTCATGGTCTCACGGCAAACACTTAGTCAGGGCCGGGATCAATCTTCCGGAATTCAGCCGCTGGAGCCTCAATGACCGGACAAATTTTGATGGCACTTTCCAGTTCTCCTCCCTCGCGGAGTACCTACAGGGCAGACCTTTCTCCTTCGTGCAGCAGCAGGGGACCAGCCAGTTGGTGTACTGGCAGAAAGAGATGGGTCTTTTTGCGCAGGATGAAATCCGCATACGCTCAGGACTATCGATAGCACTCGGCCTACGATATGACTGGCAGAACTACATTTCCAATTCCAAGAACTTTGCTCCGCGAGTCTCCTTCGCCTTAGCCCCCAGATCTAGGAAGGTCGTATTTCGCGGTGGGGCAGGAATCTTCTACGAGACCACTGGTCAGGCGGCAATCGCTGACATGCTTCGCTTCAATGGTCAAACCTTACGCCAGATCGTGTTCTCCAATCCGAGGTATCCAAACCCACTCACGGTCGGTGGTGTGGCTCAGACCCTTCCAAGCAGCATTGTCCGCTTTGCACCTGATCTTCGTTTGCCGTACGACCTGCACTACAGCTTTGGGGTGGAAACGCAGCTGCAAAAATCGACGATATTCACGGCCACCTATTCGGGCATCCGCGGCTTCGATTTGTTTCGGTCGCGCGACCTCAACGCCCCTCTTCCTCCCCTCTACCTCCAGCGCCCCAATCCTGAGATCGGGACACTTCGGGAGATCGAATCGGAAGGGGACTTGACAAACAATGCGTTGAAGCTGACAGTGCGGACAAAAATCAGCCGTTTTTTCAATGGAATGGCGCAATATACGCTGAGCCGATCCTATGATGATACTGCCGGGATCGCTGCGTTTCCTGCGAATCAATACGATCTAACGGGCGAGTGGTCTCGGTCTAACTTCGACTCTCTGCACTTTCTTTATTTCTACGGCACCTGGAATGCCCCGAAGGACGTCAGCCTAGGTGCGTCGCTGTCGGTCCACTCCGGGCAAGCCTACACGATGACCACCGGAACGGACGATTATGGGACCACGTTTGCCAATGCTCGGCCGCCCGGCGTGCCGCGAAATAGCCTGGAAGGACCAGGTTCCACCACGCTCAACCTTCGGCTGGCCAAGTCATTTACGTTAGTTAGGGGCAAAACTGGGAAACACAAGAAAGAGGAACAGACGGGGCTGCGCGCAACCGCGGCAGTGGATGCGTTTAATGTCCTCAATCACGTTAACCTCGGCAAGCCCGTGGGCAATCTGAGCTCACCCTTTTTTGGACGTTCTGTCAGCGCGGGGCCGCCCCGGCGCCTGCAAATGCTGGTACGTGTTCAGTTCTAAATGGACGAGCCGTGGTGCGTGTTTTGGGAACTGGCACTAAAGATTAACGTGAATTCAATACTCGAGTTCATGCTCGTCCAAGACGAGCACGAGAAATAGGAATCAGTAGAATGGATCACCCGGACCTGGCACTGTTTCGAAGGCTTCTGCAGCAGGCGAGACCCTACTGGGTTCATGTCATCGCCATTTTCCTTATGGGCCTGCTAGCGACTCCGCTCGGCTTGCTCGCGCCGCTCCCTGTGAAGATTGTAGTAGACAATGTTATCGGCACGCACCCTCTGCCATGGTTTCTTAACCGCATGCTGCCCGCATCCGCTACCGGATCACCCACCGGTGTCCTGATTGTCGCGGTTGTTCTGCTCCTAGGGGTCGCCGCGCTCGAGAACCTCTTTGCTCTTGCGAATTCATTTCTCCGCACCTGGACCGCGGAAAAACTCCTTTTGGATTTTCGAGTTCATCTTTTCTCTCATTTGCAACGTTTATCGGTGGGTTATCACGATGCGAGGGGCACGGCGGATTCTATATACCGTATACAGTACGATACGGCGTCCATGCAGTATTTAGCCATCGATGGACTAGGACCGTTTGTCACTTCGGCAGTCACGCTGCTGGTTATGTTCTATGTGACGTTTCATATCGATGCGCAGTTGGCCGTGGTTGCGATGGTCATTTCACCCGTCCTTTTCATGCTCTCCATGGCGTATCGGCCGCGCTTCCGCAAGCGTTCGAAAGAGGTGAAACAACTGGAAAGCAGCTCGATGGCAGTCTTGCAGGAAGTTCTGTCGGTCGTCCGCGTCGTTAAGGCGTTCGGTAGAGAGAAGCATGAGGAGGACCGCTATGTCCACAAATCCCGGGCAGGGATGTGGGCTCGAATTCAACTGGATTTGCTCGGTGGTTGGTACGGTTTGCTTGTGGGCATGACGACAGCTCTGGGGACCGCGTGCGTTCTTTGGATTGGCGTCTATCACGTCCGGGCGCACACATTGACTTTGGGAAGCCTGCTGCTCGTAGTCAGCTACCTCGGCCAGCTCTACGCACCGTTAAAAACCATTGGCCGCAAAGCGACCTCGCTACAAACACACTGGGTTGGTCTGGAACGCGCCTTTTCGGTTCTGGACCAGCTGCCGGATGTTCCCGAGCACCCTAACGTCCGCCCGCTAGTCCGGGCCTCCGGGTCCATAGCGTTCCAACATGTGTTTTTCGCTTACGAGGAGAATCATCCGGTCCTCCAGGATATTTGTTTCGAGGTCCCGCGCGGAGCGCGTGTTGGCATCGCCGGTCGGACAGGGGCCGGCAAGACGACTCTGCTCACTCTATTAACCCGCTTTTATGATCCCGCAAGTGGTCAGATCCTGCTGGACGGCGTGGATTTACGCGACTACCGGCTCGCTGATCTGCGCAGCCAGTTCGCGATCGTTCTCCAGGAACCTGTCCTCTTTTCGACTAGCATCGCCGAGAACATAACTTACGCCCGGCCGGGAGCCACCGAGGAGGAGATCGTTCAGGCAGCGAAGCTGGCCGACGCGCATGATTTCATTTTGGCACTACCCCACGGGTACCAAACCGTAGTCGGCGAGCGCGGTATCCGCCTTTCTGGGGGAGAACGCCAACGCATTTCATTGGCCAGAGCTTTCCTGAAAGATGCCCCCGTTCTTCTGCTTGATGAGCCAACTAGTTCGGTCGACATGAAAACCGAAGCGGCCATCCTGAAGGCGACAGAACGCCTCATGCAAGACCGCACTACATTCATGATCGCACACCGTCTGAGCACATTGGAAGACTGCGACGTCAGGTTGGAACTGGAGCACGGGCGTCTCGTGCATATGGAGTGCTATAAGTGATGCCGCTTCGCATTGTCGTTCTCGGAAATATAGCGTGCGAGCCTTACCCCGGAATTGCATGGCAGGCAATGCAATACGCGGTTGGCTTTCGACAGCTGGGCCACGATGCGTACTACTTCGAGACCTCATCCTCGTGGCCGTACGATCCGATTCGAAAGTCGAGAGTCAACACTTCGGGATATGCTGTATCGTATTTGGCGCAAGTCGCCGAAATGTTCGGTTTCAGCGATCGTTGGGCTTACCGGAGAAGCTATGGGGACAAAGCCTGGTTTGGTTTGGACCGAGAGTCAGCGGAAGAATTGCTGGCACACGCTGACGTTGTTTTCAGCATCACAGGGTCCACACGCCTGGCAGAAGAAGGTTTAGAAGTGGGGAGGCTCGTGTATGTGTGCACCGACCCCGTCGTCCACGAGGTGCGGTTCGCCCAGGGTGACGAAGACGTCCGTACATTGGTCGAGGAGCATGATGATGTCGTGACGTTTGGACTGAACATTGGCAACTCGGACTGTTCGCTGCCCCCTTTGCCCCATCTGCGGGCGAAGACCTGCCAGCCTGTCGTGCTTGACCTGTGGCAGACTGGTCCTCCTACCAAAGCGGAGTTCACAACAGTGGGTAATTGGAGACAAGATGGTCGCGACACCGTGTTCGAGGGGAACACCTACTGCTGGAGCAAGCATCGCGAGTATCTAAAGTTCATCGACCTGCCGAAACGCATGCCGCAACCGCTGGAGCTAGCGACCGGCTTGATCCAATTGTCCCCCGAGGACAGCAACCTGCTGAAGTCAAACGGCTGGCATCTGACGGACTCTCATCCGCTCAATGTGTGTTCCTATAGGGAATATTTGCAGGCGTCGCGCGGCGAATTTACTGTGGCTAAGGATGCGAACGTGCGGCTGAGGACTGGATGGTTCAGTGACCGCAGTGCTTGCTACCTCGCGGCTGGCCGACCAGTAATTACTCAGGACACTGGCTTCAGAACGGTCCTCCCAACAGGTGAGGGGCTGTTCGCCTTTAACACACTGGATGAGATCTTAACTGCTTTCGAGGCGATCGAATGCGATTACAACAGACACAGCCGTGCTGCCAGAGATATTGCCGAAGAGTATTTCAAGGCCGAGACCGTGTTGGCAAGACTGCTGAACGATTTGGGACTGTGAGACATGTCCGCTAAGAGATACCTGATTGTGAATGCCGATGATTTTGGTCACAGCAGCGCGGTGAATCGCGGCGTCATGCATGCCCATGATCACGGCATCGTGACTAGTGCCAGCTTGATGGTACGGTGGCCGGCAGCCGTCGAAGCCGCAGAGTATGCCAGAAATCGGCCTGGCCTTAGCCTGGGATTGCACCTTGACTTCGGTGAATGGGTCTATAAAGACGAGAAATGGGAGCCTGTCTACCACGTGGTACAACTCGACGATGCCACGGCGCTGCGTGACGAGGTATCCCGCCAGCTTGCCGCGTTCCGAACTCTGACTGGCAGAGACCCCAGCCATATCGATTCTCACCAGCACGCACATCTTCGCGAGCCAGCACGCTTTGTGGTGCTCGAAGCCGCTCTAGAGGTGAGAGCACCGGTGCGCGATTGCAATCCGGAAATACATTATTGCGGGCGCTTTTACGGACAAACCGCCGAGGGCTCGCCCTATCCAGAGGGAATCACTTCAGACGCTTTAATCGAAATCATGTCGCAACTACCACCGGGCGTCACGGAGCTGGCCTGTCACCCAGGTAAAGGAGAGGTTCCGAATATGACGTACGTAGGCGAACGCGCAAAAGAATTGAAGACGTTATGCGACGCCAAAATCCGGTCGGCGCTAATTGAAATGGGAATCGAACTGTGCGGGTTCACCCCCTTTCCGGGCCTTCTTACATCCGCTGAGATCGCATCCACGGGGCAATGAACCTGCCGAACACATCCCGGAAGTTGAGAATAGCTCTGGTTCCACCCCTCTGGGCCAGAGTAGCCCCTGGTACGAGCGGAGGTGTAGAGGGCATCGTCTACCTACTTGCCGAGGAGCTCGTGAAGCAGGGCCATGAAGTTAGTGTGTTTACCTCAAGCGATTCACCCACGAGCGCGAGAATCAGGGCCGTTTGTAAACGGAACATGATCGAAGCGATGGAAAGGAGCTTGGCCTGGGAATATGAGTATTACGAGACATGTAACATCGCCGAGGCGCTCCAACAAAGCGACTCGTTCGACCTAATCCACTTTCACGTGGGATGCTATGCGATTCCTCTTGGTGCCTTTTCGCGAACGCCAATCCTGCACACGCTCCATAATCCCATAACCCCCGATGCCATTTGGCTATTGAACCGCTATGCAAACGCTGCAGTCACGGCTGTCAGCCGGCAACAGATTGCTGAAATTCCAGAAAACCGGCGACAAGAGATTCGTGTGATCTATAACGGTTGTGATTTTGAGTCCTACGAGTTCTCTGCGTTGCCCGGCAAGTATCTGGCCTTCTTGGGGCGCATAAGCAGGGAGAAGTCACCACTGGACGCGATTGAAATAGCGAGGAAAGCTGGCCTGCCTATTGTTGTAGCGGGCCTGCCACTAGATCAGGAGGAACGGGCCTACTTTAGGGAGAAAATCGAACCGCTGATCGACGGCGAGAATGTCATCCACATCGGGCAGGCGGATCATCGGCAAAAGGTGGCCTTATTGAAAGATGCTGGTGCTCTTTTGTTCCCCATCCAATGGGATGAGCCTTTCGGCGTTGTGATGATCGAAGCTATGGCTTGCGGCACGCCAGTAATCGCCTTCCAGAGAGGTTCTGTCAAAGAAGTAATCGACTTCGGGAAAACGGGTTTTTACGCCGACTCCATGGGGGCGCTGATCTCCTTAGTTCCACAAGCTTTGGTCCTTGACCGACGAATAGTTCGGGATCATGCCCGGCAGCGGTTCGGCCAAGTCAACATGGTGGCCGGATACCTTAGGGCGTATGAGTCCGTTCTCAGCAAGGGCGACGACAGACAACTCTCATTCCCTCGCGCGAGGCCGGCATGAGCAACGACTTAGCCAGCGTCATCGTCAACAACTATAACTACGAGCGTTTCCTCCGCGAAGCCATTGACAGCGCTCTCAACCAGACCTACCGCAATACGGAGGTGATTGTGGTGGACGACGGTTCCACAGACGGCTCGCTCGAAATCATTGCTAGTTACGGCCATCGAATCATTCCCCTGCTGAAGGGAAACGGCGGCCAAAACTCGGGGTTGAATGCAGGCTTCTCATTGAGCCGCGGGGATGTGATCTTGTTCCTCGACTCGGATGATGTCCTGTTCCCAACAGCGGTGAGAGCGGCCGTAGACGCCTTTTCTGAGCCAGATGTTGTCAAAGTGCATTGGCCATGGCTGGAATGGGACGAGTCCTCGCGGGCAACCGGCAAGGTTTGGTGGAAGTCTCTTCCCGATGGCGACATGCGTGATTTGGTTCTGAGCGCGGGTCCGGAGGCGGTGGCGGGTTACCTGCCATCCGGCAACGCGTACCCCCGCAAGTTCCTGCAAAGCGTTTTCCCTCTGCCTGACGTGCGGCGGACCGCAGACTGCGGTTCGTCCGAGGGTGAAACACATTGGACGGCAAGGCCCGGCCCAGATTTGTATCTAGCTACTTTGGCGGCGCTTCACGGGCGCATGAAGCAGGTCGAGGAACCACAGGCGTGTTACCGGATGCATGGAGGCAATGGCTACCAATCATTGAAGTTTGAAGAGAGGCTCAGGTTCGATTTGGCGCTTTTCGATTACGCATCGAAGGCTGCCGCCGAACATTGCGGCAGGCTCGGGATCAGTGTAAATCGAGAGCTGTGGAAGGCTAACTCCTGGGCACGTCGAGTCCAGCGGGCAGCGCGGGACATCGTGTCGCTCGTACCGTTCGGCGGATCCTTCATCCTCGTTGATGAGGATGCGTGGAAGACAGATCCTTTGCTGTCTGGCCGTAAGCGTATACCGTTCCTGGAGCGCGACGGCCAATACTGGGGTAATCCTCGTGACGATGTGAGTGCAATTGAGGAACTGGAACGGCTACAGGAAGCGGGCGCGCAATTCATCATATTCGCCTGGTCGACTTTTTGGTGGTTTGACTACTATGTTGGGCTTTGCCAATACCTGCGCACCCGGTTGCCCTGTGTTCTTGAAAACGACTCCATTGTGATGTTCGACCTGAGGGGGGAGGGCGTACCTGAATGAATGTTCTGGTGATCGCCCCGCATCCTGATGACGAGTCGATCGGCTGCGGCGGGGCGATCTGCCTGCACGCTGATCGGGGCCACCGCGTGGCCACGGTATTTCTCACATCTGGAGAATACGGTCTTCGTGAACTATCAAAGAAAGCGGCTTGGCGCGTCAGAGAGCGTGAAGCGGAGAGGGCCGCAGAGATACTGGGAGTTGCTTCTGTAGAGTTCTTGCGGCGGCCGGACCAGTATCTTGAGGAGGATAACATTGAGGCTGCGCGCGCCCTTAAACCCATCCTCCAACGGGAAAAGCCTGAAGTCCTGTACCTGACGCACGAGCGGGACTTTCATCCGGATCACCGCGCAACTGTATCAATAGTCCAGACGGCGGTTCGCGCTGCCGGTATCGCAGAGCCAACTCTGCTGAGCTATGAGGTGCTGACCCCTCTCACCGAATTTGATCGAGCCGAGGACATCAGCCTGGTTATGCGACGTAAGCTGAAGGCGATGTGGGCGCATCGTTCGCAGATACGACAGTTTCGCTATGATCTGGCGTTTCGTGCCATGAATAGATATAGGGGCCTCGTGGCACAGTCGGGTCGTTATGCCGAGGTCTTCCGAGTGGTAGGAGAATGCATGAGTGGCATCTCTCTGCCTTGCAGGGCGGACCCAGGTTGGCACCGTTTCTATGCTGCGACCCAAGAGATCACGGAGATCATTCCGACGGAAGGGGCTTTTATCCTAGCGGGCGAAGCGAGCCCGGAGGCGTCCGCTCTGGTCGCCCCACGGCGCTGCATACCGTTCCTCGAAAAAGGCGGAAGGTACTGGGGGAAACCTTCTGATGATGCAGCGGCAATTCGAGAACTGGAACGGCTGCGAGAAACTGGGGCCAGTTTTATTGTCTTTGTTTCGTCGACGTTCTGGTGGCTTGAATACTATACAGGGTTGCGCGAGTACCTGCGTGCGCGGTTTCCTTGCGTTCGTGAAAATGAGCGGATCGTAATATTCGACCTGAGAAAGGCAGCGAAGGTTTCTACTAACAGCTTGAAGCCCTGGCTCGCGGAGCATGCGATCGGATGAGCTGTAAGGCTAATCGAATAATAGAGAGGGAACCGTAGACAAATGGTTAGAGCTTGCCTCTTGCTCTTCGTCACGACGTTGGTATCCCGCACGTTGCTAGCCCAACAGCAAACATCTGTTCTCAGCGAGACAGAGAATGGCCGGCAACTTTTCCTAGCCAATTGCGCGGTTTGCCATGGTCCGGATGGTGATTCTGTCTACGGAGTGGATTTAGGCCGCGGCAAATTCAAGACAGCATCGTCCGACGACGATCTCATTCGAATTCTCAATGTGGGAGTCCCCGGAACTTCGATGCCCGCGTTTTCGAAGGAATTTTCGCAGATCGAAATGCGCGCCATTGTCGCCTACTTGCGTTACATGAAATCCACATCCAGTGCCACGTTCGCTTCCGGTGATGCAATTCAAGGCAAGGTCATTTTCGAAGGCAAGGGTGAATGTCTCAACTGCCACCGAGTCCGGGATAGGGGCTCCCGGGTGGGGCCGAACCTCACTGAGATCGGGTCGGTTCGGAGGACAGTTGAACTGCGACGTTCTCTTCTCGATCCTGACGCCGAAGTTCTTCCTTCGAACCGCTTCATTCGCATAGTAACCCAAGAGGGGGTCACAATTGGCGGAAGGCTTCTGAACCAAGACACTTTCACGGTGCAACTTATCGATTCGAAAGAGCGGCTACAGTCTTTCAAGAAGGCAAATCTGAAAGAGTACGGCCTCGTTGACAAATCTCTAATGCCTTCCTACCGGGACAAGCTCAACAACCAGCAGCTTGCAGATGTTATTAGTTACCTTGCCTCTCTGAAAGGAATCGACGGTCAATGAGCCCGCGAGTGCGCCTAATAGTTCTGGTCGCTCTGTTTGGTTGTCTCTCGAGCCCCATCTGGTCAAGACAGATTTCGTTCGAACGCATTCTTGGGGCCAACAAGGAGCCGGAAAACTGGCTTACCTACTCCGGAACCACCTTCAGTCAGCGCCATAGCCTGCTTGGCCGGATCACCGCGGCAAACGTCAAGAACCTTGAATTGCAGTGGATCTTCCAGGCTCGGTCGTTGGAAAAGTTCGAGGCCACGGCTCTAGTGGTAGACGGAATCATGTACACCGTCCAGGCTCCGAATGACGTGGTCGCTTTGGATGCAGCCACTGGTCGGATTTTCTGGACTCACTCATACCATCCGGAACATGGGCGCCCTTGCTGCGGTCGAGTCAACCGTGGGCTGGCCATACTAGGTGATACGCTCTTCATGGGTACCCTCGACGCACATCTGATCGCGATCGACGCCAAGGATGGCCACCCTATATGGAAGACCACGGTAGCCAAGGCAAGGTCTGCATATGTCATAACGCACGCTCCTTTGGTAATTAAGGACAAGGTGCTTGTGGGCGTCGCCGGTGGCGAATTTGGCATTAGGGGCTTTATCGCCGCTTACGATTCCGGAACAGGACGGGAGGTTTGGCGCTTCAACACCGTTCCGGGACCGGGCGAGCCAGGCCACGAGACCTGGGGAGGAAATTCCTGGGAGAGAGGAGGGGCACCAATCTGGATGACTGGCTCCTACGATCCTGATCTCAACTTAACCTATTGGGGCACGGGGAACCCCAGCCCGGACTGGAACTCTGACGCGCGGCCTGGGGACAACCTCTATAGCGATTCGGTGATTGCGCTGGACCCGGACACCGGTAAACTGAAGTGGTATTACCAATTCACGCCTCACGACGACTTCGACTTTGATTCCGTTCAAGTTCCAGTCTTGGCCGACATCGAGTGGCAAGGCCAGAAGCGCAAGGCCATCCTGTGGGCCAACCGGAACGGCTTTTTTTACGTGCTTGATCGCGTGACAGGACAATTCCTCCTGGGAAAACCATTCGTCAAGGTCACCTGGGCCAGTGGATTCGATGAAAGGGGCAAACCCCTGCGAGTAGACGGCCAGATTCCCAGCCTGGACGGGACTCTTGTGTATCCTGGCAATCCCGGTGGGACTAGCTGGTATTCCCCCTCTTACAGTCCGCGCACCGGGCTTTTTTACATTCCTGCATGGGTTAACTCGTCGTCTCAGTTCGTCAAACTTCCCGGCGACTATCACGAGGGCCGAGATTATTCCGGGGGAACAACCAGGTCGTCCGTTCCATTTAATTGGTCTCCTGCTCCGAATTTCCGGAAAGAGGAAGAGGGCTACGGCGCGGTCCGAGCGTTCGACCCGCAGACCGGTGAAATGAAATGGGAATTCAAGATGACCGACGTCACCGAGGCAGGCGTCCTGACCACTGCTTCGGATTTGCTGTTCAGCGGCGGACGCGAAGGGTATTTCTATGCCTTGGATGCCCGCAGCGGCGCGCTGATATGGAAGACCTCCCTCGGTGCAGCAGTCATTTCCAGTCCGATGACATACTCAGTCGGAGGCAAGCAGTACGTGGCAGTCAACGCGGGGAATTGTCTATTTACGTTCGCGCTGCGGCAGTAGTGTCAACGTGGAAGAGGAAATGTCGGATGAATATTCTTGTTGTTGCTCCCCATCCTGACGACGAGTCAATCGGTTGTGGCGGAACGATCTGCCTTCATACTGCCAGCGGGGACTATGTTTCCGCAGTGTTTCTGACCTCCGGAGAGTTCGCCCTGAGAGATTTGACGCGAGAAAAAGCATGGGCCACTCGCGAAGGTGAAGCGGAGGAGTCGGCGAGAATTCTTGGAATTGCAGTTGTAACATTCTTGAGACGGCCAGACCATTACCTTGGCGATGGGATCGAAGAGGCAGCGACAGCGTTGCGGCCGTTGCTGGAGCGGCAGCAGCCGCAACTCATCTACCTGCCCCACCCGTGCGACGGACATCCGGATCATCGCGCCTGCCGCCCGATTGTCCTAGCGGCGCTATCCAGCAGCTCAATTCCTCCGCCTGCGCTCTTGGGCTATGAGGTCTGGACGCCGCTTTCCGAATACGATCGTGCGGAGAACATCAGCCAGACGATGGAGCGCAAGCTCCAAGCCGTACGTGCCCACCGCTCCCAGATAAAGCAGATTCGCTATGATCGAGCCGTAAGAGCGCTGAACGAGTACCGCGGTACGATAACGCAGATCGGCCGTTACGCGGAGGTTTTCCAATTCGCAGACGATCGATTCGCCACGATTCCGCGAAGTCGAAGGACCGATCCGGCCTGGCACCATGCCTATGAGGTATCGCAGGAAATCGCAAAGTTCGTTCCGCCGCAGGATGCGTTTATTCTCGTAGATGAGGGTCGGTTGGAAGCTGCGCCCTTGGTCGCGCCGCGGCGGTGTATTCCTTTTGTCGAAAAAGACGGACATTACTGGGGAAAGCCGATGGATGACGAGTCCGCCATTCGCGAGGTCACTCGGTTACGACTCTCTGGTGCGAACTTCATGATTTTCGTGTCGTCTACCTTTTGGTGGCTGGAACATTATCCTGGGCTCAAGCAGTATCTGTATTCAAATTTCCGCTGCTTCTTTAAGGATGAGCGTTTGCTTGCATTCAATCTCCGTCAAGGAGCTGTATGAGCGAGCGCGGCGCTCTTTCGCACGTCAGATTTTCTGTCGGCGCGCTTCCTGACAACGCGTAGTACCTCGAAAATCTTGATCAGAAACTTTGGCCTGATTGTTCTGCGGTTGACTGTCCCTCGTCAAAACTCGGAGAGTACTGAGCTTCACCCCTTTAACAATGTTACAGTCCTCCCGCGCAAGTTGTTGATTTTAAGGTCGACCGTCATTTTGGCGAGGGACAACCAGTCCGCTGCATATTAAGTGCAAACAATTAGTGA
>WNFO01001751.1_pt1 | contig 17430 bp, 20 predicted proteins | sample 5400251 | NCBI WGS metagenome assembly WNFO01 (sample SAMN13153354, study PRJNA577476) | soil metagenome | isolation source: 100 cm saprolite under Madrone tree | place: USA:California | collected 2016-06-14
ACGATCAACGTGGCGGCAGTTAAGGCGCCGGGCTTTGGCGATCGACGTAAAGAGATGCTCCAGGACATTGCGGTTCTGACCGGAGCCAAAGTGATCAGTGAAGACCTCGGCATCAAACTCGAGAACATCACGGTCGCCGATCTGGGACGCGCCAAGAAGGTAACCATCAACAAAGACAACACGATCATCGTAGATGGCGCAGGCAACACAGACGACTTAAAAGGCCGCGTGAAAACGCTGAAGGCCCAGATCGAAGATAGCTCGTCGGACTATGACCGCGAGAAACTGCAGGAGCGTCTGGCGAAACTCGTCGGCGGCGTGGCGGTGATTCGCGTCGGTGCAGCCACTGAGACTGAACTCAAAGAGAAAAAGGCACGCGTTGAAGACGCAATGAACGCTACTCGCGCGGCTGTCGAAGAAGGCATCGTGGCGGGCGGCGGCGTGGCCCTGATTCGCGCGGCTAAGGCCCTGGATAAATTCACCGCGTTCGAAACTAATAAGGATGGCGAAGCGATTGGCGATGAAGACGAACAGATTGGCGTCAACATTATCAGGCGCGCTCTGGAAGAGCCGCTGCGTCAGATCGTTTTCAACGCCGGTAAAGAAGGCGCCGTGATCGTCGAGAAAGTTCGCGCCAGCAAAGACGCCAACTTCGGCTATAACGCCGCCACTGAAACTTTCGAGGACCTTGTGGCCGCGGGGATTATTGATCCCGCGAAAGTCACGCGTTGCGCGCTGCAAAACGCCGCATCAATCGCGGGCTTAATGCTAACAACCGAGGCCCTTATTTCTGAGCTACAGGAAGATGATAAGCCGCGGGCAACGCCCGGCGGCATGGATATGTAATCCCAAAAGTCCTTTAGCAAATTGGGAAGCTACCATGTTCGCATGCGGCTTCTGTTTACTCGCCCAGGGAGCAATCCCTTCGATGAGACCCCAAAGGGGGAAAAGGTAAGAAAATTATGTCTACGAAACTTTATGTTGGTAATCTCGCGTTCCAGACCACAAGTGAGCAGCTGCAGACGATGTTCGCGCAAGCAGGCACAGTCGAAAGCGTTTCCTTGATCGAAGATCGCGAAACAGGCCGTTCGCGCGGCTTCGGCTTCGTTGAAATGCAAACGAAGGAAGAAGGCGCGGCTGCTATTCAGCAGTTCAATGGTAAGGACCTGGATGGACGCGCGCTGAAGGTCAATGAGGCCAAGCCCCGCGAAGATCGCGGTGGCGGTGGCGGTTCGCGCTACTAATTAGCAGGCTACTGCTTCTCATAGGCCTCCGGCGGATTATTGCCGGGGGCTTTTCTGTGGGCCGTTGGCAGCTGAAGATTTGGAGTGCGCCGGCAGAGCGAAGCGGCGACGACGGTTTGGATTCCGGGTGTGAGGACTTGGCGGCTGATGTTGTCACCGAACCCGCCTAAAAGGGCGGAACTCCAAACAATCCAAAGCGGTGTCGCGCTAGGCTTGCCACCGCAGTCCAAAGCGCTACAATCGCTAAAACGAATTCAAAGGAGAACGAGCATGGCGAAACGCACAGCGAGTGCAGTTTGGGAAGGCACACTCAAAGAAGGCAAGGGCCGGGTGAAGTTAGGCAGCGGAGCATTTGAAGGTCAGTATTCTTTCGCGTCGCGGTTTGAGGAGGGCCCGGGCACAAATCCGGAGGAGTTAATCGGCGCGGCGCATGCCGGATGCTTTTCCATGGCCCTGGCGGCCGGCTTGACGCGTGGTGGTTTTATTCCAACACGCATCAGCACTACTGCCAGTGTCAGTCTCGAGAAAGTTGGCGAGGCATTCAAGATCACTACGATTGAACTCACTACCGAAGCCGAGATCCCGAACATCGAAGCAGCAGCTTTTCTCGAGCAAGCTGAAACGGCGAAGAAGAACTGTCCCGTGTCACAGGCCTTGGCGGGCACGAATATCAAGCTTCACGCCAGGTTGGTTGGCGGGTGAGAGGCAGCCGAGCCGAACTCATTGAAAAGACCGCTCAAACCCGATCCGCGAAGCTAATTTGCTCGCCGGGAATCGCGATCAGAGAATTACTGATGCTGGTTAGTAACCCGGAAATCCGATTCACTAATGGTAGACGTAATTTGGTTGACAGGACGATACGCAAAATCATAGAGGTGCATATGAACAGACGATATTTTCTTTCATCTTCGCTGATGGTTGCAGCATTCGCTGCGCTTTCCAGGTTTCCTGTCGGCGCGTCTATTTTCCGGAACGCCAGGCGTTCGAGAGACGGTCAAGGTAATAAGGACATGAAAAAAGTGATCAAGACAGATGCGGAATGGAAGCAACTGCTGACCGCTGAGCAGTACAACGTCATGCGGCAGAAGGGAACTGAAGCGCCATTCTCAAGCCCGCTTAACAATATTCACGAGAAGGGTACCTTTGAGTGCGCCGCGTGCGAACTCCCGCTCTTTAGCTCTGCCACTAAGTTTGATTCCGGAACTGGTTGGCCCAGTTTCTGGGCCCCAATCAAGAAGGAGAACGTGCGGGAAGAGGTTGATAACAGTCTGTCAATGACTCGGACCGAAGTGCTCTGTGCCAGGTGCGATGCACATTCGGGACATGTGTTCGATGATGGACCAAAACCGACTGGGCTACGCTACTGTATGAACGGCGTGGCGCTGAGGTTTGTCAGAAAGCCGTAATCAGTGCTTGTAGGCTGTTTTCGCTGCTTCTTAACCTGCTACCCGCGACGAATGCCCGACCGGTATTCGTTGAAAACGCGTTTTCCCGTCGGGGTCCTCCCATGAAATGTCGAGGACATAAGGATGGGGTTCGCCGGAGATCACTTGCAGCCGGCTTAACAAGTCGCTCTCGCTCGCAGCCGGCTTTCCGTTGATCCAGGTTCGGTGCGTCATGATTGATTTCTCGGTGGGGAGGATACGCTCGATGGCGTCAAATCGTATATGAGCCTGCGAAGGACCACCGCCAGGGGTTACCTCGTCCTTCAGAAACACAGTCAACACCTCAATGGACTTAAGTGTGCGATCGGTCACATTCGTCAGTTCCAAGCGGAAGTTATCTTCGGCCTCGACGAACCTAAAAGTAAAGGGCTTTTCTTTATTACTCATGATTTTGGTTTCTTCCTGAATTTCCGTTTGCTGCCGTTTTTCTTTTGGTCCGCCAAAGTCAGTATGTCGCCAGGCTGGCATTCAAGCACGCGGCACATCTTCTCCAGGGTGTCGAGATTCATGCCGAAAGCCCTGCCCTTCTTCAAACGCCACAATGTTGTATGGCTGATGCCGGTCTGTTTTGCCAACCAATAGAAGGTCCGGCCCTGTTCGGCCAAAATCTCGTCGACTCGAATTTCAATAATAAGGTGCGCCCTCCTCAGATCGCTGTTATTTATCGCTCGCGGAAAATAGCGGATACGATATATATATACTACACGTGAGATATATCCCCTGTCTAGCACTGAGCCTTTGATTATCACCGGATGGTATTGGAACTTCCGGGGCAATTGATAAGATTCAAACTCTCACGATGGCATGGAAAGTGCCCTTGATTAGAGCGAATTCAGGCTTTAGTAAGGAACCACGGGAATGCATCGCCGCACAGTCGCTGCGTTGCCCTATTACCGAACAGGAGAAGTATGAAAAGAGTCCTATCAATCTTACTGGTAACGCTGATCCTGGCTTTTACGTCGATGCCAATTACGTCCGCCCAGACGGTACGTCGTCATCGCCGTCATAGCCGTACATTTTGGCAAAAGCATCGTGACAAACTGACGGTAGCGGGCGCGGCTACTGCGGGTGCCGGCATAGGCGCTCTCAGCGGGGGAAAGAAAGGCGCGGCAATCGGCACGGCCGTCGGAGCGGGCAGCGGAGCGCTTTATACCTACAAGCTCCGCAACCGGCATCGACATCGCCGCCGTTATTAGCTTGCTCAGTTAACAGCCGAACAAGCGGCTCGAAAGAGCTCACCGGCATGACGCAATCGGCGACTAGGCCGTGGTGTCATCTTGTGGGCTCATTCGACGCAAGAACAGCGCAAACTGATCGCATACAAATCTAAAGTCTTGTGTCCGCAAGACCGTAAACTCTCAGCCTTTTCCTGGCGTCTAAATATGTAGACGGAGAACAAGGAGGTCTGTCATGAGAGGAAAATATTTACGAGGATTTGGTCACCTTGCCTTGGCTGGCTTACTAATCGCTGGATCGCTGACTTTTTTCTGCGACATACCCGCACAAGCACAGCGTAGGGTGGTCGTGGTGAGAACGTATCGCCCATTTTATCGCCCGTGGCGGGGATACCGACCGTTTGGGTATGATCCATATTTCGACTATTACAGCCGCTATGGACAATATGTTTTTAATAGCTCCGACGCGGCTTATAGCCATGGGTATAAAGACGGAATGAAGACCGGAGCCAGCGACGCCAAACATGGTCGCAGCTTCGATCCCCAAAGGTCGCACTACTTCGAGGAAGCAGGTTTCGGCAACTTTGGAGAGGTCTATCGATCCGGTTTCGCCCGCGGATATGCGGATGGTTTTCGATCTTGACGAGCGACTTTTGTAGCCGGGATCAAAGAGGAGATACCGCGTTAAGAGACGCGGTATTTTCTTGTTCCGCCTGGCGGGAGGTTTCGGCGGCTTCAGCCATAAGCTTAATCTTCTTCAGCTCCGCTTTCTTGAACCCAAAAAACGTGGCCATTTGAGTGATTTGGCTGGGATTAACAAAATCGTTGGGGTTGGAGCAAAATTTTTCTATCCCCGGACTAAACTCGCGACAGCTCATGGCTTTGGGAATATTGAGTCCGAGCAGGCATTTGCCGTCTTGCCGGTAATGAGAACAGAATTCACAAACTATCATACTCACCTGAATTCCTAAGTTTTTTCGACGCGGATTATTCGCGCAAGCTCTGAGTGCTCCAGAGCGACGCCCTGCTTCATATTAACGCATGCATTCTTGACCAGCCAAAATTGCGTCGGTCGTTGGTCATCTACCGGCGCAAGATCCGTCAGTGCTCGATCGTCAACCGGAACCGGCTTAAAAACCAGTAGCTCTACGTTGAACGCGCGGGCCTGCATAGCTTCTCGGTTGCTTGAAAAAATCGGCACGCGAAGACCTTCGCGCTGCTCGAGTGCGAACCAGTCGCCGTTGGCGCGTTGCATTGCGTACATAGTGTTCATCAGACGATTTGACTTTCAGGTAGTCCGGACCGTTGCTTGGAAATCGAGGAGAGAATTTGTTGGAATTCAATCTGAAGAGGAAGGCTATAGCAGGCTGGCATATATGTCAAGAATGCAATATATTCTGTAGACATATATTTAACAGCTATGATAAATAGCGCGTATGCTGCAGGAGGCTGGTGATTGCAATGATCAGAATCCGAATTGACGAGTTGCTGAAACAGCATGAGCGCACCTTTTATTGGCTGGCCAAAGAGACCGGTGTAAGTCATACGACCCTCTGGCGCCTAAAGAAGGACAAGGCCCAGGGCATTACATTCAACACCCTCGAAAGAATCTGTAAGGTGCTCAAGTGCCAGCCCGGGGACGTGCTGACGCTGGGGCGAGCAAAGGCGAGTAAGAAAGCAAGGGAAGTCTGAGGCTGATGGAAACGAAAAGGTTCGCACCTGCGTAGCGTAAAAGAGCGGTTGGAGAAGAGTGTAAATAAGGCTGGTTGTTATCGGTTTTCAAATTTCCCTGACTGGATGTTCGCTGATGGTTTATTTAAAGGAGCTGTGATGAAGGTCCTATTGATCAATCCAGAATTTCCCGACACGTATTGGAGTTTTCGACATGCGCTGCCTTTTGAGGGCAAGCGATGCGCATTTCCGCCACTGGGACTCTTAACTGTTTCGGCCCTGTTGCCGCGCGCCTGGGAACGTCGTCTGGTTGATTTGAATGTGCGCAAGCTGCGATCGTCCGATATCGAATGGGCCGATATAGTGATGGCCACTGCGATGTTGGTACAGAAGGATTCCTTGAAACAGGTCCTGCGCGAATGCAAAGCAAGAGGAAAGCGTGTCGTCGTCGGAGGGCCGTACGTGTCGACTACGTTGGAAACTCTGCCGGAAGCAGACCACATTTTTATCGGCGAAGCGGAAACCACGGTGCCGCAGTTTCTCGAAGACCTGGAATGCGGAACAACGCAACGAACCTACCAGGCGGCAGAAAAGCCGCCGCTTGCGGTGACCCCGGTTGCGGATTTTCATCTCGCAAACATGAAGCGTTACAGTGCGATGTCGGTCCAGTACTCGCGCGGTTGTCCCTTCAACTGCGAGTTTTGCGACATCATTGAAATCTACGGCCGCGTCCCGCGGACCAAGAGCAACCCGCAAATGTTGGCTGAATTCGACGCCTTGTTCGCCCTCGGCTGGCGCGGCACAGTGTTCATCGTCGACGATAACTTCATCGGCAATAAAAAGAATGTGCGAGGCCTGTTGCCAGAGTTGGCGGATTGGCAGAAGCGGCACGATTATCCTTTCACGCTCCTCACTGAAGCCAGTGTAAATCTGGCTGACGACGAACCTCTGCTTGAAAGCATGCGGCAATCGGGCTTCCGACGGGTGTTTCTTGGCATTGAGACTCCGGTGGAAGACAGCTTGAAGGAAGCTCAGAAGTCTCAGAACCGCGGCAACCTGCTTGACTCTGTAAAAAGGATCCAAAGTTACGGAATGGAAGTCATGGCTGGTTTTATTGTCGGCTTTGATAATGATCCTGAAGATATTTTTGAGCGCCAGATTAAATTCATACGAGAGAGCGCGATACCGCTGGCCATGGTCGGAATATTGTCGGCGCTGCCTGACACTCAACTCTGGCGGCGCCTGGAAAAGGAGGGTCGTCTGCTGGGTGAAAGTTCGGGCAACAACACCAACTGCGCCCTCAACTTTATTCCGAAGATGGATCCGGCGCGATTAATTGCCGGCTATCAATCGATTATGTGCACCATATACAACTCGGGCGAGTACTACCGGAGAACTCTTGATTCGTTGAAGCGAACTCCTCAAGAATGGGCCGAGAAAAACACCATGGGGATCTTCAGCGGAGCTGCGGCGTTTACTCGAATAGCGCTGAAGCTGGGTGTGCTCGATCGAGAACGCAGAGAATTCTGGCGTTACTTTGGTCACGCATTGGTCAAACATCGAGATCGAATGGCGGAGTTTCTACGTTTGGCAGCGATGGGTTATCACTTCCGCAAGTTGAACGATGCGTATGCCGGCTCCTGAGCCCCGCCGCTCGTTAAGAGTCCGGAATCTTGTGCTTTTCAACGAGCGGTGTCTGGGTGAGTCCTTCGACACTGACCCACTCCTCCCAAAATTTCTCTGAACAACCGGCGGCCCTCGAGCGTAGTGGGTTTAGCTTTGCTCACGGTACGAATCAACGGATAATTTATCGCAACGGTAAACCATATGTTCTGTCCCCAGTGTGGCTCTGAATCTTCCGCGGAACTCCATTATTGCCGTTCTTGCGGAGCTAATCTCAAAGTGATTGGCAAAGCGGTCTCGCTTAGTGAGGCGATCGGGCGGAGCGACGGCGTACCCGCCAAGATCAAGGAAATGGTGAAGAACCTCAAGATCGAGAGAGTCACCGACGAGGTTTCGCGCGCGCTGGATAGGATGAACAAAGAGATCGTGCGGAGCTCTCACGATCCCAGACCTCCCAAGCCGTGGTGGCTTGACGCAAAGAAAAAAACAGCGGAACAGCGACGCGAGCGCCATCTCACCAAAGGAACTATCAAATTTTTCTGGGGCGGCGGTCTCACTATCTTTTTGTACTTCCTCGCCCACGCTCTCGTGCTTAAGTTGCCGCCAGATGTTCTCGCCAGGATTCCTTTTGAGCTCGATCCGGTGGTGCAGGTGATCTGGCTGCTGGGTTTGATACCAATGCTTTCCGGCGTGGGTCATATCCTCGCTGGGCTTTCGATCCGGCCCGACCCGCCGAGACTGAGTGAATCCGTCGAGCAGAAACCCTTGAGAATCGACTCGCCTATGGATGGTACTCAGTATAAGTCGGATGAGGATGTGGCCCTGCGGCGAGAGGCGCCGGCGAGTGTCACTGAACGCACGACCAACATACTTGACCGCGACCCTGCACGCCAGACCGGCGAGAGTATCTAAACGGAAGTTAAACGGCGCGCGAGAATTTTGGTGCGCAGACCGAAATTGTTCACTTCTCTCGTTTGGTTAGCTCTATAATCCAGGCAAATCGATTCGCCGCATTTTTCCAGTCGCCGCTGGAAGGCATTTGTTGTTTGAAGCAGCGCCCGAGAGGTATTTCAGGGTGGGTTTTCCATCGTGAGCGCGTCTCTTCATGAGGCCAAGCAGATTTGAATCGCGTTTAGAACGCAAATCCGGCTAGTAACGCACGAAATGGTGCCAGGCAGAAAAAACCTGCAATGCAAACAGCTCGCAAGTTTCGCCAAGCACTGAACGTCATTCACTCGGCACGACACTTGCCGAACGGCTCGGACGGAGGGTTAGAAATGAAATCACACTTTCTCAGTAACAAGCTCATGAGGGTCTTGCTGACATTGTCCTTCATAGCGGGCATCGGGTTGGTTTCGAGCGTAGCGGTGCAGGCTCAGCGCACGTGGGATCGCGATCAAGATCGTCAGGATCAAGGCGATCGCAATCGTAGAGACCGCGATCGGAATTACCGCCGCAACCGTGATAATAATCAGAACCGGGACTACAACCGGAATGATCAATACAACCGCGACCGCTATGGTAACAACGGCGGTTACGGTAACAATGGGCGCTATGGTAACAACGGGGGCTATGGCAACAATGGCGGCTACGGCAATGCAAGCCAAATCGCCTTAAGCCAGGGCTACCAGGACGGTCTATACACCGGCTCAAGCGACGCGCAACGCGGACAGAATTACAGTCCGCAAAGATCGCATTTCTACCGGAACGGCCGCGGCAACTCCGGCGGATACTATGGCAACAGTTATCAGTATCAGCAAGCGTATCGTAACGGTTTCCTTCGGGGCTATGACGAGGGCTTCCAGCGCAACGGCGGCTATAATCGGAACCGTAGAAGCAACGGCAACTACGGTCGCTTTCCGTTTCCCTGGTAAGTGAACCAAAATTGATCTCAAGTGCTGTTGCCCTGCACTTGAAGATCTCCTGAGGGGCGATGCTAGTGGCTGCGGCCAGGAGCATCGCCCCAGTTCTTTTAAATCCCCTCTCCTTTCTATTCGGATCGTTCTATGGGACTCGCGTAGCGGGCCCGCGCTGTGATATTTAGTGTAGCCTTGGACTGCGACACACGAGCATAAGAGAGATTCAATTATTCCTGGGAGACACAGATGAGCAAACCAAAAATCATCGCGCGAAATGCATCACGGAAGGCCTTTTTGACCGGGATTCTAGTGCCGATGATCGCGATGGCGGTATTCGTAAGCCGCGTCGCCGCGCAAGACGTGAGTTCACACCATCACGCGGATGCGAGTTCTGACTCGGTCAATTCAAATCCGGAAACTACTCAAGATTGGGCGAAGGACAGGCTGTCAAAATCGCCCCGACATCGGGAGTGGGTGAAGGTTAAGAATGGTAATCGCGAAGTCAACAGTTTCGTGGTCTATCCGGAAGTAAGTAAAAAAGCCACCGCCGTGGTTGTGATTCATGAGATTTTTGGAATGAGCGACTGGGTGCAGCAACTCACTGATGAATTGGCCGAAGCCGGTTACATTGCGATCGCGCCCGATCTGCTCTCTGGTATGGGGCCGAAGGGCGGCGGAACGAGCGACTTTGACAGCAACAGCGTACGACAGGCAGTTGACGCCTTGCCGCCTGACCAAATTACCGGTGACTTGAATGCCGTCGCTGATTACGTTTCGAAATTGCCGGGAGCTAACGGCAAGGTCGTTGTCGCGGGATTCTGTTGGGGAGGATCGCAAACGTTCAGCTTCGCGACCAACCGGGCCAGCCTCAAAGCAGCTTTCGTCTTTTATGGGACTCCACCCGCAAACAACGCGCAAGGCCAGACGTTCGCCATCGACAAGGTGGCACTGGGGAGAATCAAGGCTCCGGTTTATGGCTTTTACGCCGGCAACGACATGCGTGTCGATGCAACTGTGCCGCCGACTGTCGATGCTATGAAGGAATTGAAGAAAACCTTTGACCCGATTACTTATGAAGGAGCAGGTCACGGCTTTATGCGGGCGGGCGAGCCCAATTCGCCCGAGCCGCAGCCTCCTGTCGCCAAGGGTGACGCTGCAGCCGATAAGAAGGCAGCCGAGGACTATCAAAAGGCGTTGACTGCCTATAAAGCCAATCGCCGGGCCCGTGATGATGCGTGGGTTCGTTGGAAGGCGATACTAATAAAACTTTAGCGGGCTGCGGAGAAGCGATGAAGAAGAAACTCAAGTTTGTCGCAGTTGTGCTTGTCTTGGTGATCGCGGCCGGACCCCTCACTTCTAACATTAGAAGCGCGCCGAAATCCGAAGACGACTTTCAACTGATCAAGGTTGCAGACGGAGTCTATGCCGCGATCGCCAAGCCGGGAGGTTTGGCCTCAGGCAATGCCGGCTTTGTCGTCGGCGATGAGGGGGTGCTGATTTTCGACACGTTCTTCACGCCCGCTGCTCTTGAGGAACTCATCGGCGAGATTCAAACTTTGACAAAACTTCCCATTAAGTTTGCCGTTAACAGCCACTACCATCTCGATCACACGGGCGGCAATCAGGTCCTGACGGCGCGCGGCGTGCCTATTTTCGCACACGACAATGTTTTGAAGTGGCAGACCACAAAGAACCAGCGCTTTCTACCTTCGTCTGAAGATTTGAAAAAGCGACGCGCGGATGCCGCCAAACAACTGAGCGATACTCCCGCTGATCAGAAAGAGAAGCGGACGCAACTCGAGCGACAGATTAATCGTTACGACGCGATGGCGGGCATCAAACTGACGAACCCTACCGCGACCTTTGGTTCGGGACTTGTTCGATTGTATCTGGGCAAGCGGGAAGTCGTGTTGGCGACGTTGCCTGGCCATACCGGCGGCGATGTCTTTGCTTATATACCCGACGCGAATGTGGTATTTACCGGCGACTTGGGTTGGTCAAAGACTTTGCCTAACCTGATCGATGCGACTGTGTCCGATTGGGTGCCTACTCTCGATCAGATTCTAAATCAATACCCGACGGCAAAGTTTGTCCCTGGACACGGCAATGTGGCCGCGGCGTCGGATATTAAAGACTTCAGAGATTATCTAAACGATCTGAGTGGGCGGGTGAAGCAGGGAATTGCCGATGGTTTGAGTATTGATCAGGCGAAGCAGCAACTAAAGTTGCCCGAAAAGTATAAGAGCTTCGCATTTCAAAACTTTGCGACGCCAAACGTGGAAGACATGTATAAAGAACTGAAAGGCACTAAGACCCAGTAGTCGCCTCGCCCACGCTAGCCGGCCTAGGGCAGGTTCGCGCCGTATCCGGCAGGAACTATCGTCAAGTCGCAGAAACTTCGGCCAGGCGAACCAGCTTTACACTTGTCGCCAGTCGCAGAAACTGCATCGTCCGAATTCCCCACCAGTTGAGGTCGATCTCGTACCACGCGAATCCGTGTCGCGCCGCCGTTGGGTATGCATGATGGTTGTTGTGCCATCCTTCGCCGAAGGTCAGGAGTGCCACCCACCAGTTATTGGTCGAATCATCGCGAGTTGCGAACCGGCGCCGGCCCCACATGTGGGTCGCCGAATTAACCAGCCAGGTCGCGTGAAAATTGAAGGTGACGCGAAAGAACACTGCCCATAAGACGAATGACCAACCGCCCAGGACGAGTAACCCAATGGCGAGCAAAATGATTGGCACCCAATAGAAATTATTAGCCAGAACGTGGAACCGATCTTTAACCATGTCCGGCGCATAACGCGCCATCGTCGCTTTATCATGAGACTGCGCAGTACCCTTTAACATCCAACCTATATGCGCCCACCAGCCACCTTCGCGCGGTGTGTGCGGATCGCCCGGGGCGTCCGTGTGTGCGTGGTGAATGCGGTGCGTTACCACCCAATTGATGGCGCCACCTTCCAGAGCGAGCAGTCCGCAAACTGTAATGAAATACTCGACCAACTTTGGGGTCTTGTAGCCGCGATGCGTCAAGAGCCGGTGAAAACCCATACCGACTCCTAAACTAGCTGAGATCCACCACAGCACGACGGCTGCCACCAGAGCCTGCCAACTGAACATGAAAAGCGCGGCTGCCGCGCCGATATGAAATAGCGTCATGAACGTCGCGGTGTGCCAATTTATGCGTTTATCGTCTCTTGTTGTCGTAACTTCGTGGTACATTTACACTCCTGAGCCTTCAGCGTTTACAGTCGGGATAATAGGCGGACACTTTGAGATGGAGATTAGAGATGTGGTGTTTGCTTAAGACTTGATAACATCAGGTGCTCTTCTCAAAAAAACCGCAATTTAGAACCAACGAACGGCATAAGGAGAAGTTTGTGTGCCAGACTCGGTCCTGATGTCGATTAGATGCATGATTCAAACAACTCGGGAAAATAAATATAACACGTTAAAGTCCCGCTGTCCGTGTACAATCGCACATTGTCACTAATAGTTCCTGGGTAAGCCGACTTGGAAACCACAGTTTCCCATGCAGAGTTTGTCAGTCTGTGTGCGAATTATACACGCTCTATCTGTGTATTACCGCACAGAAGAGGCCTGCTGGCTCTTCTAAACTGCGGGGCTGGTCATGTTCCGCTAGTGAATTCACACCACGCAGAGTCATTTTGCGGAGGGGCGAAGCCACCGTATCGCAGATCATGAGAATCCTCCTTTACAATCCTGATAATGGCGTAACCCGCAACTTCATGCCACACCTTTGGATGTTTCTTCTCCAATCGTTAACCCCGGCTGAACATGAAGTACTGCTGATCGATGGCAATGCGCGGCCAATGGACGAACGGCAGCTGGTAAACTTTATAATTGAAAAGAAAATTGGCCTCGTTGGTATTGGCTCGATGACGAGAATGGTGGCGCGAGCTTATCGCATGGCTGACGCCATCCGTGCCGCGGGTGTTCCGGTAGTAATGGGAGGGCCACACATTACTGAGGTCCCCGACGAGGCCCTGGGACGAGATGGTGGCCCGCGTCATGCTGATGCAGTAGCTCTCGGTGAAGCCGATGAAACGTGGCCGCAAATCGTAGCGGATGCCGCCCGCGGTGAGTTGAAGGAGATTTATACGCCTGTTGACGAGTCCGGCAAAGAGCGCAAACCCAGTTTGCAGCCGTATCCGACGATTCCGTGGGAGAAACTCGATCTTGAACAATTCAACATGGTGCCGAAGGTTGCGCGGGCGCTTCTGGAGCGGCATGCCAACGGTTGGCATTCAGTCCATCTGATCCCAATCGAGTCAGGACGCGGCTGTCCCTACGGTTGTGAGTTCTGCACTGTGACTGGATTCTTCGGAGACTCGATTCGTTTTCGCAGCAACGAAAGCGTGGTAAACGAGCTCTTGAGACTGAAGAAACACGCGCGTAAGAATCGAAGTCAGGTTATTGTCTTTTTCATCGATGACAACTTTGCGATTAACATCAAACGTACCAAGTCACTGCTGAGAGACATTATCGACGCCGGTGCGCAGCTTCCCTGGATAGCGCAAATCAGCGCCAACCTGCTGCGCGATGAAGAACTCGTCGACTTGATTGAGGCCTCTCACGGCAAATGGATTTTCATCGGGATGGAGTCAATCGACCCGGTTAACCTGGCTGATGTGAACAAGAGCTTCAATAAGCCGGCCGAGTACGCTGCCGTTTTGGATCGTTTGGCCAGGCGCGACATCTACGCCATCACATCTTTCATCGTAGGTCTGGATAACGATACGCCGGGAGTTGCCGATCGGACGCTCGATCAGATCGCAAGCTGGCCACCCGGATTGCCTGTCTTTGGCCAAATCACTCCGTTCCCCTCTACACCGCTGTACGATCGCTTACTGAAGACGGGCCGCCTGACGCGACCAAAGCATTGGTTAGAGTTCGCCCCTTACCAGATGGCGAACACACCTCTGAAGATGTCGATTGACCAGACGCATGCGGAACTGGATAAGGCGTGGACGGAATCGTACAGCCCGCGGCGGAACGCAATGGCATTGGAATCGATTGCCGACAAGCCCATCAAAATCCGCGTGATGCACTTTGCGATGCGAATGTTCTTTCGCGGCATCTATTTTCCGCAGATGACAAAGCTAGCGTGGCTCAAACTGATCGTGGCTAATCGCCGTTCTATCTTCAAGCTTGCGAGCGAAGGAATCGGCAAGTGGCGTGCGCCCAAAAAGGAGGTTGACCCCGCCGCTGCTTCCCGCGAGAGCATTCAGCGCGCGGAAGGATCTGTTCGGGCGCGTAGTGCTTAATGAGTCTTGAGCTAGCGCTCGGCGACTATCTTCGCGCGCTTCAGCGGCTCTGCCGGCTGCAGATACCTAAGCAACTTCCAGCCGAGGATTAGAGCGGCAATCAAGCCCACGATCACCCAGGCAAGATTCCCAAGTATTTCAACCAGCGTCTGCACGCGGTCGCTGAAGAATTTCCCGAGCATCACGTACAGTACTACCCAGAGGACTTCTCCTAACACGTCCCATAGGAAAAATCGCGTCCAGGGATAAGCGGCCATGCCGCTGGTCAAATTCAGCCACGGCCCCAGAGGTGTGATCAGCCAGCGCGTCAGGAATATTCCGGTTGCGCCCCATCGTTTGGCGAACGCCTCGGCTTGCGCAATTCTAGTCGCGCCATTTTCCCTGCGCCGAATTCTTTCGATGACCCGATGACCGCCCCAACGGCCCAGAGCGTATCCGATCTGATCGCCCGTCACGGCGCCTGCGCTGGCCACTACGATTACCTGCCAAAGCTTCATTTCTCCCAACTCTACAAAAGAGCCCGCGGCCACCAGCATCATGGAAATAGGCAGGGGAATGCCGACGGCCGCGATCATGATCACGGTAAAGAGCACGGGCAAGCCGTACTGTGAAAGCGCGCCCAGCAATTGGTCGCTAATATTCACGGCGACCTTCCTGGCTGGGAAGGAGAAGCAGTGGGAATCTGATTAGCACGCTCGCGATTGATAGCTTCGTTTAAGGAGGAAATCACTTCATCGACCGAGCGGTTTTGCCCCGCTGCAATTTGCTTTAATGGCCGCCGGTCATGTAGTTGCGGGGGGATTCCCAAAGCCTGATAAAGGACGTGCGGGGGCACCCGATAGGAGTGGGCGATGTAAGGAATACTCATCCAGGGGCGGATGGCCTCGTCGTGATGAGCGCGCCAATACATCGCGCGCCGAACGGTGCGGATGGCAAAAAAGCCTGTCAGCAGCAACACCAGGGTGAGCGCTATTATCGCAATCCATTTTTGCCATTCGTTAGGCTTCATATGCAGCTCGGCGCGATTCAGTTTAACTCAATCGAGGATACGGTTCAGGGATGCTTCTGAATAAAACATGATTACTCGGTCTTATCCGTGACTGGGAACTGCTGCTAATAAGAAGATTTTTCAAGGCGACCTTTCACCCTTTTTCGCTTAGTCATGATCATGAGTTATAAATAGAACGTTACTGATGCCCAAGATTGAACCTCCAAATCTCCCGGGAGTCCCGGAACGTCAAACAGCATTCTCGTCACTTCATCATCGCGATTTTCGTCTGTTGTGGATAGGCCAGATTGTCTCAATCACGGGATCTCAGATGCAGTTGGCGGCGATCAACTGGCACATTTACTTGCTGACCCGTTCACCACTGGCCCTGGGATTGGTCGGCGCCTGCCGCGCGGTTCCCATCATTTTGTGTTCGCTGGTGGGCGGTGTCGTCGCCGATGTAGTGGATCGGCGGCGGCTGATGATGACTACTCAATCGGTGATGCTAACGTGCAGCGCGGCTTTGGCACTGGTTACGTTCCGAGGATTGCTGCATGTCTGGCCAATCTTTCTGTTGACCGCCGTTGCTTCAGCCGCCTGGGCGTTTGATACTCCCGCGCGACAGGCCTTAATGCCTGCGCTGGTGCCGTTGAAAGATTTTCCTAACGCCGTCAGTCTGAGCATGCTGATGTTCCAGGTGGGATTGATTGTGGGGCCGCCGTTAGCCGGTTTCGTTTTGGCTAGTCATGGTCCGGGATTCGTCTATACGATCAATGCGGTTTCTTTTGTGGCGGTGATTCTTGGCCTCGCGTTGATGCGTACCAGTGGACGGCCAGAGAAAGATGAGAGTCAGCCCGCGCGCATCAGTTTTGATGCGCTGCGTGAAGGCCTGCGTTTCGTTTGGCGCACGCCAATCATTGTGCAGACAATGACGCTTGATTTTGTCGCGACCTTTTTCGCCTCAGCCAATCAGTTACTTCCGATCTTTGCCAAAGACATTTTGAGAGTGGGAGCCGAGGGTTATGGGTTTCTGGCCGCTGCTCCGGCCGGGGGAGCAATCATCACTGGCCTGATTGTGGCGCGATTTGGAACACTGAAAAAACAGGGACTGCTGGTGATTGTGTCGATCGGCGTCTTTGGCGCGGCGACAATCGCCTTCGGCTTGTCGCGAGTGTTTTGGTTTTCTTTGCTGATGCTGGCGATAACCGGCGGCGCGGACACGATCAGCACCATCCTGCGCCAAACTATTCGCCAACTCGTCACGCCGAACAAGCTGCGCGGACGCATGACTTCCATTAATATGATTTTTTTCATGGGCGGGCCGCAGTTGGGCGAAGTCGAGGCCGGCACAGTGGCCGCGTTGGTCGGCGCGCCTCTCTCGGTGGTGACTGGCGGTGCGGCGTGTTTAGTCGCCGCAGCGCTCGCATTAGGGGCAGCAAGGAATCTGCGCAGATATGAAGTAAAGTAAGGACGCCCGATCTGAGCAGTTAGCAAAAAAAGAATCCTGGTTTCGTGGTTCTTTCGGTTTGGATGACGACGATCCACGAAGTCACACGAAATCTTTTCGAAAAAATGTTTTCTTGAGTTCGTGTGTTTTCGTGGATCGTTTTACCTGGCAAAGAGACTGCGGTATCAAATCTACATGGATCATAGATCTTCTGATTGGACCGAAGGCGAAACCACAACGCATCAGGACCACGTCATCGCGCACGTCCTGGGCGCCACAGTGCTGGGCTGGTTCATCGCCGGCGAAGCGGCGCACTTGCTCCTGGACATCGGCTTCCTCTGGACAATTTATCTGGACGGAGAGATGAACCTGCTGCCGCAGGGCGTGGCAATTCCGGAACTGGATGCTCTCGAGTTAAGCAGCGCGGACAAAACGGAATTGTCTTTCGATGCGCAGCTTTTGTTGAGTGAAGGCCGTGAAGCCAACGGACTGAAGCGATTTACCGCGGCGCCGGTGGAATGTTTGATCCAGGCCGTCGATTTGTTTGCCGCAGACTCGCGACGGCGCCTGGTGTTTCGTGGCGAGGTCGCCAATATCGAGATTGAAACGTCTTTAGAGAGTAACGAGGTAAGCGTTCGCCCGGAACCTCATTGATGTATTAGTGCCGGACATCGATGACCATGCGCG
>WNFO01004601.1_pt1 | contig 17428 bp, 6 predicted proteins | sample 5400251 | NCBI WGS metagenome assembly WNFO01 (sample SAMN13153354, study PRJNA577476) | soil metagenome | isolation source: 100 cm saprolite under Madrone tree | place: USA:California | collected 2016-06-14
GTCTATGACGCGAAGTTCCCGGATTGGCGTTATGAGCCGGAGGCCCTGGCGCATGCCGACCAGCTCGCGGACGACGACGTCTGGGCAGCGCATCAAGAGGCCAAGCGCGATTTATTGCGTCTCATAAGAGCTAGCAGTGGAGTGGAGATGCGCGCGGATTTGCCACTCTTGGGATTTGCGCGACGCATGACGGGCTACAAAAGAGCCGATCTGCTGTTCAACGACCTGGCGCGCTTGCGCACGATCGCACGCCAGCAACCCTTTCAGTTGGTCTTTGCGGGCAAGGCTCATCCTCGCGACGAAGAGGGCAAACGCTTGATCGAGGAACTCCATCGCTACATCGAGAGCATATCGCCGGCAATTCCGATGGTGTTCCTACCCAACTACGATATGACCCTGGGGGCCGCGCTCACGGCCGGCGCCGACATCTGGCTCAATACGCCGCTGCCCCCTTTGGAGGCTTCGGGAACCAGCGGCATGAAGGCGGCCCTGAACGGTGTGCTCAATTTGAGCGTCCTCGATGGCTGGTGGCTGGAGGCCTGCCTCGAGGGGGTCACCGGCTGGGCGATCGGAAGCGACGGAAAACCCGATTCTGCATCCGCCCATTCGCACGCCCTATACCGCCAGCTGGGGGAGACCGTCCTGCCCCTTTACTACGAGGACCGCGAGCGCTGGATCTGGATGATGAAACAGAGCGTCAGCAAGATCGGCGCATTCTTCAACAGCCAGCGAATGATGCGCCGCTATGCCGCGCAGGCCTATCTGCGCTGAGCCAGGGCTGCCGCGAGACACACCCGAATATTGCCACTGCGAAGGCCCGTTCTCGGTGCCAAGATTACTAGAGTGTCGGGTTCGACGATCCAGACGTGTACCAATTTGCCGGCTTCCTTCCGCAATATGATCCTCCTTGAGACATGCAGACTGCTCGACCGGGTTCATTGTTTGTTCATATGATTGGCGAATTAGGGATGATGGCAGGGCTTGCGGGAAGAATTGCTGCAACGTTGCCCTATCCATATGCGGCAATTGAGGGTGTGAGCCTTGCAGGCAGTGTCAGCGGCCAACGGGGTTATTGAAGAATCGGGAGGTCGGACGTCCCGCCGAGCGGCGAAAGAATTGGCCGCCGGCCCTCGCATTTATGATCTCTTTTCGCCCGCAATCGGTTCGGTGGATCGATGGATCCAACATCTGCCACGAATCGCCGAAATGGGGTTTGACTGGGTTCATTTAAGTGAGCCTGACTCGACGGAGCGAGCCGCCGCGAGCGAAGCCGCATTCGGCCGGTTCGTCGAAGCGGCGCGCCGGCGACAGCTGAACGTCATGACGGATTTTCACGCCCCTCCCTCAGCGCCCGGGCATAAGGCCGACAGCGCCAATAGCGCAGGCACCCGACTTCGGCGGACGTTGGGCCTGGGTGTTGCAGGCTTCGTTTGCCGCGAAGCGTCCTTGACGCCGGCGGCGTCCTGGCGGGAGCTGCTTGCCGATGCCCGCGGGGTGCAGAACGGCGTGCGCTTCATCGCCGATACTCTCGGGGCGGGGACGTCGGCCGCCTCAGACTTGGCAGCAGCGGGGTTCGACTATTTTTTCAACAGCTCACGATGGTGGGACTTTCGATCGGAATGGTTAATGGAGGAACAGGCGGCGCTGAGCCGGCTGACCCCGACCATTTCCTTTCCTGAAGCTCCCGACGCTGAGCTGGCGGCGGCCGGCGGCAAGGGATCAGTTTCGCTCAAGGCGATTGTGGAGTGCCGCTTGTTGTTCGCGGCCACCTTCTCGGGCGGTTGGATGATGCCGGGCGGATGCGAATTCGGGTTCCACGAATCCCTCGACCTCATGTTCTCAAAGCCGGATCGATGGGGCGCGCCGCGCCTGGATCTGAGCGAATACGTTGCCGCTCTCAACACGTTGCGCGCACGACATGCCGGGCTCGATATCGAGACGCCTGTCCGGCGGATCAGCGCGCCCGGCGGCCAATGTGTGGCGCTTCTTCGCCTCGCCGGCGGCCACCCGCTCGCCGCGGACGAAGCCTTCCTGATGGTGCTCAACGCCGATCCATTGCGAGCCCTGTCGATGGAGCCCGGATACCTCCTGAGCGAGACAGGCGGGCTGCTTGGGCCATTTGTCGACGAGACGCCTTGCCGGGTCCCCATGGGTTTCGAACCCGGCCGGCCGCTTGTCTTTGAACCACTGGAACTTCGCTTCTTTCATGCCCGGCGCGGCGAGCGACCGCATCAGCCGGACGGGACGGCGCAGCGTCATTCGATTCCCTGTCCCCCGTCCAATCTCGGCAGCCGGCGCATCATTATCGAAGGCCTGAAGCCACAGATCGACGGCGGCGGCCATCCGGCGAAACGCATCGTGGGCGATACGCTGGAAATCGAAGCCGACATTTTCATGGATGGCCATGCGCATCTCGGGGCCTGCGTGAGGTGCAGGTTCGGCAGCGAGCGCGGCTGGCGCGAGATACGCATGGAGGAGATCGGCAATGATCGCTGGCGGGCCCGCATTCCGCTGACGCGTATTGGCAGTTGGTTCTTCACGGTCGAGGCCTGGCTCGACGAGTTCGAGAGCTGGCGAGCCGACACGGTGAAGAAGCATGAGTCAGGCCAGAACATCGATCTCGATCTTCGCGAGGGGCTGGATTTCGTACGCAGCGCTGCGGGCGAGGCAACCGGCGCGGATCGTAAAGCATGGCAAGAACTCCTGGCTGCCGGCAAGAGCGAGACCGAAGCGGACGACGCAATGGAGAGGGCTGCGCGGCTTCTTTTGTCCGAAGAGCTCTCCTTGCTGATGCGGCGAAGCTCGCCACGGCGGGTTTGCACGCGTCATCCAGCGGTATTGACGGTTATCGTCGATCGCCCGGCGGCCCGGTTCTCTGCTTGGTACGAACTCTTCCCCCGGTCCCAGTCGCCCGAGCCCGGGCGCGAGGGGACATTCGACGACGTCATTGCGCGACTGCCCTATGTCCGCGATCTTGGCTTCGACGTCATCTATTTCCCGCCCATTCATCCCATCGGACGGACCAACCGGAAGGGGCGCAACAACAGCCCGACGGCGGCAGCGGGCGATCCGGGCAGCCCTTACGCCATCGGCTCGGTCGAAGGTGGGCATGAGGCGATCCATCCCGGTCTCGGCGATTTCGCCGATTTCCACCGCTTGGTCGAGGCCGCTCATGCCGAGGGGCTGGAGATCGCGCTTGATTTCGCGATCCAATGCTCGCCGGACCATCCCTGGCTGAACCAACACCCAGACTGGTTCGATTGGCGCGTTGACGGTTCGCTCCGCTACGCCGAGAATCCGCCCAAGCGTTATGAAGACATTGTCAACGTGGATTTTGAGAAGGGCCTGCCGACTCTCTGGCTGGCCCTTCGCGACGTCGTCCTGTTTTGGGCCAAACAGGGGGTGCGGATATTCCGGGTCGACAATCCGCACACCAAGCCGGTGCCGTTCTGGGAATGGATGCTTGCCCAATTGCGCGAGCGATACCCGGATACGATCTTCCTGTCCGAGGCTTTCACCCGCCCGAAGATGATGAAGAAGCTGGCCAAGGTCGGGTTCAGCCAGTCCTATACGTACTTTACTTGGCGAAATTCCAAGTCCGAGCTGACCGAGTACTTCACCGAGCTATGCCAGGGACCCTCGCACGAGTATCTCAGGCCCAATCTTTTTGCCAACACACCGGATATCAACCCGCTGATCCTGCAAACCGGCGGGCGGGCAGCCTTCATGATGCGGGCGGCACTCGCAGCGACCCTCTCCTCGGCCTATGGGATCTACAGCGGCTACGAACTCTGCGAATCTGCGGCACTTTCCGGCCGCGAGGAATATCTCAATTCGGAAAAATACGAGATTCGCCGGCGCGACTGGGACCAGCCGGGCAATATCCGGAGCTACATTTCAGTCCTGAACCGCATCCGTCGCGACAATCCGGCGCTGCACGATTTTTGCAATCTGCGCTTCTACAACGCTTTCGACAACGCTGTCCTGCTTTACGGCAAGATGACCGAGAGCCGGGATAACTTTTTGCTGATCGCCGTCAATCTTGACCCCCACACCGCGCGCGCATTCAGCTTTGAATTGCCGCTTTGGGAATTCGGACTCGCCGATCACGGCGCGCTGCAGATCGAGGACTTGTTCTCCGGCGCATCATGGCAATGGCGCGGCAAGCTCCAGCAGCATCGCCTCGACCCCGCCGGCAATCCGGCGGCGATCTGGCGCCTCAGCCTCCTCTCCGGATAGGGGAACGAAGAATGGCTCTGCGGATCGAATCGGCGCAAGCTTCGGGAATGAAGGAATGATCGATCGCACCGACCGTCTTTGGTTCAAGACCGCCGTCTTCTATGAGGTCCATGTCAAGGCCTTCGCCGATGCCAACGGCGACGGCATTGGCGACTTCGCCGGATTCATCAGCAAGCTCGACTACCTTCAGGACCTCGGTGTGACGGCCATCTGGCTGCTACCCTTCTATCCATCGCCTCAGCTCGACGATGGCTATGACATCGCCGCCTACCGCGCGATCTATGAAAGTTACGGCAGCATGCGGGACTTCCGGCGCATGGTGCGGGCCTGCCATAAGCGCGGCATGCGGGTGGTCACCGAGCTCGTCATCAATCACACCTCCAACCAGCATCGCTGGTTCAAGCGCGCGCGCTTGGCGAAGAAGGGCAGCCCCTATCGCGACTACTATGTATGGAGCGACAACGACAAGGAATACCCGGATGCTCGCATCATCTTCGTCGACTCGGAGAAATCGAACTGGTCCTGGGATCCGGTCGCCCAAGCCTATTATTGGCATCGGTTCTATTCGCACCAGCCGGACCTGAATTTCGATAATCCGAGGGTGCTGCGCGAAGTGATCAGCGTCATGCGCTTCTGGCTCGATGCCCTGCCCGAGACTCATGAGGTCATCCGCAAGATCCGGGCCGAGATCGAAGCCAAATACCCCGACAGAATCCTGCTCGCCGAGGCAAACCAGTGGCCCGAAGACGTCGCGGCCTATTTCGGCAAGGGCGATGAATGCCACATGTGCTACCATTTTCCGGTCATGCCGCGCATGTACATGGCGATCGCTCAGGAGGATCGCCATCCGCTCACCGACATCATGCGCCAGACTCCGGAAATCCCCGACAACTGCCAATGGGCGATCTTTCTACGCAATCATGACGAGCTGACGCTCGAGATGGTGACCGAGCGCGAGCGCGACTATCTGTGGACCTTCTATGCCGCCGACCGTCGCATGCGCCTCAATCTCGGCATTCGGCGGCGGCTGGCGCCCCTGCTCGACAACGATCGGCGCAAGATAGAGTTGATGAATAGCCTGCTGCTGTCCCTGCCGGGCACCCCCTTCCTCTATTACGGCGACGAGATCGGCATGGGCGACAATGTCTACCTCGGCGATCGAAACGGGGTTCGTACACCCATGCAATGGTCCCCGGATCGCAACGGCGGGTTCTCGCGGGCCGACCCCGCGACACTGTACCTGCCGCCAATAATGGACCCCATCTATGGCTACGAGGCGGTCAATGTGGAGGCCCAGCTACGCAGCCCCACAAGCCTGCTCAATTGGATGAAGCGCCTCATCGCCATGCGTCAGCAGAATCCCGCGCTGCGGGCCGGCCGGTTGCATTTCCTCTATCCCGGCAACCGCAAGGTCCTGGCCTATCTGCTGCTGTGCGACGACGGCAGCGAGGCGGTGCTTTGCGTGGCCAACCTCTCGCATTCGGCTCAGGCCGTGGAGCTCAGCTTGGCGGATTTCAAAGGCCGGGTGCCCATAGAGCTGTTGGGGCGCAGCAGCTTTCCGCCGATAGGCGACCTGCCCTATCTCGTTACATTGCCGGCTTATGGTTTTCATTGGTTTGTTCTGGCGGAGCGGGCAGCGATGCCGGCCTGGCACGAGGAAGCGCCGCCGCCATTGCCGGAGTTCACCACATTAGTGATGAACGATGGCTGGCAGACAATGCTGACGGGCCGCGAGGGCCGCGAGCTTGAGCAACAGGTGCTGCCCGTCTATCTGGCGCAACGCCGCTGGTTCGCTGCCAAGGACGATCGCATCAAGCAGGTGCGCGTCTGCGCCATGACCGAGGTGGCAAGCACCGCCGGCAAGCTCGTCCTGCTCCAGTGCGAGGTGACCCTTGCCAAGGATCGCGGGGTTCAGCGCTATTTGCTGCCGCTGGGCCACTCCTGGAGCGAGGATGCGGGCAACAACAACTGGCCGCTCCTGCCCTACATGATCGCCCGGGTGCGGCAGCGTTCGCGCCTGGGTGCCGTCTTCGAGGCGACGGCGAGCGATGTCTTCGGCGCCGCGATGCTGGACGCGATCCGCGACAACCGCAGCGTCGATGGGCCCGACGGGCGCCTCGCCTTCCGCTCCACGGCTTCCTTGGCGGCTGCTGAGATCCCCGCCGATGCGCCGGCGCACCTTCTTGGCGGCGAGCAGAGCAATACCTCCCTCAACATTGCCGACAAGGCAGTGCTCAAGCTCTATCGCCGGCTCGCTCCCGGCGAGCATCCCGAGATCGAGATGACCCGTTTCCTGACCGAGACCGCCGGCTATGCCAATACGCCGCGCCTGCTGGGCGACATCTCCTATACCGACAAGGAAGGTACGAAATGGGCCATCGGCCTCGTTCAGGAATTCGTGCGCAGCCAGGGTTCCGGCTGGGATCACACCATCAACTACCTCGATCGGGTATTCGACACTCTGCGCGTGGTCGATGCGGCAGCCGAACCAATCACGGACCGCGATCGTCATGCGATCTATCTTGAACAGGTGCGCATCCTGGCACGGCGTATTGCCGAGATGCATCGGGCGCTGGCCAGCGACGTGACGAATCCGGATTTCCAGCCCGAAAGCGTGGCGGCGACGGAACTCGAGGGGTGGCGCCGCCACTTCATCGAAACGGCCGAGGCTGCCTTCGATGCGCTGCAGGCTGCGCGCAAGTCGGCCGATGAAGCCGAAGCGGCCAAGATCGCCGATGTAATTGGACGCAAGGCGGAATGCATCGACCGCTTCGAGTCGCTCACGAAGGGCCCGGTGACCGCCACCAAGATCCGCATCCATGGCGATCTGCATCTTGGCCAGATTCTCGTAGCCCAGAACGATTTCTACGTGATCGATTTCGAAGGCGAGCCCGCCCGAACCCTGGCCGAGCGCCGCGCCAAGAGCGTGTCGATCCGCGATGTCGCCGGCATGCTGCGCTCGTTCGAGTATGCCGGGTGGTCGGCCCTGCACAAGCTTGCCGAGCGCGATAGTGAAGGCTATCAACGACTACTGCCCCATGCCGACGCTTGGCGCCAGCTCGTCCAGCTTACATTCCTCGAAAACTACAAAGAGGCGATCGCCGGCTGCGCTTCCTATCCGGCGGACCCTGCCGAGGTTGATCGACTGCTCGGTCTGTTCCTCCTCGACAAGGTCCTCTACGAAATTCGCTACGAAGCGGCGAACCGGCCGGCTTGGCTGCGCATTCCTCTGTCGGGGCTGGCCGCGATCCTCGACAGCGCGACGATGGTAAAAGAGAAGACCCTTGTGCCCGCCTGAAACCAAATCTACCGGACATGGTCGTGCCAGCGGGACCGGCGAACCACCGGAGCTTGAGCTCGGCGATCGCCGGCATATCGAGGCGCTGCTGCGCGCCGACCATGGCGACCCCTTCGGCTTCCTGGGGTTGCATTGGAACGAATCCCGCAGAAGACTCGAGATCCGCAGCTTTCAGCCGGGTGCCTCCCGCCTTTGGGTGATCGAGGCTGCTACCGGTGAGGCAATAGCCGAAGTCCCGCGCGTCCATCCCGAAGGCGTTTTCATCGGCCCGGCAGGGCACGATCAGCCATTCCGCTATCGGCTGCGACGCGAGTCGGCGGCGGGCGTGGTCGAATTCGAAGATCCCTACTGTTTCCCCAGCACATTTGGCGAGATCGATCTCCACCTGCTCGGCGAAGGGCGCGATCTGAAGATGTACAACCATTTGGGTGCTCATGCCCGCGTCTTTCATGACGTCGCAGGCGTGTCATTTGGCGTTTGGGCTCCGAATGCCAAGCGGGTCAGCGTCATCGGTGAGTTCAATGCCTGGGACGGCCGCCGACATCCGATGCGCCATCATCCCGGCGCCGGACTCTGGGAGATTTTCATTCCGGCGATCGGGGCCGGCGAAATTTACAAATACGAGATCAGGGGCAGTGAGGGCCAATTGCTGCCGCTGAAAGCCGACCCTCTCGCGCGCCAGGCCGAGGCGCCGCCGCGGACCGCTTCGGTCGTTGCAGCGCCGAGCCAGCATGAGTGGAAGGACGCGGACTGGATGAAACGCCGGGAGATCGCCAATGGCCGCGAGGCACCCATCTCAATCTATGAATGCCACTTGGGCTCCTGGGCTCGGAAAGTCGAGGAAGGGGAGCAAAAGCTGAGCTATGTCGAGCTCGCCGATCGCCTGGTGCCCTACGTCGCCGAGATGGGCTTCACCCATGTCGAACTACTGCCTATCACCGAGTTTCCGTTCGACGGGTCGTGGGGCTATCAGCCGACCGGGCTTTTCGCCCCGACCGCACGATTCGGGCCTCCGGACGATTTCCGGGCGCTGGTCGACGGCTTTCATCGCCGCGGGATCGGTGTAATTCTCGATTGGGTCCCCGGCCATTTTCCCAATGACGCTCACGGTCTGGCGCAATTCGACGGGACCCACCTCTATGAGCACGCCGACCCGCGCCAGGGCCTCCATAAAGACTGGGACACTTTGATTTACAACTATGGACGACGCGAGGTTGGGAATTTTCTTCTCGGTAGCGCGCTCTATTGGCTGGAGCAATTCCATATCGACGGACTGCGAGTCGATGCAGTTGCTTCGATGCTCTATCTCGATTACAGCCGCAAGCCGGGCGAATGGATTCCCAATGTCCACGGCGGCAATGAGAATCTCGAGGCGACGGCCTTCCTGCGCCGATTGAACGAGCTCTGCTTCGGCGAGCATCCCGGGACGACGACGATTGCGGAGGAGTCGACGGCCTGGCCCGGCGTGTCGCGGCCGACATATATCGGCGGCCTTGGCTTCGGCTACAAATGGAACATGGGGTGGATGCACGACACGCTGCGCTACATGCAGAACGATCCGTTGTTTCGGCGCTGGCATCACAGCGACCTCACGTTCGGTCTGCTCTATGCCTTCAGTGAAAATTTCGTCCTGCCGCTGAGCCATGACGAGGTTGTGCACGGAAAAGGCTCTCTGCTGGGCCGGATGCCTGGTGATCGCTGGCAAAAGTTTGCCAACCTGCGCGCCTATTACGGCTTCATGTTTAGCCATCCAGGCAAGAAACTGCTGTTCATGGGCGGTGAGTTTGGCCAGGAGCGCGAATGGAACCATGACAGCAGTCTGGATTGGCATCTTCTCGAAGATCCTTTGCATGGCGGCGTTCGGCGGCTCGTTCGCGACCTGAACGGGATCTATCGGCGCTTGCCGGCGCTGCATGAAGGAGATTGCCTGCCCGCTGGCTTCGAGTGGATAGAGGCTAGTGACGCTGACAATTCAGTACTGGCGTTTGCCCGGTTTGCCTTAGGCGGCCAGGGGCTTGTCCTTGCCGTTTGCAATTTTACGCCAGTTGTGCGCCGGGCGTATCGGCTTGGCGTGCCGGCCCCCGGCCGATACCAGGAGCGGATCAACACGGACTCGACCTTCTATGGCGGAAGTAATGTCGGCAACGGCGGCGAAATTGTATCGACGGGAACCCCCGCCCATGGCCGGCCGAACTCCATCCTGCTCACACTGCCGCCGCTGGCGTCTCTGATCCTCGAGAGAATTCCCGAAGGAAGCCCGCTATGAACGCGAGGCCGTCTGCCTATGCGGCGGTCTCGCAGGTGATGATCCTGGTCCTAGTCGGCTCGTAAAGCGACAATGCCGGGTACGCAAATTCTTCCGGGCAGGCCCGAACCTCTGGGAGCGACTTGGACAGGTCGCGGCGTCAATTTCGCATTGTTTTCGGCCCATGCGGAGAAGGTCGAGCTTTGTCTGTTCGATCCGGCGGGGCGTCGGGAAATCGAGCGTCTGCGGCTGCCCGAATTTACCGATCAAGTGTGGCACGGCTTTCTGCCCGAGGCGATTCCTGGCCTGTTATACGGCTATCGCGTCTATGGCCCCTATGATCCCCGCAACGGTCATCGGTTCAACCACAATAAGCTGCTGATCGATCCCTATGCGCGTGCACTTACCGGCCGCGTGCTGCAGGCCGATGCCATCTACGGCTATCGCGTGGAGTCTCGACGATCCGACCTTTCCTTCGACCGTCGTGACAGCGCTCGTGCCATGCCCAAATGCCGGGTCGTCGACACCGCTCATAGTTGGGGCGCGGATCAGCGGCCGGCAACGGACCGCGCGTTCATCGCCTACGAGACCCATGTACGGGGATTCACCATGCGCCTGCCGGGCCTGCAGGAGCCCCTCAGGGGTACCTTTGCCGGCTTGGGCTCGGCCGCATCAATCGACTACCTGAAGGCGCTCGGCATCACCGCGATTGAGGTTCTACCCGTGCACGCCTTCTACGACGACCGGCGTCTTTCCGCCATGGGTCTTCGGAACTATTGGGGCTACAATACGCTGGCGTTTTTCGCGCCGGAGCCGCGCTACCTCGCCGGCGGCGACATTCAGCAATTCAAGATCATGGTTGCACGGCTGCATGACGCCGGCATCGAGGTGATTCTTGACGTCGTCTTCAATCACACCTGCGAAGGCAATCATCTGGGCCCGACGCTCTCCTTCCGCGGCATCGACAACCTGTCCTACTACCGTCTGCAGCCGGATCAGCGGCGCCACTACATCAACGACACAGGTGTCGGCAATACGTTGAACGTCGGGCATCCTCGAGTCCTGCAGATGATTCTCGATTCCCTCTGCTACTGGGCGACCGAGATGCATGTCGACGGTTTCCGCTTCGATCTTGCGGCGGCGCTGGGCAGAGGCGCGCAGGGCTTCGACCCCACTCAGGCCTTTTTCGCCGCGATCCGGCAGTCGCCCCAACTGCGCGGAATCAAGCTCATCGCGGAGCCTTGGGATATTGGGGCCGGCGGTTACCAGCTCGGAAACTTCCCGCCAGGATGGTGGGAATGGAATGACCGCTATCGGGACACGGTCCGCCGGTTCTGGCGCGGCGACGAGGGAATCTTGCCGGAGCTCGCCGCCCGAATTGCCGGCTCGGCGGATCTTTTCGATCGTGAGGGGCGCCGCGCCAGCGCAAGCGTCAACTTCGTAACCGCTCACGACGGCTTCACCTTGCGCGACCTTGTTTCCTACAACGAAAAGCACAACGAGGCGAACGGAGAAGCCAATCAAGACGGTCATGCGGAAAATCTGAGCTGGAACGGTGGCGTCGAAGGGCCGACGGAGGATCCTGACATTCGTCGCCTGCGGCTTCGCCAATCGCGCAATTTCCTGGCCACGCTTCTGATGTCGCAAGGCAGCCCAATGATTCTGGGGGGCGACGAGTTCGGCCGAACGCAGCAGGGCAACAACAACGCCTATTGTCAGGACAACGAAATCAGTTGGCTGGACTGGTCGGCAGCCGAAGGGGAAGAAGGGCGGAGCCTGCTGTCCTTTGTGAAGCGCCTGATCCGCTTTCGCCATGATCATCCAGTCCTTCACCGGTCCCGTTTCCTGCACGGCCGGGAGAAATCGACTGATGGGGTGGTCGACATTCTCTGGTACGCCCCCGACGGGACGGAAATGACGACGGAACGTTGGCAGGACGGCGCTGCCCGATGCGTGGGACTGTGCCTCAATGGAGAGGCAGGGTTTGACCGGACACCGGAGGGTGATCGCCTCGCCGACGGTGTCCTCCTTGTCCTGTTCAACGCGCATCACGAGCCGGCACCCTTCATATTGCCGTCCATACCCCGAACCGCGGGCTGGCAGCGGGTCCTCGATACCGACGAGCCCGACTTGCCCGCCAATGCTCCGTTCGAGCCGTCGACCGCGCGCCATGAGCTGCCGGGGCGAAGCCTCGCGGCATTCGTCGCGATTCGCGCCGAAGCGAGTACCGTTGACGCGGCGGGCCTTCCTTCCGCCGAGAGTTCGAGATGAGGACGGCGCATGCCATGCCCTTTGGCGCCGAGTGGCTTCCGGAGGGCAGCACGCGCTTTCGGCTTTGGGCCCCGGCTTTGCCCAATGTCTGCGTTCGCCTGCATGACAGCGGCGAGCCTATTCCCATGGCCCCGGTGGGAAAGGGCTGGTTCGAGCTCTTGACGGCCGCTGCTCGTCCGGGGAGCCGTTATCACTTTGAGCTTCCCGATGGATTGCGCATTCCCGATCCCGCCTCCCGCCAGCAAGATCGCGACGTACATGGCGCCAGCATCGTGGTCAACCCCGCCGGCTATCGCTGGCGCCATCCTGATTGGACGGGACGCCCGTGGCGCGAGGCCGTGTTGTATGAGCTCCATGTCGGCAGCTTCACATCGGAGGGCAATTTTGAGGGTGTCCGGCGCCGGCTTCCCGTCCTGGCGGAGTTGGGCATCACGGGCATCGAGCTGATGCCGGTCGCGGATTTCGCCGGGGGCTGGAACTGGGGCTATGACGGCGTGCTGCCGTTTGCCCCCGACGCGCGCTATGGCACAGCCGAAGACCTGAAGCGCCTGGTCGACGAGGCCCACGGCCTCGGGCTGATGGTCCTGCTTGACGTGGTCTACAATCATTTTGGACCAGACGGGAACTACCTGCATCGCTACGCCCCCGAATTCTTCACCGACGCCCATCAGACACCCTGGGGGCCGGCTATCGACTTCTCCCAGGAGCCGGTACGTTCCTTCTTCGCTCACAACGCCGCCTATTGGATCGAGGAATATCGTTTCGATGGGCTGCGCCTCGACGCCGTCCATACCATCCTGCATGGCGCTACGCCGCATGTGTTGGAGACGATCGCCGAGGCGGCACGCGCCGCGGCGGCTGGACGTCTTGTGCATCTGGTCCTGGAGAACGATGACAACGCTTCCCGCCTGATTGGCGGGAAGTCGCTGACGCCGAGGCGACCCTATGACGCCCAATGGAACGACGACTTCCATCATGCCGCCCATGTCCTGCTCACGGGCGAGGGCGCGGCCTACTACGCCGACTATGTCGATGCGCCGATCGCCTCGTTCGGGCGGGCCTTGGCCGAGGGGTTCGCTTATCAGGGCGAAGTGTCGCCGTACCGGCGGCGATCGCGCGGAGAGACGACCCAGGGATTGCCCTCGACGGCGTTCGTCAATTTTCTGCAAAATCACGATCAAATCGGCAACCGCGGTTTCGGCGAGCGCCTCGTCCACCTCGCCGACCCGCGGGCCCTCGCAGCACTCAGCGCAATTCTTCTACTGGCACCTGCCATTCCCATGCTTTTCATGGGAGAAGAACATTGGGCGCCCGAGCCCTTTCTCTTCTTCGTCGATTTCCATGAGGCGCTGGCCGAGGCCGTGCGCAAGGGACGTCGGCGCGAGATGGAGCGCTATCCCGGATTTCGCGCTCACGGCGACGCGGCGATTCCCGATCCCGCCAGCGAAGACAGTTTCCGCGGCTCCGTCATAGACTGGGCGCGCCAATTGGAGCCCTTTCATGCGAGCCGGCTGGCGCAGTGCCGCCGGCTGCTCGCGTTGCGGGCGAGGGAAATCGTGCCGCGGCTCGCCAGACCGCCCAGGGCACCTGCCCCATTTCGGGTGTGGCCTGGCGGCATCCTCACGGTGACCTGGGAATTCGGCACCGGCGAGTGTCTGACCCTCGTAGCTTTGCTCCAGACAACGTCGGCGGTGGCGCCCGATGTAGCGTTGGCCGGCCGGCCGCTCTGGATGAGCGAAGAGATCGAGATTCGCGATGGCCAACCTGCCGAACTGCCCCCCTGGTTTGTCGGCTGGTTTCTGAAAGAGGCGATGCCGTCAATCGGTACGGCAGCGGCACCAGGATGACGGCGGCGCGGGAACTCAACCGGCGCCTTGGCATCAAGGCACGGTATTTTGGACAGGTCGGCGGCGGCACAGCGGTCCCAACGACGACGATCGAGCGACTCTGGCGGACATTGGTGCCGGGCGCCGGTTCAGCCGACGCGCAAGACATATTGGCCGAGCTCGACCGCGAGGACGGATCCCGCGTTCTCGATCCCGTGGTCGTGGCCACGGCGGGACGCTCCCTGAAAATCGCGCTGCGACTCCCCGCGGCTGCCAGAATTCTCCGCTGGCAAGTCCTGACCGAGAATGGCGAGCGCCACGGCGGCGACGTGAGCGCGGCCGGGCTGCCCACAATTTCTGGCGGCACCTCCCGCCGCCCAGGTCAGGTCCTTCACCTGGATCTCGATCTTCCGCCTGGCTATCACCGGCTAAGCCTTCACTGGGCTGGGGGCAGGGGTCGCGAATCCACCTCTCTTATCCTGGCGCCTCCCAGGGCATACCTGCCCGATGGCCTTAGCGGTGAGGGTAAGGCCTGGGGCCTTGCCGCCCAGGTTTATGCTCTGCGTACATCGCGCAATTGGGGCATCGGCGATTTCAGCGATCTGGGCGATTTGCTGGAAGCGGCGGCGGCGCTTCGGGCCGATGCCGTTGGGGTCAATCCGCTGCACGCCCTGTTCGACGATGAACCGGAGCGAGCGAGTCCATATTCGCCCAGCAGTCGTCTCTTTCTGAACTCCCTTTATCTCGATGTAACGGCAATCCCTGACTTTGCCGAGTGCGCGGCGGCCCGGGAACTAGTTACGCGGCCTGGCTTCATGCAGGCTCTGCAGGGGGCGAGAGCGGCCGCGTTGGTGGATTATACAGCCGTCGCCTGCCTGAAGCGCGACGCGCTGCTGCCCCTCTATGACCACTTCCGAAGCCAGCATCTGGCCGACCAGACCGACGCGCGGGGGCAAGCGTTTCGTGCATTTCAACGCCAGGGGGAAGGGGCACTTCGCCGGTTTGCCTTGCATCAGGCTTTGAGAGAGCACCTGAGGGCGAAGGGCTGGGAAGGCGATTGGCGCCTCTGGCCACCTGAATTTCGCCGACCCGACAGCGAAGCCGTGAGCCGCTTTGCCACCGGGCATCTCGAGCGGTTGGAATTCTTCGAATATCTGCAATGGCAAGCCGACCTGCAGTTGGCTGACGCCGCCGCCCGCGCGCGCAATAGCGGCATGGAAATCGGACTCTATCGCGATCTCGCGGTGGGGTTCGACCCCAGCGGGGCCGATGCCTGGACCAGCCAGGCGCGATCCAGCAAGGGGAGTGCCGCTCTGGATTGGTCTGTCGGCGCGCCGCCTGACGCCTGGAACATGCTTGGACAGATGTGGGGCATGCCGCCCCTTGGCCCGCGTGCGCTACGGGCAACAGGATATCGCGCCTTCATCGACGCGCTGCGGGCGAACATGCGACACGCCGGCGCCTTACGCATCGATCACATTCTGGGGTTGAAGCGCCTGTTCTGGATTCCGCGCGATGGGGGGCCGAAGGATGGTGTCTACGTCGGCTATCCCTTCGCCGAGATGCTTGGCGTGGTGGCGCTGGAGAGTCAGCGCAATCACTGTCTGGTGGTGGGCGAGGATCTGGGCACCGTGCCGGCCGGGTTTTCAGAGACCATCCAGGCGCGCGGGATTCTCTCATATCGCTTGCTCTATTTCATGCGCGGACAGAAGGGCGCTTTCTTGCGTCCGGCTTCCTGGCCGCGCGACGCCCTGGCGCAGGTCTCGACCCATGATCTGCCGACGCTTGCCGGGTTTTGGGCCGGGCGCGACATCGAGACCAAGAGCGAGCTCTCTTTGTTTCCGGATCGGACGGCCGAGATATCGGAACGCAAGAATCGCCGCCGCCTGCGCCGGGCGCTGATAGCGGCCCTTCGTCGCGAGGGGTTGCCCGCAAAGCAGAGGCCCATACCGAGCGAGTCTGTCCATCGCTTCCTGGCCCGTAGCCGCTCGCGTCTCGTCATGGTGCAACTCGAGGACATCGCAGGATCCCTCGACCAGATCAACATGCCCGGCACCGTGGATGAGCACCCGAACTGGCGGCGCAAGCTTCCGCTCGATCTTGGCGATTTGCTTGCGGCACCGCGCGCTAAAAGCATCCTTACTGCCGTCGCCGAAGGGCGCCCCGGACGGAGTGCGCCGGCCTCTGGCGCTCACCGGGCAGAGAACCAATGCAACCGAACCGAGCTGCTGTCGACCTATCGCTTGCAGCTCGGCGGGGCGGTCGACTTCGAGGCGGCAACGACGTTGTTGCCCTATCTCAGGGAACTCGGGATCAGCCATCTTTATCTGTCGCCGATCCTGGAGGCCCAGGCCGGCAGCAGCCACGGCTATGACGTGACGAGCTATGAACGCTTCAATCCGGCTCTGGGTTCGGCCCAAGCCTTCGATCGCCTCACGGCAAAGCTTCGCGACCTTCGCATGGGGCTGATCCTGGACTTCGTGCCCAATCATATGGGCATCGGCGGATCGCGGAATCGGTGGTGGCTTGAACTGCTGGAACAGGGGGCGGCCGCCTCCACGGCCGAGGTCTTCGACGTGGATTGGGCTCCGCCTTGGCCGGAGCTTCGCGGCAAGATTCTGGTTCCCCTGTTGGCGGACACCTATGAGAAGGTGCTCGCCCGCGGAGAGTTGCAACTGCGATTCGAGCGCGAGAATGGACGTTTCGACATCTGGTATTTCGACCACCGCCTGCCTATCCGCATCGAGGACTATGCCGACGTGATCGCGTCTGCGATGTCCGCGCCCGACGCCGATATCGATCGACTTCTGGGCCGGCAGCACTATCGGCTGTCGGACTGGCGTCAGGCGGCCACTCGGGTGAACTATCGCCGCTTCTTCGACATATTAACCAGCTCATCGGCGTTCGCATGGAGCGGCCGTCGGTCTTCGCGCGCTGCCACGAATTCATCGGCAAGCTCATCGCCGAGGGCAAAGTGCAGGGGCTGCGCCTCGATCATGTCGATGGTCTCACGGACCCCGGCGCCTACTGCCGCCGTTTGCGGCGCTTCGTCAACCATAGGGCGGGAGCGGATCGAAGTCGGAGATCGCGGGATCGCCCCTATCTCGCGGTGGAGAAGATCCTGGGCCGCGAGGAGCCGCTGCGCAGCGATTGGCCCGTCGACGGCACCACCGGCTACGATTTCATTGCACTCCTCAATGAGATGTTCGTTGATCCCTCCGGCGCGCGGCCGATGCAGCGGATTTGGGAGCGATTTACCGGCCAGCCGCAGCGATTCGAGGAGATGCTGCGGCGTGCCAAGGGAGAGACGATCGATGCCGCCTTTATGGCCGATCTCGATCGGTTGGTGGTCCCGTTCCAGAAGCTTGCCGCGGCAAGCGAGACCGCAGCCAATTTCGAGGCGGACGAGGTCCGCGCGGCGCTCCGCCAGATTGCCATCTGCTTCCCGGTCTATCGCTCCTACGTGGGCGCCGGCGGCATGTCAGCCGAGGACCGCCGCCTGATCGATCGTGCCATCGCCGCCGCAAGCCGCAAGGTGAAAGGGCGCAG
>WNFO01001753.1_pt1 | contig 17421 bp, 16 predicted proteins | sample 5400251 | NCBI WGS metagenome assembly WNFO01 (sample SAMN13153354, study PRJNA577476) | soil metagenome | isolation source: 100 cm saprolite under Madrone tree | place: USA:California | collected 2016-06-14
TCCGCGAAACTTCCGTAAGCACGTTCCGGCGCGATATGCAGTTCAAGAGCCCCGGCGCGGCTTCGCTCGGGATTCGACGATAAAGCCGCCGCAACCAGCTCAAAACGATCGTCGAGCCGCGCCGCAATGCGGTGAACCGCTCCAATGAAAGCGCCCGGTCCGCCGCCGACCATACCTAGCCGGAGCCGCCGGTTTATTGCATCACTGCCTTTTGGATTTGCTGTCATGATCCTCGTCTCATTTCAGTCAAAAGTAACGCCCCGCAAGTACTCTGAAACAGCGTGCCATCTCGTTCCGCTCTGTGTCCTCTGCGATCTCCGTGAACTCTGTGTTATGAATTCTTCTTCGAGGACGCTACTCCAGTCCCAACATCTTCCGATTTGCCCGTTGATCCGCGCCTGAACTTGCGAAGTCATCAAAAGTGCTGCTCGCAGCCTGAATCATATGCCGCTGGATAAATGGAGCACCTTCCGCCGCTCCCTGCTCACTGCTCTTGATGCAACACTCCCACTCCAGCACCGCCCACCCGGGAAAATCATACTGCGTCAGCTTGGAAAATATGGCGCTGAAATCAACTTGCCCATCACCCGGCGAACGAAACCTTCCGGCTCGATTTACCCAAGGCTGGTAGCCCCCGTAAACCCCCTGCCGGCCCGTCGGACGGAACTCCGCATCCTTCACGTGAAACATTTTGACCCGGCTGTGATACAGATCGATGAACTCCAGATAATCAAGCTGCTGCAGCACGAAATGGCTCGGGTCAAAAAGCATGTTGCACCGCGGATGATTGCCGCAGCGCTCCAAAAACATTTCGAACGTAACACCATCGTGCAAATCTTCGCCGGGATGGATCTCATAGCATAGATCCACTCCTGCTTTTTCAAATGCATCCAGAATGGGACGCCAACGCGCCGCCAGCTCTTCAAAAGCAGTTTCAATCAGCCCCGCCGGTCTCTGCGGCCACGGATACAGATACGGCCACGCCAGCGCCCCGGAAAATGTCACATGCGCCGCAAGTCCCAGATTGGCGGACGCCCGCGCGGCCAGCAATAATTGTTCAACCGCCCACGCTTGCCTCGCTCGCGGGTTGCCCCTCAGCTTTTCCGGCGCGAACCCATCGAAGGCCAAATCATACGCGGGGTGCACGGCCACCAACTGGCCTTGAAGATGGGTCGAGAGTTCGGTGACGGCAAGGCCGTGGCCCGCCAGCGTGCCGCGGATCTCGTCGCAGTAGGTCTTGCTCTCTGCCGCTCGCTGCAGATCAAACAAGCGAGCATCCCAGCATGGGATTTGCACCCCTTTATAGCCGAGCTTGGCGGCCCACGAAGCGATGCTCTTTAAATTGTTGAAGGGCGCCGCATCGCCAGCGAACTGCGCCAGAAATATCCCTGGTCCTTTGATTGTTCTCATCGCCCCCTCAACTCCACTCGGCACCTACGATGAAGTCCTCACGGAATGCGCCGGCGAGTACCCTAACGGACGGAACCGCCCTCACCCCGAACCACGGCGCAGAAGGCGGTGGTTTCTTTTTCCAGGTTTGTCATCGCGCCGTGTACTGGCTTGCGGTCGCCAAGGATACGCTCTAGTTGCCAGTTCGAATTGTCCCAGTTCACGTCCCCTTCTTTCGTCACCGTGAGGTGGAAATAGAGGCGATACTTCGCATTCGCCAATCTCTGCTGTTCCTCAGGGTTTGCGAGCCTTGCGGGGTCGTCAGTTCCAACAATTAGCATGATTCCTTTGCAAGCCGGGTTTTTCTGGAAAGCATTCAGAAATTCGTTCTCCAACTCTTCGGCCATCGCTGCGGGCCTGCTGGAGCACTCTTCAGACTTGCTGGGACTCTTCAGGCTTATCGCCGCTGCCAGTTCACAAATGTGCGTAGCCGCGTGAATGTCTGATAGTCTCTCAACGCTAATTGAAATATCGTTAAAAGCTGCGGCGGAGGCGGACTTGGCTTCATCTTCTCTGCAACCGGCCAAACTCAAGGCAAGGAGCAGTACCACAAACTTGAGGTGACGGGTTCGATTTGAAACTAACATTGGTAAACGCTCATGCTGGGGGCCTTTCAGCCAGACAAGCATGTTTCCTTTCATCCAGCCTGGAACGAACCTGGTCGGAATCGATCGATTCTCCGCGTTGCGCGGCTGCGTAGCCTCGTTCGATTTTTGCCCGGATCTCGGGGCCATGCCCGGCCAGCCAGGCCCCTTGCTCGTGAAACAGGGAAATGGCGTGCTCCACAAACTCATCCACGGTTTGGCAGGGCCCGCGCTGAACGTTCTGCTTGACCATTATCTTCCAGCTCAGGTCGCAGATGAATCTTTACGCCCACAGTCTACCCCAGGTTCTCATGCCCCAGCCAGAGTGACTTCCCTTTGACTTTTATACGATGGTTATCAGCCCTTGCGCCAGAAATGCCGCACCTTTAGGCATTTCCCGGTCCCAAACCAAACAGACACCCCTCTATCCCTCAGCATCTAAACCGCTTACAAGTAACCCTCAACTTTATCTTGACGGGTACGGTACTTTTCATGCTAACATTTCTTGCGGTTGTTAGCCGTCAGCCCGATCATTCCGCCCGAGTTCGCACCTTCGCCTGTTCACAAGTAACAAAATCTCCCGTCGTCCATCCTCTTTCAATTCAGCAAGTTACAAAATGCTTTTTCCGCAACTCCTTTGTTTTGAAAGCGATCCATCTTTTATGGGGGGTGTACCGGTCGCAACTGCGCTGCCGTGGGAAATTTGGTTAGTTTCCTGGTTCATTTGTCTAGCCGGGGAAGTTGCAGGCCTGTGCACAGGCCTGCGAAGCGGCCCAATAGGGGCTTTCCGGCGAGGACTATTTCTTCCCTGGGCCAAAGGCATTTCCAAAGAATCGGGAGGCCCTTCGCTGGAGCTTCCTCCAAAGGGTTGGAGCCCGGTAGAGGATGGCACTGCCGCAGTCATCACAAAGTACCTGTTTCATGCCCCCGATTCCGGGGGAATTTTCCTCGTCTTCGATGCCGTCAACCCACTTATCGCAACGATTACAATAAAAAGACGGTTCTACCTTCGAGGTCAGCATTTCCATTTTGAGTTTAACCTCCGGTCATCCCGACCATCCGAGTTTGGCTCACCGTCCCTGTGGCCAAAGCGAAATATTTAGGCCTATTTTAGCCGAAAATAGACGCCAGAAGCGCGGGCATTTTTTTTATTGATAACTGTGGGGCAAGGGTTGCGACCCGCAACTGTGCTCAGGGCAAGCAAGACAAAAAACGGCCGGGGGCGAAGATGTCTTGAGGGTCGAAGGCGGACTTGAGGCGGTGCATGAGAGGTCGGTCTGAGCGCGAGGGGTAGCCAATGTTGATGCGCGGTCCCGCATGACCGTCCGAGACGCAAAGAGCACGCTTGAGTGCTGGCGGAGCGAAGAGAAGTGTGGTGTCGCCGCTGGCGGCAAAAACGGAATTGAGAATTTGGGTAGCGGCTTGGACGAGGCGCGTGGTGGCCTCAGCGTTTTCGGATTGCGGGAGCAGGGCAAAATAAATTGTGCCGCCGGCACGGTCCACGAAGGCGTGGGGAAGGGACGCATGGCTGGCAATTTCTTGCAACTCTCCGAAAAGGTCGACGTGGTGCGAGGGGAGTACGCTCAGTTTGAAGATGGTGGTGGCGGGCGAGGATTCGAGCAGCAGGGAAAGAGTTTCGCGGAGGCGGCCCCACATGGAGGGGCGCGTGGTGTCGTCGAGGAAGGCAGTGGAGGTCGCACGGGATTCGGTGGCAAAACGGGTGAGGTCGCGAGTGTAGCGATCGAGGACTTCGGGAGAGCCGGCGAAGGCGGCGCAGAGCTGCCATTCGCGCGGATGAAACCAGTCGCCGATGGGAGGGAGCGCAAATTGATTCGCGTCGCGGGCTTCGCCGGAAAATACGGCGGTTTCAGGTGCCGCGGGCGTCTTCTCTGAAAAAATCTGCGCGAGGCCGGGACTGACGACATCGAAGGTGAGCGGCGTGAGAGGAGACTGTGCGATCGCGCGGCGAAGAGCGAGCGCGCCTTCGGCGTCGGGGAAGGAAGCGACGAAGCCGCGGCTGCCAGCGAGCGGAGCAGGAAAGGTACGAAAGTTGAGGCGCGTAATGACGGCGAGTGTGCCGAGCGAGCCGATGAGGAGTTTGTGAAGGTCGTAGCCGGTGACGTTTTTGACGACGCGGCCGCCGCTCTTGGTGAGAGCGCCGGAGCCGGCGACAAATTCGGCGCCGATCAGGAAGTCGCGCGCGGTGCCGTAAAATTGGCGCAGGGGAGAGTCGATGCCGGAGGCGATTGTGCCGCCGATGGTGCTGCGGGAATACCAGGGAACGAGGAGCGGCAGGAACTGATGACGTTCGAACAGAGTGGCGTTCAATTTTGCGATGGGTGTGCCGGCGCCGGCGCTGAGAGTGAGGTCACCGGGATCGTAGTGGACGATTTGGTTGAGAGCGGTCATGTCGAGAGCGATGTCATAGCGGGAGGGAGGCATGCCGATGCGGAGTTTTGTACGCGCGCCGGAGGGGATGAGGGCGAGTCTTTCAAGCGCGGCGAAGCGAACGATTTCGGCGACTTCTTCGGCGGAGGCGGGTATTGCAACGACGGAGGGAATGATTTCGTCGACTGCATAGCTAGCAAGGGCGGCGGGATCGGAGAGAACACGCGAACCGCCGAGGGTGGCTTCCAGTGCGCGGACGAGATTAGCGCGAGGACTATTCATGGAACTAGGAAAGGATGGGGAAGGCGACAGTTGAAAGTTAAAAGTTGAATGGAAAAGAAAGAATTAACACAGAGGACGCAGAGAACGCTGAGGCCACAGAGAAGAGAGGGGAGGAGAATGGTCATGCGGCGCTCGGACGGGCGGAGGATGGAGGGCGGACGCGGATTTCGCCACAGCCTTTGCTCAAGGGGAAGATTTTGCCGGGATTGAGGGAGGCGTCGGGATTGAAGGCGTCGTGGACGCGGCGCATGAGATCGAAGTCGGCGTCGGAGAAGAGGAGCGGCATGAGTTCGGATTTTTCCATGCCGACGCCGTGCTCACCGGTAAGCGCGCCGCCGACTTCGACGCAATAGCGGATAATTTCGGCGGACGCTTTCAGAGCGCGCTGGAATTGCGCTGCGTCGCGGGGATCGTAGAGCACGATGGGGTGCAGGTTGCCGTCGCCGGCGTGGAAGATGTTGCCGATTTGAAATCCGTATTGATCGCCGATTTGCCGGATGCGGCGCAGAGCTTGCGGAAGTTTCGAACGCGGAATGACGCCGTCAAGGACGTAATTGCTGGGGGCCAGGCGGCCGAGCGCGCCGAAAGCGTTCTTGCGGCCTTTCCAGAGGAGGTCGCGTTCGGCGTTGTCGCGGGCGGCGCGGACTTCGCGGGCATGATGCGAGCTGCAAACTTCGGTGATCGCGGTGGCCTGAGCGGCGACGGTTTCAGTGAGGCCTTCGACCTCAATAAGGAGAACGGCAGCGCTGTCCATGGGGAAGCCGGCGTGGATATAGTCTTCGACGACGCGCAGCGTCCAGCCGTCGAGCATTTCACACGCGGCGGGAGTGATGGCGCGTGCGGTGATCTCGACAACGGTGTCGGCGGCATCGTCGACGGAATCGAAGATGGCGAGAAGCGTTTTCACGGCTTCAGGCTTGCGCGAAAGCTTTACCGTGATTTCGGTGACCAGGGCGAGGGTGCCTTCCGAGCCGACGAAAAGGCCAGTAAGATCGTAGCCAGGCGCATCGCCGTGCTTGCTGCCGACGCGAACGATCTCGCCGCCGGGGAGGACGAGCTCAAGCGCGGTGACGTGATTGGTGGTGACGCCGTAGGCGAGGGTATGCGGGCCGCCGGCGTTTTCAGCGACGTTGCCGCCGATGGTGCAGGATTTCCAACTGGAAGGATCGGGGGCGAAATAAAGACCGTGAGGTTCGGCGGCGTGGGTGAGTTCGTAATTGACGACGCCGGGCTGGACGATGGCGCGCTGATTTTCGATGTCCAGCTCGAGAATGCGATTCATGCGCGCGAAGACGAGCATCACGCCGCCGGTGCGGGCGAGCGCGCCGCCGGAAAGCCCCGTGCCGGCGCCGCGACCGACGATGGGGACGTTATACTTTGCGGCGAGCTTTGCGATGCGCGAAACGTCTTCGGTGGAATCGGGAAAAACGACGAGGTCAGGACGGCCTTTTTCGACGGAGCCGTCGTACTCATAAAGGAGAAGATCCTCGGGCCGGTAAAGAACGGAAGAGGGGCCGAGGAGTTTTTCGAATTCGCGAACGAGGCCAGAGTTCATAGGGCGCAGGCTTAGGTGCACCTGGAACTATAGTGAGAATTCTGGGACGCGCGCAACGCCAAGTTATGGCGGGAGCGCGGGGGTGTGTTAGTGTAATTTCCCCAAACTTGCGAAGAGGATACTATGCCGAAACCGAAAGTGTTGGCGACCCACGGCTTGTTCGAAGCAGCCAGGCAAATCCTTCAAGAAACCTGCGAGATGGAATACTGGGCGAAGCCAGAACGTCCGCCGCGGGAAGAAGTTTTGCGGCGCGTAAAGGACAAAGAGGGGCTGATTTGTCTGCTGACGGAGAAAATCAACGAGGAGCTGCTGAGCGTGGCGCCGAAACTGCGCATTGCGGCGAACGTGGCGGTGGGATTTGACAATATCGACGTGGCGGCGTGCACGAAGCGGGGCGTGGTGGCGACAAACACGCCGGGAGTGTTGGATGAAACGACGGCGGATTTTGCGTGGACGCTGCTGATGGCGGTGGCGCGGCGGCTGAGCGAGGGCGAAGAGCTGGCGCGATCCGGGAAATGGAAAAACTGGGACCTAGATCAATTGGTTGGGACAGACGTGTGGGGGAAGACGCTGGGCATTGTCGGATTCGGGCGGATTGGGCGCGCGGTAGCGCGGCGCGCGAGCGGTTTCCAGATGAAGGTGATTTACACGGATGCGCAACGCGCGCCCGCCGAAGTGGAGAGGGCGTTGAAGGCGGAGTTTTGGGAAATGAATGCATTGCTGGCGGAGTCTGACTTTATCAGCTTGCACGTTCCGCTGCTGCCGGAGACGCGGCGATTGTTCGACGCGCCGAAATTCAAACGGATGAAGCCGACGGCGTTCTTAATCAATACATCGCGGGGGCCGGTGGTGGATGAAGCGGCGCTGGTGGCGGCGCTGGAGGGCGGGCAGATTGCTGGCGCGGGGCTGGATGTTTACGAAAACGAACCTTTCATTCATCCCGGGCTGAAACGCGCGAATGTGGTGCTTGCGCCGCACATCGCGTCGGCATCGTTGGAGACGCGGACGAAAATGGCGTGCATAGCGGCGAACAACGTCGTCGCGCTTTTCGCGGGACAGAAGCCACCGAACATTTTGAATCCAGAAGTCCTGAAAGCATCTTAGCGAATTCCCAAGCAGACCTCTCATGCCGCAACTGAAGCAGCTCGCCCGGCAGATTTTCCACGAAACACTGGCGGCGATCGATATTCCCGCGACCATGCAGCGGAAGCTGAGACGCAAAGGAACGATGCTGGTGTGCGGTGAAAAGAGAATCGATCTGCGGGATTTCGAAAAACTGCGCGTGGTGGCGATCGGGAAAGCGGCGCATGCGATGGTGGAAGGGCTGGCGCTGGTGCTGGCGCCGTTCGTGCGAGTTGGAGGAGTGGTATCCGCACCCACGGCGACGCGAAAGCCATTGGTGGGAATGAAGTACTTCGTGGCAGGGCATCCAGTGCCGAACGCCGAGAGCTGGAAGGCGGCGGAGGCGATTCTAGCGCTGCTGAAGAAGTGCGATGAGAAGACGCTGGTTTTCTTTCTACTTTCGGGAGGCGGATCGGCGCTCGTGGAGTTACCGCTGGACCCGGCGCAGACGCTCGAGGACGTACAAAATGTACACAGAGCGCTGGTGACCTGCGGCGCGCCGATCGAGGCAATCAATACGATCCGGAAACATATCTCCGCCGTGAAAGGCGGCCGACTCGCGGCGGCGGCGAATAGCGCAACGAAAATCACGCTGGCGGTGAGCGATGTTCCGGTGGGAAAGGAGTCAGCGCTGGCGTCAGGTCCGACACTGCCTGATCCGACTACGGTTGCGGACGCAAAGCGCATCACCGCTGAGCATGGCCTGCACGACAGGTTCCCCCTCGCGTTGCGACGCTGGCTGGCCGAAGGAAAAATGCCTGAGACCCCGAAAGCTTCTGCCCCCGCATTTCGAAACTCACATTTTTCGCTGCTGCTGGGGTTGGATGACCTGTTTCATCCGGCGCATCACGCGGCGGAGGCGAAAGGATTTATCGCTTGCTGCGACAACACGACCGATGACTGGCCGGTGAAGAAAGCGGCGGAGTACTTGATAGAGCAACTTGAGGAGCTGAGAAAGACGCACGCGGGGCAACGGGTAGCGCTCATTGCGGATGGTGAGGTGAGTTCACCCGTGACCGGAACTGGAACCGGAGGGAGAAATTCCGCGTTTGTGCTGGCGTGCGTGGAGAAGATCGCGGGGAAAAAGATTGCAGTGCTGAGTGCCGGCACCGACGGAATCGACGGGAATAGTCCGGCGGCGGGCGCGGTGGCGGACGGGGAAACGCTCGAACTTGCACGCGCAATTGGTCTCGACCCGGCTGACGCCTTTCGTCGAAGCGATGCCTTCGCATTTTTTTCACGATTCGAGGACGTAATCGTTACCGGGCCGACGGGGAACAACCTACGCGATCTGCGGATTTTGATTGCAGAACCTTAAGAAGAAGATGAATTCGAGAAGAAAGACTTAACACAGAGACCGCAGAGAACACAGAGTCCACAGAGAAGAGAGGGGCGGACTGAAGTCTGCCCCTATACGGAAACATCAGCCGATCACTGCTTCGGGGGCGGGAGGCGCTTCTCCATGGATTTGAGACGCTCGCTCATTTCTTGAAGCAGGTGTTCGAGTTTTTCGAGCCGTTGTTCGGTGGTGAACTTTTCATCGCTGCCTTCGGAGGATTCTTCGCCGAAATCTCCGGCACCATGATTCGCGTCTGGCTTTCCATTCGCGGGTTTCTTCAGGCGCGCGATCTGCGCCTTGATCATCGGCGCCATCTCGATGCTGAGGTCGTCGCTTTTCAGAATAGCTTCCAGCGCAGGAACCGCACTGGCATCGCCGCGCCCACCCAGGGCATAGATCGAGGCCATGCGAACGGGAAAGTGCGGTTCGGTGAGATAAGCCGCAATCTGTTTGGTGATGTCCTTGTTGTCTTTCTGCAGACGCCCGAGGCTATTGATGGCCGCAGTCCGCGAATCGAGGGGCTTGCCGGCGGCAGACCACTGCAAAAGAAGCGGCACGGCCTTATCGTCTCCTAACGAACCGAGAGAGCGAAGAGCGGCTTTGCGGAGGAAGTCGTCCGGTGAATCGGCAGCCACGGCGGCCTCGAGCGTCGCGAAAGCGTTGGGCCCCTTAAGGCGGCCGAGTGCCTGCAAGGCGGCGGCGCGGGCGCGATAGGAATCGTCCAGCTTTGCGATGGAATTGAGCTTCGCCGCAACGGCTGCGTCGTCCTTGAAATTGGCAAGTGCGCTAACGACGCGATTGCGGACCCAGGGCTTATCATTCGAATCCAGCGCAGCCAGGAGCAGCTTGGACGCGGAAGCGCCGCCCAGTTGGCCGAGGGCGTCGGCGGCAGTGGCGCGAACTCCCCAGGCTTTGTCGTTACGCAGCGTTTCTCCGAGAGCGCCGATGACCTCCTCGTCGGTCTTCATCTTGCCAAGCGCGACAACGGCGTCGGCGCGATCGGCGAGATCCACGGCGTTCTTCGATTGGTACAGCCATTCTTTCTTTTCTTTATGGAACTCAGCGGACTTGAGGACGTGGCCGCCCTTGTCGAAGAGAACCATCAGCGGAGTAGACTCCGCAGGCAGTGGGAAAGTCTGATGGTCTTTCGAAACGGTGACGTCGTAGAGCTTGGGTCCCGACGCGGTGGTGATTTCGACTTCGGCGGGAACGCGGAAGAGGCCCACGCGGCCCTCGATTTTTTGCGTCTGTTTGACGGCAAGCATCACTTGGTGTTTTTCGCTGTCGTAGCTGTAGCTCAATTCGAATTTCGGCCCGCCGGCACCGTACAGCCATTGGCTGAAGAATTGGTCGACGTTGGTGTGCGTAGCCTCTTCGATGGCTTTGGCGAGATCGGACGTGACAACATTTTTGCCGCGATTCACTTCAAGATAGTGCTTGAGGCCGCGGTAAAAAGCGTCTTCGCCAATCTGGTGGCGAAGCATGTAGAGGACCCAGCCTGCTTTATTGTAAGCGTTGCCGTCGAATTCGCTGGAGTCATCGAAGTCGTGGCGCACGATCGGTTTTTTCCAGAGATTGCCGCTTTCGAACCACTCGCGCGCATTATTCCAGCGCTCGTAATCCGCTTGATCCTTGCCGAAGTGCGCTTCGGTCCATACCGTTTCCAGGAACGTGGCGAAGCCCTCGTTGAGCCAGATGTCGCCCCAATCCTTGCAGGTGACGAGATCGCCGAACCACTGGTGACCGAGCTCGTGAGAGATTAAGTCGTCTTGGCCGGTGAAATATTCGGGTGCGAGCTTGGGATGAACGAGGGAGTTGCTGCTGTTGGTGGTGGCGCTGGAATTCTCCATGCCGCCGGCGACGAATTCATCGACCATGACCTGCGCGTATTTTTCCCAGGCGTAGTCGACGCCAAATTTCTTGCTGAACAGCTCCATCATGGCCGGCGTGCGGCCATAGTTTATAGGGAGGCGGTCGCCGCGTCCCTTGGGCGCGTAATAGGTGACGGGGATGCCGCGCCAGGTGTCTTTCACCTCGTCGAATTCACCGGCTACAACAGTGATCAGATAGGTGGAGCTGGGGACGGACTCTTTCCAATACCAGGTTTTCAATCCCTTTCCGGCGTCGCTGACGCTGATAAGCTTGCCGTTCGAAACGGTGATCCAGGAAGCGGGAACCGTAAGGATTGTTTCGGTCGTGAGGCGATCGTTGGGGTAGTCGTAGGTCGGAAGGTAGTAACGCGTGTCTTCGGATTCGCCTTGGGTCCAAATTTGCTTTGGGCGGTCCGGATAATCTTTGTCCGGAAGGATGAAGTAGATGCCTTTGGCGGGTTTGCCTTCGTAACGGATGGCGACGTCGAATTTCTCTCCCGTCTTGGCGGCAGCCGGAAGAGGAATAATCAGTTTGTCGGCGGAAGTTTCGAATTTCGCGGAGGCTTTGTTGAGGGTCACGCTTTGGATGGTGAGGCCGACCGAGTCGAAAGCGATTTTCGTGGAGCCGTCGCGCAAAATCGAGAGCGAGTGCGTGACTTCGCCGAGAACTTTTTTCTGGTCGAGGTCGAAGCGCAGGGCAATCTTCGAATGCTGTAAATCATAGTCGCGGCTGCGCGCGTACGGCTCGTCCGCGGGGAGTTGCAGCGCGGCGATGAAAATGGCCAGCAGCACCGCGAGGGCAAGAAACCCCGTGCGACTGCGAGGGTGGTGCGCGTTGCGATGGGATTCCCTGATCATCTGGCTTTGCTCCTGTAAACGATATGTCCTGCGCGCTCCAGCGCGGCGATGGCGGCCGGCAAAGTTTCGGATGCGAGAAGCAGGTAATCGGTATCAAAAGTCGAAACGGCAAACAAACTTATTTTTGCTTCGGCGAGCGGCGTGGCCAGTGCAGCCAGGACGCCGATTTCCGACAAGACGAAGGGCCCACGAACTTTCAGGACGTGCCAGCCGCGCTGGGACTGCACTCCCACGGGAACACGAGAAAGTTCCGTGACAATCGAAAGCTCATGGCCGGCGCGCGTGACGGAAAAGAAGGGACCTTGCGTCGCCCATACAGGAATGGGCGAATCGGCAGCGAGCCGGGAAATGGCTAAGCTCTCGGGCAGCAAACTGAGTTCAAGATGACGGGTCGCGGCGGCCATTGAGGGCTAGAGCAGGCTCCTCACAAGACCACCGTCGACGGCGATGGAGACGCCGTTCACGTAGCTGGCGCGTTCCGAAGCGAGGAAAGCGACGACTGCGGCAAATTCCTTCGGCGTGCCAAGGCGGCCGGCGGGGATTTCGCGTTCCCAATGGGCGAAGACTTCTTCGGGCTTCGAGCCGCTGCGCGCAGAGATCGTGGACGCCAGGTCATCGAGGCGAGCAGTGCGCGTGTAGCCAGGGCAAACATTGTTCACCGTGATGCCATCAGCGGCGTATTCATTGGCAAGCGTGCGCGCCAGGCCGGTGACGGCAGCGCGGATCGAATTTGAAAGAAGCAGGCCATGCACGGGTTGCTTGACCGCGGACGAGGTTATAGTAATCAGGCGTCCCCACTTGTTCTTCTGCATGCGCGGCAAAGTTTCCCTGGCGAAAAAGACGGTGCTCATCAGGAGCTGGTCGACGGCGAAGCGCCAGTCTTCCGGCTTTGTGGTCTTAAACGAATTAGACGGAGGGCCGCCGGAATTGGTAACGCAGATATCGATGCGGCCGAAGCGGGCCTCGACCGCGGCGACGAATGCGGCAACTGCTGTGAAATCAGTCACATCCAGCGCTTGGTGCAGGACTTCACGGCCCGTTGTTTTCTGAATGTGCGCGGCAGTTTCCGCGAGGGTGGCCGCCGTACGGGCGCAGATGGCCACGTGAGCGCCTTCGCGCGCTAGTTCTTCCGCTACCGCGCGGCCAAGCCCTTTGCTGGCGGCCGCGACGATGGCTACGCGGCCAGTGAGCCCTAGTTCCATTCCAGCACCCCATTCAAAACTTCAATCGTCTCGCGAAATGGGAAGCGCGTCAATTGTTGGGTATATTCCTGTTGGGTATATTCCCGGCATGGACCAGCTTGAGGCGCGCAGCGGGGCGCAATTTCCCAGATCCCAGTTTGAACAGAGCCGCCGGTGGCGGACGCCGCGTGTGAGCCTAAAGATTGGGAGCCTGAAACAAAGCGCGTTGGCCGGGCAAGCTTCCGGTGCCACTCTTGAAACGTAGACTTCTGTCTTGCCGAAAGAAGTGTGAAAAAGGCAGTTCGGCCCGGTAGAATGGACCGCCTTGCCTGTAACCGTTGTTGGTTATTGGTCGGAGATGGTGGCGGTAGTCCCGTCGCGCTTCGTAAAGTGAACGGTGAACTTCTCGTTAAATGTGTACGCCTGGTCCTGAAGGAAGCTGATCGCGGTGGCCTCCCCTAGTACCATCGATACGTCGGTGTCGCTGCGCCAGTGGATCCCGGCGTGGATCCCATGCCCAAAGCTGACGTTGTGTGAAAGCTTGTTGAGCTCGCCATTTACCGTAATTTGATTCCTATCCGAGCCAGCGTAAGGCACCACCGAGAGCCCATCCTCCGTCGGCACCAGGGGATTCGGGATCACGAAATCTCCGTCGAAGAAGAACTTCAGAATGGTAATGCAAGCGCCCGCGACAACGCCGTGGCCCGTCGGGTAAGACGGGTGTGTCGGCGAGCCCTCGGGAAAGGCCTGCGAAAGCAGGTGGGACCCATATTTGTCGAAGCTGCTTTGCACCGCCTAAGAGTTCAGGACATTGTTGTTCAGGCTACCGTTGATGCTGCTTCCCTGGCCGGTCTTGATCAAGTGAACGATTCCGCCTCCCGACTCCGGGCGGTGGCGGCGGTGCACAAACCACTTCTGGAACCAACTGCGTTCCAACGCCCGGTAAGCCACTTCACCAAGCATCCCGGCAATGTGCGGTCCGCCGAAAGTGGCGAAGCCGACCTGGGTCTTCGAGTTGCCGTACGGACTACCCGGGTTCGCCGGCGCGCCGATGGTGTTAAACACAAGGAACGCCACGAAATACCCCTGATAGAGCACGTCCGTGTGGGTCCAGGCGGAAAGGTCTCGCCCGCTATGCACGCAGCTCAATTGCGGAGCGTTCTGGTTTTGTAGACCGAGATTGCCGCCATTCTGGATGAGGGCCCAAGAGGAGGGGTCGGTCAAATAGTCGATGTTCGGCTGGTAGGTCACCTGCTGCTGGCTGATGGGCTGCTGGCCGAAGAACGTCGGCGTAATGAAGAACTGGGAGATGTATGGTCCCACCGTTTCACCCGGGAAGGCGCCACGGAAAAGCAAGTCCGGGGTAACTCGGCCACCGCTCCTGGGGCCCGCGTAGTCCGGCTGCCCCGTAAGTTCCTGTGCCGCTTGAGCGGCAACCGGACTCGAGGGGTACTGGGTGAACGGGACGTCACGCAGCAGAGAAGCCCAATACAATTCAATCAGTTCCGTTCCGTAAGCTGCGCTGGCCAATGCGGGCGCAGGAGGGGCAATCGTGACAGTCTCCTGGCAAAATGGTGCGGGAGCGCTACCTAACTTTTGGGAATCGCAACCCTCCAAGTCGAAGGCCAGCCCGCCTTGCGGACCGGTCAGTTTACGTCCGCCGCCCATAATGATGTCCTCGAAATCCTCAGGGTTCCCGCTACGCAACGCAGCCCTGAAGCTTTGGTACGCATTCAGATTCACCCGTCCGGGGCCGTCTTGCAGAAGTGCTTTGGTGTAGGTTCCACACTTGTCGGCATAGCACTCCTCGTCGCCATTTGTCGCGTGCGGTGGAGTAGGAACCCTTCGCTCGGCCTTCGCAGCCGCGATGCGGATTTCCTCCGCTTCTTCGGCGCGTTCGGATCCTCTCGAACTGCGATCAGCTTCGGCCGCGCCTGCCGCCGAGTGCTTTGAGTCCAGGAGGGGCTCCAAGCCGATTGCACCGACGGTTGCGGCGGCTACGGCAACTCCCCGCACGTTTCCGAGGAATCTACGGCGGCTTTCCGAGCGCGGCGCGTCCGAGGGTCGGGACGAATCCTCCTGGGCTGAATTCGTGTCTCCAGCGTCCGCCTGAATGCGCTGATCCTTATAAGGGGTTTGCTCGTTCATGCGGGGATCCTCTCAGTCTTCGTCTTCATGTTTGCGACGGCCGCGTTGAAAATATCAGTGTCGGGGAGCTGGGGGGATAGTCACTGGCAACTGTTTGTTGCTGCGCCTTGCCGAGTAATCTTCCGGCAAAGGAAAACCAGGTGTCTGTTTCGTTTGTACACCCCGCGCGTAGCGCCGAGCGGCTTGGTACCCTTCGCGCTCATGCTAGCCAGATTTCTGAGAACGAAACTGTCCCGAGGAGCATCGCGAAGAGTGCTCTTCGCTTACACCTGAGAACGTTAACCATCCTGGGTGGGCTCAGCGGATCGTAAGGCCTCTCGCTATCCCGAGCAAGGACGTCTGCCCCCGGCACATCCTTTCGGTCGGAAATCTCTTTACGCAAAACAACCCGCAGCACTAAGATGCTGTCCATTGGCAACGTGCGGAGGCGCCTATGCGAGGGACCAAGTGGTTGAGTGGTGCGCTATTTTTGCTGGGCTGCTCGACAGTTCCTGTCTTCGGACAGCAGATAGGCAAGTTCGTGCCCATCCAGGCGGGGTCGGAAGTGGACCATGCGTTGACCGAGATCAACGCCGCCACAGATCCGGACCAGAAGCTCGCGCTCATCAACAAATTCGCGGAAGGGCCCGGCAAGGAAGGCGACTATCCGCTCCTGGTGGATGGGCTCTATGTGGACCACTACATCGCGCAGAAGAATTACGACAAGGCGTTCGAATACGGAGACAAACTCTTCGCGCTGGATCCGGATAGTTTTCAGAACGCCATGAACATGATCCGTGCCGCCTCGGAAAAGGGAGATTCGGAGCGGTTAATAGGGTATGGCGAGAAAGCGCAGGGAATCCTGAAGCGATACAAAGAAGCCCCCGCTCCTGCAGGCACACAACCGCAGGTTTGGGAAGAGCAGAAGGCACGGACGCTGGAGAGCAACAAGGATGCCATCGCTTACATTCAGCAGGCGGTCTACAATGGGGCCCTTCAGGCGAAGGACGCGGGGAAGCGTGCGGGGCTCCTAACGCGATTCGCGCAGACTTATCCGGATTCGCCGTACGCGAATCAGGCGCTCGGCGTGGCCGCGGCGTCTTATCAGCAAGCGCAGAATGCGCCAAAGATGCTGGAAGTTGCCAACGGACTTCTGGCAAAAGATCCGAACAATCTGGGAATGTTGCTGCTGCTTTCCGATTATTATTGCGATAAGGCAGATCAACTCGCGAAAGCCGAAACATACGTGAAAAAGGCAATTTCGCAACTGGGCGCGGCGCCGAAGCCGGAAGGTGTGACAGACGAACAGTGGGCCCAGCAGAAGAGCCTGCAGAAGGGCCTGGCGCTCAGTTCGTTGGGACAGGTGAATATTGAAAAGAAGGACAACGCCCAGGCGGTGGAGAATCTGAAAGCTGCTGCGCCGCTGCTGAAGCCGGATGACGGGAGCTACGCACGAAACCAATATCGTTTGGGATTTGCATTCCTGAATATGAAAAGAAACGCCGAGGCCAAAGAGGCATTCACACAAGCGGCTTCGGTGAACAGTCCTTATAAAGCGCTGGCGCAAGAAAAGCTAAGGGCCAGCGCAGGGGCGCCGCCGGCCCGGCGAAAAACGCCCTGACGGCGCCGGTGAATCGCAGGCAACGGCCCGCGCATCCAAACAGTGTGCTCGGGATGTGACAAGAGTTTGAACCAAGGGGTGATAGCCATGGCGGAGATAGCGACTTTCGGAGCGGGATGTTTCTGGGGCGTGGAGGCAGCGTTTCAGCGCGTGCCGGGAGTGACTGATACCGCCGTGGGGTACAGCGGCGGGGAGACACCGAATCCGACCTACAAAGACGTTTGCTCGGACGAAACCGGGCATGCGGAAGTGGTGCAGGTGACGTTCGATCCCGCAAAAGTGAGTTACGAACAACTGCTTGACGTTTTCTGGCAGGCTCATGACCCGACGCAAGTGAACCGCCAGGGACCGGATTTCGGCACGCAATACCGCTCGGCGATTTTCTTTCATTCCCCGGAGCAGGAAGCGGCGGCCAAGAAGTCACGGGAAGCGCTTGATGCCAGGGGGAAATTCAAGCGGCCCATCGCGACGGAAATCACACCCGCCGGCACGTTCCATCGCGCCGAAGAGTATCACCAAAAGTACCTGCAGAAGCGCGGCGTAGCCTCCTGCCACTTCTGATCAAGGACACAAGTTCAAAACAGCGGAAGCCGAGCAGAAAGGCTCGGCTTTTTCATTCAGAGACCTGACTTGTTGCCATGGGAGAAATGGCGGAGAGGGTGGGATTCGAACCCACGGTACGGTTTCCCGTACGCTCGCTTTCGAGGCGAGTACTTTCAACCGCTCAGTCACCTCTCCGCGGTCGTTGCAGACTTAATCGTAGCAGAGCGTTGTGTTTTTCGGCAATCGGGGAGAGGACTTTATGCCAATGCGTTGCCAAGTATAGAGCTGAGTCTATGCAATGCTGCTGGACGGGGGGCAGCGCGAAAATCGCGAATGCGCAGGCTAAAGCCCCTGTTACTCGCGGCGTGCAGCGAAGAAAGATTGGATGATGGCGGCACATTCGGCGGCGAGGACGCCAGAAGTAACTTCCACCTGATGATTAAGGCGCGGGTGGGAGAGGATTTCGAAGCAGGAGCGGACGGCGCCGCCTTTGGGATCGTC
>WNFO01001754.1_pt1 | contig 17421 bp, 15 predicted proteins | sample 5400251 | NCBI WGS metagenome assembly WNFO01 (sample SAMN13153354, study PRJNA577476) | soil metagenome | isolation source: 100 cm saprolite under Madrone tree | place: USA:California | collected 2016-06-14
AGGTGCCGCAGCCACGCCAGTTCGTCCCGCCCCTCGGTGAACCGCTCGCCAACCCCCAAGGCTTGCGCGAGGCCGGCGAAGATCGCGAAGTCGCTTCGGGATTGGCCCCAGGGCTCGACCGCCTGGCGCATCGCGACGAGGCACCCGTCGTTCGGCGAGCCGCCGAGATCGTTCCGCTCGAGCGTCATCGTGGCCGGCAGCACGACGTCGGCGTGGCGGGCCATCGGCGTCCAGAACGAGTCGTGGACGACGATCGTCTCCGGCCGGGCGAGCGCCTGACGCAGGCGCGCGAGATCCTGATGGTGATGGAAGGGATTGCCGCCGCACCAGTACACCAGGCGGATATCGGGGAAGGTGAGCCGCTGACCGTCGAAGTCGAACGGCTCGCCGGGATGGAGTAGCATGTCGGCGATGCGCGCGAAGGGGATGAAGTCGGTCACGGGGTTGCGCCCCTGGGGCAGAGTCGGGGGGCCGACACGCAGGGGCGCGCGGCCGATGTATCCGAGCGAGCCGTAGCCCTGACCGAAGCCGCCGCCGGGCAACCCGATCTGGCCGAGCATCGCGGCCAAGGTCACCGCCAGCCACGGCGCCTGCTCGCCGTGCTCGACGCGCTGCAGCGAGTAGTTCACGTTGATCAGCGTTCGCTTCGCGGCCATGCGCCGGGCGAGCGTGCGGATGCTCGCCGCGGGAATCTCGGACAGCCGCTCGGCCCACTCGGGCGTTTTCGGGCAGCCGTCGGTGAGGCCGAGCACGTAAGCCTCGAAGCGCTCGAAGCCGACGCAGTAGCGCGCGAGGAACACGCGGTCGTGCAGGCCTTCGCCGACGAGCGTGTGAGCGAGCGCCAGCATGACGGCGACGTCGGTGCCCGGCACGATCGACAGCCACTCGGCGCTGACAAACCCGGGCAGGTCGTCGCGCAGCGGGCTCAGCAGCACGAACTCGGCGCCGCGCGCTCGCGCCGCGCGCAGGTGATCTCGCGCCGGGTGCCTGGTGGCGCCGCCGGGGCTCACCATCGTGTTCTTGATCGGGATCCCCCCGAAGCAGACGAACAGCTCGGTGTGCCGCTCGAGCACCGACCACGCCGTGGCCCGGTCGAGGAACTCGCGCATCGAGCCGACGACTCGCGGCATGATGACCGACTGCGCGCCGTTGCTGTACGTGTGCTCGCCGCGCACGTAGCCGCCCAGGCAGTTCAGAAATCGATGGAGCTGGGTCTGTGCGTGATGGAAGCGACCCGCGCTGCTCCAGCCATACGAGCCGCCGTACACCCCCGAGCCTCCGCTCCGGTGGTAGACGCGGCGAAGCTCGTGAGCAAGCCGGTCGATCGCGGTGGCCCAACTGATGGGTACGAACGGCTCCGAGCCTCGGCGTGAGTCGGGGCCGGGGCCCCGGTCGAGCCACCCGGCGCGGATCATCGGCTGCGTGATCCTGGCGCGATGGCGCAGGCTGTCGACGATATTGCCGAGCAGCGGGGAGGGATCGGGATCGTGGCGATAGGGGTGAATCGCCACGACCGTGCCGTCGGCCACCTCGGCCTCGAACGCCCCCCAGTGCGACGAATGCGGCACGAACTCGCGCGCCATGCGCGTCAGGATATCAAAGGGGGGCGGTCGAGGAGGCTAGAGCTGGGCGGCCGCGGTCGAGCGAGCGAGCCTCTTGAGGATGCGCTTCACGTAGGCCCGCGTCTCGCGATAGGGCGGGACGCCACGATGCTTGATGACCGCGACCTCGCCCGCATTGTACGCCGCGAGCGCGAGCGGAATGTTGTTGTCGAAGCGATCCATCATCGCCCGGAGATGCCGGACGCCCGCGTCGATGTTCGCCTTCGGATCGAAAGGATCATCGACCCCGAGGGTCGCCGCGGTCTTGGGCATGAGCTGCATCAGCCCCCGGGCTCCCCGTCGCGAGACGGCGCGCGGGTTGAATTCCGACTCGGCCTCGATGACGGCGGCGACGAGGTCCGCCCGCACTCCGTATCGATCGGCCACTTCCTTGATGTGGTCGTCGATGGTGACTTCGGATTCGGTCTCTGGTGACGCCGGGGTGCTGTCGGCTTGAGACGTCTCCGCGCGTGCCTCCTGCGCGATGGAACGCACGTCACGCCCGCCCGAGAGCCCCGACAGGAAATATCCGACACTCACTGTCAGGAGCAGGACTCCCAGGCCGAGCAGGTGACGCTCGATGATCCAATCCTGTCCCTGGACTTTGGTGGCCCGCCCAACGGTATCCATGCCACTCTGCAGGGGCAAAACCGATACCGAAATCGAAATCGCATGAAGATCGGGGGCTTAGCGTTCCATTGGCCAGGACTGGACCGCTCAGTCCCTGCTCAAAACAGCCCGTCTCGGACCACCATTTCCGGAAAGTGATTCAAAATCTCACGACGGCTGCCGGGGCGTGAGCCCGAGCCCGGTGGCTCGCACTGGCTGATCATCGTACTCGTCGTGGCGCCGCAGCCATTCCATTGAATACGACAACTGAATACGACAACCCCGCCTCGTCACGGCCCTTGGGCACCAGATCGAGAAGGTGATAGGGCGCCGTTCAGCATGTCGAGCCCGCGCGAGTAGCACGAGTACGTGTGATAGTCGCGAGCTCCTCGGGCGTGAAGGTGACGTGAAGCAACGCTACAGCCCCTGTGCGACCGGATCAACACGGCCTGGTCGCTGGCTCCGGACGGGCGAAACCCTGACTTGACAGGTGGAGACACTTGACAAGTCGAGGCGCCCTCGCATAATGAGCCAACTTCGGACGCCCCGCATCTCCCAAGGAGGAGCCCATGGCCCGTGGACGTCTAGTTCCGCTCATGGCTCTCGCGCTGACTCTGACGTGGTGCGCCGACGCAGCCGCGCAGCAAGCCCCGATCCTCAGCGGGCCGCTGGCGAAGCTCGACATCAAGCCCGCTCAGATCGAAGCGCGAGGCACACCGAGGGGCACGCTGACCGTTGCCATGCACTTCGCGCTGGACCCTGGCTGGCTGGACCCGCTCGAGCATTCCTACGCCGTCACGCAGATGATGTACGACTACCTCGTCCACGACGCGATGATCAAACCGATGCCACACGGGTATGTCACCTACGGGTTGGCCGAGCACGCGGAGTTGGCGAGCGACTTCAGGCGCGCCGCCTTTCGATTGCGCCCCGGCCTCAAATTTCACGACGGGCAGCCGCTGACGACTGCCGACGTGAAGTGGACCTACGAGAACTTCAAAGGCGCGTACGCGAAGCTCTTCCACGACAAGCTCGAGCACATCCAGCTCGTTGACGACCGCACGATCATCTTGCACTTCAAGGAGCCGTTCATCGATTTCATTGACCTCTACAACGGCGGTGTCGGCGGCATCGGGTGGATCGTCCCCGGCCGCTACTACGAGAAAGCCGGTCGTGACGGGTTCAAGGCCAAGCCGATCGGTGCCGGACCGTACAAGCTCGTCAGTCAGCAGGCGGGCGTGCAGATGGTGTTCGAGGCCTACGAAGACTACTGGCGGCGCACGCCGGCCACCAAGACGATCGTGGTCAAGGGCATCCGGGATGCGGCAGCGCGCATGGCCGGTCTGCAGACCGGCGAGCTCGACCTCGCGTTCGGCATGACCGGCAAGCTGCTCCCCCGTCTCATGTCGGATCGCAATCTCCGGTGGGACCCGAACTTCACCGGACCGTGGTGGCTCATGTTCCCGGGCTACACCGAGCAGGGAAGCCCGTTCCGCGACAAGCGCGTGCGTCAGGCGGTCAGCCTCGCGGTCAATCGAGAATTCCTCGTGAAGCAGGAGACGCAGGGGATCAGTAAGCCCTGGGGTAACTGGGTCAGTCCCGAAAATCGCGACGCGCTCCAGGGGCAGGACGCGCCGGTGCCGGAATACAACCTCGAGAAGGCCAAGAAGTTGATGGCGCAAGCCGGCGTTCCCGATGGCTTCGAGGTCGAGTACTTGCCCTTCCCGCCCTATTTCGATATGGGGGAGCGAATCCTGACCGACCTGCGCGCGATCGGAATTCGTGGGAAGCTCCAGTCGCTCGAAGGCCCGGCGTTCAGGGCAAAGATCGGCCAGGGCCGAAAGGGTGTTCCGGGCAACCGGACCATCGTGCAGAACATCGATCCCCGTGCCGGCGGCTCGAAGGCCAACATCGCCGTCTACGCCGTCTGCGGGAGCACGGCGTCCTTTATCTGCGAGCCGCAGATCGAGACGCTCTGGGCGAAGCACCAGGCGAGCCTCGATCCGGCTGAGCGCGAGCGACTCGTCAAGTCGATCCAGCGGATTCTCCTCGACGAGTACTACTTCGTGCCGATCTATTGGAACTCGTTCGTCCCCGGCATCGGCCCACGGGTGTTACCCGAGGGCAAAGCGGTCAGCAAATACTGGGACACGCTGAACGCGCCGTACCCGTGGCCCTGGGAGGTGTGGGAAGTCAAGGCCGACCGCTGAGCGGTCCATGAAAAAATACGTCCTCGTCCGAGCGCTCTACAGCGTCGTGACGCTGTGGCTCCTGGTGACGATCATCTTCGGGCTCGTCCGGCTGACCGGCGACCCCGTCGCGATGAAGGCCGAAGCCGGCGCGGACCCCGCGTACGTCGCGCAGCTCAGGCAGAGCTGGGGCCTGGACCAACCGCTGTACTGGCAATACCTGGGCTTCGTCGGCCGGCTGCTCCGAGCCGACTTCGGTCATTCGTTCGAGAAGTCGCTACCCGTGCGGGACATCTATTTCGAGCGGTTACCGAACTCGCTCAAGCTCGGCTTCGCCGCGTTCCTGATCTCGCTCGCGCTCGGTATGCCGTTCGGGATGCTCTCGGCATTGAAGGTGAACTCGGTGTGGGACAACGCCGGCAAGGCGATCGCGTTGCTCGGGCTCTCCATGCCGGGCTTCTTCGTCGGGCTGGTTCTGATTATCGTCTTCGGCATCGAGCTCGGCTGGTTGCCGGTCCTCGGCAAGGGCTCGAGCGCGTTCGTCTGGAGCGCCCCGTCGACCTGGGCGCCGTTCTGGTTCAGGGACTGGGGACATCTCGTCATGCCGGCGTTCGCGCTGGGCTGGTATTTCTCGGGCGCGATGCTGAGGATCACGCGCTCCGCCATGCTCGACGTCCTCGGAAGCGACTACATCAAGCTCGTACGCCTCAAGGGCGTCCCCGAGCCCATGGTCGTCGCGAAGCACGCGCTGAAGAACTCCTTGATTCCCGTCCTGACCTTCGCCGGGTTGAATCTCCTGATCATGGTGAACGTCGCGGTCGTGATCGAAGTGATCTTCAACTGGCCGGGCGTCGGCCAGCTGCTCTACGACGCGTTGAGCAACCGCGACTTCCCGATGGTGCAAGGCGTGGTGCTCATGTCCGGGCTCATGATCGTGCTGCTCAACTTCACGATCGACGTCCTGTACGGGTACGTCGACCCGCGAATCAGGCTGTCGCGGTAGGCGGGGGAGCGAAGGCATGGCGACGATCCCGATCGGGGCCGACCGGACCGTCGCCGTCGTGCGCGTCGCGCGGCGCGGCTATCGCGTCCTCCGTGACTTGCCGATGGTTCCGCTCCTCATCCTGGGCGTCCTGGCGTCGGTGGCCGTCCTGGCGAACGTCTTGGCGCCGCACAGCAAGCTCGATCCCGTCAAGCCGACGCGCGAGCAGTGCCTGGCGAAATTCAACACGCCGGACTGTCCGTACATCGACAACACTCCGCCCTTCTGGTCTCCGGGCGGGACGTTCGACACACCGCTGGGCACCGACTTTCTTGGCCGCGACGTGCTGAGCCGACTGATGCACGGCGCCCGCATTTCGCTCATCGTCGCGCTCACCGGCACGCTCTTCGCCGGCGCGATCGGTACCGTGCTTGGCGTCCTGGCCGGCTACATGGGCCGGTGGTGGGACGAGGTCATCATGCGCATCACCGACGCCTGGCTGACCTTGCCATCGCTGGTCTTCGCGATCCTCTTGTCGAGCGTCCGGGGGCCGGGCCTGTGGAATGTAGTGCTCATCCTCGCGCTGGTGTTCTGGAGCCGGTACTCGCGCGCCGTCCGCGGCGAGGTGCTGACGCTCCGTGAGCGCGATTTCGTGAAGCTCGCGGAGATCAACGGCATCGGTAAGCTCACGATCGTGCGGCGACACCTGCTCCCGAACGTGATGAACACCGTAATGGTGCTCTTCAGCCTCCAGGTCGGCGTCGCCGTGATCATCGAGGCGTCGTTGAGCTTCCTGGGCGTCGGCGTCCCGCCGCCGGAGCCGTCGTGGGGTCTCATGATGGCCCAGGAGCGAGAGTCGTTGATGGAGGGCCGATGGTGGCTCGAAATCTTCCCCGGCATCTGCATCACGATGCTGGTGCTCTCCGCCAATATGCTCGGGGACTGGCTGCGCGTCCGCCTGGATCCACAGCTTCGCAACCGCTAGGGGAATCCCCATGCCGAAGAAAATCTTCGCGATCCTCTCGGCACTGACACTCGCGTGTGGCGTTGCCTGGGGCCAGAGCGCGCCGTCCACATCCAGGCCGATCCTGTCCGGGCCACTGGCCAAGCTCGACATCAAGGACGCCCAGATCGCGGCGGGGAGGGGAACCCCGAGGGGCACCCTGAACGTCGGGTTGCACTTCGGCATCGATCCGGGATGGTTCGCGCCGATCTACCTCAACCCCTTCGTGCACGCGGTCACTCAGAAGGTGCTTCCAGAGGTCAAGGGATAGCGTGCCGCCGCTGCTCGACGTGCGCGACCTCTGCACCTACTACGTCGGCTTTCGCGGCACGCGCGTCGTGAAGGCCGTGGATGGCGTCAGCTTTTCCGTCGAGGCCGGAGAAACCTTCGGGCTCGTCGGCGAATCCGGGTGCGGCAAGACCACGACCTGCCATTCGATCGTGCGCCTGCTCGCGCCGAGCGCTCGGATCGTGAGCGGGGCCATCGAGCTCGAGGGTGAGGATCTGGTCGTGAAGAGCCAGTCGGAAATGCGGCGGATCCGCGGGCATCGGATCGCGACGATCCTACAAGATCCGATGGCGTCGCTGGATCCGCTGTTCTCGATCTACGACCAGGTGGCCGAGCCGGCCTACTACCATCAGGGGCTGCGCGGCCAGACTCTGCGCCAGCGGGTGAAGCAGCTCCTGACGGCGGTACGGATTCCGTCGCCCGAGCTGCGCATGAAGGAATACCCGCACCAGATGAGCGGCGGGATGCGACAACGTATCGTCGGCGCCATCTCCCAGGCCGGCGGCCCGCAGATCATCATCGCGGACGAGCCCACCACGAACCTCGACGTTACCATCCAGCTCCAGTACCTGAATCTCCTGAAGGATCTGCAGCGCGCGACCGGCGTCGCCCTGATCTTCGTCACCCACAACCTCGGCATCGTGGCCAAGATGTGCGACAGGGTCGCGGTGATGTACGCCGGAAGGATCGTGGAGATGCAGTCGGTCCGGGGCCTGTTCTACAAGCCACGGCATCCATATACCAGGGCGCTGCTCGATTCGATCCCGAAGCTCGGCGTCAAGGAGCCGCTCTGTGGCATCCCGGGCCAGCCACCGGATCTCTCGAACCTCCCAGCCGGCTGCAGCTTCCATCCCCGCTGCCAGCGGGCCGTAGACCGCTGCCGGGTCGACGAGCCGAGGCAGGACGATCTGAACGGCGACGGCAGCGTACGGTGCTGGATGCCCATCGAGGAGGGCGCGGCGCGTGGATAAGCCGCTCCTCGCCGTGCGCGATCTTCGGAAGTACTTCCCGATCGGCGGCTCACTCTTCAGCGCGAGACGGGCACTGGTCAAGGCCGTCGACGGAATCAGCTTCACGATCAACGCCGGGGAGACGCTCGGGCTGGTCGGCGAGTCCGGGTGCGGCAAGACGACCACGTCGAAGCTCGTGCTGGCCGCCGAGGTGGCGACGGCCGGTACCGTCGAGTTCGAGGGGCGCAACGTCGCGGAGCTGCGGGGGGCGGACCTGCAGGACTATCGGCGCAAGGTCCAGGTCGTGTTCCAGGACCCGTACAGCTCGCTCAGTCCGCGCATGCGGGTGGGCGACATCATCGGCGAGCCGATCAAAGCGCACGAGCGTCTTTCCTCGGCGGATGTGCGGGCACGAGTCGCCCAGCTCCTGGAGCTGGTCGGCTTCCGACCCGACGTGGCGCGTCTGTTCCCTCACGAGTTCAGCGGTGGGCAGCGACAGCGACTCGCCATCGCGCGGGCGCTCTCGACCAACGCACGACTCGTCGTGCTCGACGAGCCGGTCTCGGCACTGGACGTGTCGATCCGGGCCCACATCATCAGCCTGCTCGAGGAGGTCCAGCAGCGGCTCGCGGTGAGCTATCTGTTCATCGCGCACGATCTGGCGGCGGTGGTGCACCTGAGCCGGCAGACCGCCGTGATGTACCTGGGAAAGCTCGTGGAGGTGGCCGAGAGCCTCGAGCTGTGCGCCCAGCCGCTCCATCCGTACACGAAGGCGCTCTTCGCGGCTTCGCTGCCGTCTCATCCCGATGAGCCGCGGCAGGACATCGTTCTCACGGGCGAAGTGCCGAGCGCCATCGATCCGCCGCGGGGCTGCCACTTCCACCCGCGCTGCCCCTTCGTCATGCCGCGCTGCTCCGAGCACGAGCCCCCGCTGGTCGAGCTGTCGCCGGGGCACCGAGTCGCCTGCCATCTCTACTAGCCGGCTCTGAGGTACGCTTCGCGCGTGCGGATCATCGCGCACGTGGACATGGACGCCTTCTACGCCTCGGTCGAGGCGCGCCGCAATCCCGCCCTGCGCGACAAGCCCGTCGTGGTCGGCGCCGATCCCAAAGAGGGCCGCGGCCGCGGCGTGGTGGAGGCCGCGAGCTATGCCGCCCGGCGCTACGGGATCCGCGCGGCCATGCCGATCTCGCGCGCCTGGAAGCTGTCCGAGGCGGCGCGAGGCAAGGGCGAGGAGCCCGTGGTCTTCGTCCACGGCAACCGCAGGCTCTACGTCGAGATGTCCGAGCGAGTCATGGCGATCCTGGCGCCGGCCGGCGACGCCTTCGAGGAGGCGAGTATCGACGAGGCCTATCTGGACCTCTCGTCACTCGAGACGTTCGAGGCGGCGGTCGAGCGCGCGCGGGCGCTCAAGCGCGAGATCGCCGAGCGGGAAGGGCTCACGTGCTCGGTAGGCCTCGGCCCCAACAAGCTCGTGGCGAAGATCGCCTCGGACGTCAAGAAACCTGACGGATTGACGGTCGTGTTGCCCGAGGAGGTGCAGGCGTTTCTCGACCCGATGAGCATACGGGTGATCCCGGGCATCGGTCCGAAGACGGAGGCCGAGCTGAACGAGCGCGGCATTCGCACCGTCCGCGACCTGCGGGGCCTCGAGCCCGCTCGGCTCGCCGAGTGGTTCGGCCGATGGGGCGAGGACCTCCACGCCAAGGCGCACGGACTCTCCGACAGCCCGGTCTCGAACGAGTGGGAGCCAAAATCGGTCGGCGAGCAGGAGACGTTCGAGGTGAACACGCTGGACGCGGCCTTCATCCTGGAGCGCGTGCGCGCGTTGGGCGGCGAGGTCTTCGCGCGCCTCGGACGCCAGGGCTTTCGCGCGTTTCGCACCGTCACCATCACCGTCCGCTTCGCCCACTTCCGGACGCTGACCCGATCCCACACCTCACGGGAGGAGATGGCGAGCGAGGCGGCGCTGTATGAGGCGGCCGCTCAGCTGTTCTTGCCGTTTTTCGATCAACGGGAGAATCCGCGGGGGACCAGGATCCGGCTGATCGGCGTCAGAGTCGAGAAGCTGGTGAGGTGAGGAGGGTCGGGTTAGACTCTGCCCGATGCCCTCCGACGGCCCCAAGAGCGCCTACGAGCTGGCGATGGAGCGCCTCCGGCAGAAGGATCGCGAGGCCGGGGTCGAGGAACGCCCGCTCACCGACACGCAGAAGGCGGCGATCGCCGAGGCCCGGCAGGTCTATCAGGCGAGGATGGCCGAGCGCGAGATTCTCCACCGGGATGCGCTGCACAAGGCGCAGACCCGGGAAGAAGTCGAGAAGCTCGAGAGCGAGCTGGCGCGCGACCGCGATCGCCTGGCGAGCGATCGCGATCGCAAGATCGCCGAGATCAAGCAGCAGTCCGCGACGTAGCGCAGCCCGCCGGCTCTAGCCGATCTCCATCGCCTCCGCGAAGCGCCGGTAGGCCTCGAGCGGATCGCCGTACTTGCGATGTCCCGCCGTGTGCTGGGCGCTCGCCAGCAGGAGCCGCTCGCGGTCGTGCGCCTGCGTGTGCAGATAGTCCTCGAGCGTGCAGAGCCCGAGCTCCTGGTTGTGCGGATCGTTGCCGATGATGCTCGCCGCGGTGGCCAGCGTCTGGACGAGCGGTGCCCGGTCGTAGCCACCCTTCAGGTAGGCGGCCGTCAAATCCACCGACTCGTCGGCGCGCAGGGCGAGCAGCGCCTGCTCCAGCTTCTCGAGGATCTGCCGCGACGACCACGCCTCCGATCCCACCGGGGGCGCGATGGCCCGCCGTCCGTTCCCCGGGGTATTGGCCTGGTGCTCGGACCCTCGATTGATGAAGAGCGCGGCGACGAAGAGCAGCTTCAGCCGATGCGGATGCTCGAAGGTGTCGTAGAACCAGCCGACGGTGTTGCAGTACTCGTAGCCGTGCTGCGCCATCGAGTAGTTGTTCGGCTCGCCCGTCTCGAGGATGACCTGCGCCGCGGCGACCTGGATGGCGTCGAGGATGCGGCGCGCGCTCCGCCCGGCGCGGAGCAGGGCCACCACCGCGTCGACCACGGAGAACTCGCGCTGGCGCGTGATCGTGTCGACCAGCATCGCCTCTTCGGCCGGTGTCAGCGGCGTGGTCTGGGCGAGCAGCTCCTGATCGCGGCCGTCGAGCTGGTTCTGGATGACGTTGCAGCCGAGCTCGTAACCGGAATACCAGCGCGGCCCCACGGCGATGTCGGGCACGCCGGCGTAGAGCACGTGGTGCGCGTTACCCCAGCCGATGGCCTCCCCGAGCTCGATCGTGGCGCGCGCGCGATAGCCCTTGTGGCCGGTGGTGTAGGAGCGGTTGTGCCACATGCGGTCCTGCACGTCGATCAGACCGGCAAACGCGAGATGCGCGAGGACGTGCCGCCGGTTCGGCACGTCCCGCATCAGTCCGAGGAAGACGCGATACGACTCCAGCACCTCGCCGCGCTGCACGAGCGTGAGCCAGTGATTCAGGCGCTCGCGCAGCGTGCCCTCGACCTGCAGCGGTTCCTGGTCCGGCCAGTGCCGCTCGGGCATGGGCGGCGTCGTGTTCACCTTGATGTCGTAGAGGCGGGTGTAGTGGCCCGGCGCCTTGCCGATGAGCTGGTTCCACGGATCGAGCCCTGTCGGCATGTACCAGACGGTCTGGGCCATCGGCAGGTACCGAAGCTCCGGGCGGATCATCGACGCGAGCGGCAGGCCCACCCGCTCGCTCAGCAGACAATGGTCGTTGTTCACAAACTTCACGATCCCGTCGTCGAGCCGCTGATGATAGGGGACGTGCGTGTACGGCGCGTGCATCCGCACCGTCTCGCGCGTGATCTCGGTGAGGGGCCGGCCCTGTTTCATGAGCCGATAGAGCACGTCGCTGGCGCCCTTCTGGTCGCGCGCGACGATGCGCTCCTCGAGACGCGCGTAGTCGGACGCCGGCGCCGATTCGTTCAGGACCGCGGCCGTCGTCGCCATGAATTCCTCACGCCTTCTGGACGACCTTCTTGTAAACCATCTCGACGTTCTGTCCGATGCGGTCTCGATACCGACCGACCGGATATTTCGACATCCCGGCTTCGTACTTCGCCGCCAACTGGTCGCCGATCTTGCTCTGCATCTCGGCCAAGGTGGCCTTGTCGGCCGCCGCCTTCTTCACGGCCGCGATCAGATCGCTGAGATAGCCGCGGAAGAATGCCGCGTGGCTCTTGGGCTGGACCTCGCCGTGCCCGGGAATGATCGACGCGAAATCGAGCTTCTCCACGGCGGTCAGCGTCTGCACCCAGTCCTCGGGGAAGCCGTCGTTCAGGAAGGGCATCCAGTCGATCAGCGCGTCGCCGGTGGCGATCACCTTTTCCTTCGGCAGGTAGATATAGAGGTCGCCGTTGGTGTGCCCCCGGCCGAGCACGTGCAGCTGGATCTCGCGGCCCCCTTCCTTCAAGGTCAGGGTCGTGGCGACCGTGCGCGTCGGGACCGCCGGCTTCATCTGCTTGAGCTCCTGCAGGAAGGACTCGGCCTGCTGCAGGTTGGACTCGAGATTTTTCTTCTTGGCGGGATCGGACTCCTTCTGAATGTCCGCCTTCAGCTTGTCGATCTCACCGGGCAGGGCCGCGAGCTGTTTCTCGATGTAGGGGACGCCGCCCACGCCGGCGTCCGGCTTGGACATGTTCTCCTTGGTCTTGTCGCTAGCGATGATCTCGACCTTCGGGTTCACCGCCGCGTACGACTCGTTGCCCTGCCAGTGGTCCCAGTGGAAGTGCGTGTTGATGACCTTGACGACGGGCTTCTTGGTGAGCCCCTGGATCTGCTGGTACATGGCGCGCGAGGCCGACGGCTTCGAGTGCGAGTCGACGACGACGACGCCGTCGTCGGTCATGATCACGGCGGCGTTGCAGTTGACCTTGTACCGGGTGGCTGCGATGGCGCCGTACACGCCGTCGCCGACCTTCTTGAGCTCGAAAAGATCCTTGTCCGCCGTCTGGGCGTGAGCGGCCACGGTACAGCAGAGCTCGTGGGGATCGAGGGTGTGCACCGCCGCGGCGGCGAGACCCATCTGGGCGAGAACCTGTCGACGCGTCCATGTCGCCATCACGACCTCCTTGTAATGGGGGGCCTCGAAGGGCCCCCCAAGCCCCCAGCGCTCGCAAGCGCCCCGGCAAAGCCGTGGCGCTGCTCGATAACCCTAATCCGCCCTGAAGATCAGGTCGGGCTTGAGATCGGAGATCTTGGTGCGGCCGCAGAGCCCCATCGCGACGTGCATCTGATCGCGCAAGATCTCGAAGACGCGCGCGACACCTTCGGCGCCGTCGGCGCCGAGGCCCCAGAGCGGCGTGCGACCGAGCATCACGACCTTGGCCCCGCGGGCCAAGCCCTTGATCACGTCGGTGCCCTTCGAGAATCCGCCGTCGATCACGATCTCGGCGCGACCGGCGACCGCATCGACGATCGGCGGCAGCGCCTCGATGGACGACTGGGTGTGATCGAGCTGGCGCCCGCCGTGGTTCGAGACCCAGATGAGCTTCACGCCCATCTCGGCGGCGCGCCGCGCGTCGGCCACCGTCAGGATGCCCTTGAGCCCCACCGGAAGCTTCGTCGTCTTCATGAGCCACTCGACGTCGGCCCACGTGAGGCGCATCTGATAGTCGTGGAACGGACCGCGCGGGTTGGGGGCGACCTCCATGGCCTTGCGCGGGCTCCAGCGCGCGAGGATGTCGCGCTCGCGCCGGCTGTAGTGCTGGGTGTCGACGGTGAGGGCGACGGCCTTGTAGGCCGACGCCTCGACCCTCTTGAGCAACTCGCTGACCCAGCCCCGATCACCGTGGTGATAGAGCTGAAACATCTGCGGTGCGCCGCCCGCGCGCGCGACGTCTTCCACCGGCCAGCCGGTGGCGCCGGAGAGCCACTGGAGCGTGTCGGCCTTGCCGGCTCCACGTGCCATCTCCACGTCGCCCTCGGGATGGAAGAGGACCAGTCCTCCCATGGGCGCGATGCCGACCGGCGACGAGAGCGGCACGCCGAGCAGGCTCGTGCGCAGATCGATCTCGCGCACGTCCACGAGCACGTTTTGCGCGATCGCGAGGCGGTTCAGGTGGCGCCGATTGCGGCGCAGAGTCGCTTCCGACTCGCTGCCGCCGTCGCCGAAGTTCCACGCTTCGCGCGCGAGGCGCGCGTGGGCGGCGCGGCGGATCTCGGGGAGTGTCGCGAATGGCCGCGGGAACTCTTTGGTCTGGGTCATGGCGCAGTACTATACGCCAGTCGCTAGCCGGAGTCTTGGTACACTGCAGCGGCTCGAAAAAGTGAGCGGGAAGGGGACACGACATGAGCGGAAACGGCGCGAGCGCCCGGGGTGTGAAGCAGGTCGGTTACTTCGATTGCGCCGGCGGCGGACAGGTGGTCGTCGACGGGCGCGTGGCATTCATCGCGCACATGAAGGCGCCGCACGGCACGACCGTGGTCGATGTCAGCGATGCGTCCAGGCCGCGCCAGCTCGCCACGATCGAGGTGCCGGCGGGGACGCACTCGCACAAGGTGCGCGCGGCCAACGGCCTCATGCTCGTGAACCGCGAGGCCCACGGCCAGTCGTCCTCGCCGAATGCGCCCCGCGGGCTCGGCATCTACGACGTGTCGAACCCGAGTCGGCCGCGCGAGATCGCCCTCTGGCGAAGCGGCGGCACCGGCGTGCACCGCTTCACCTTCGACGGCCGCTACGCATATATCTCTCCGGAGATGGAGGGGTACGTCGGCAACATCGTGATGATCCTCGATCTCGCCGATCCGAGCCGCCCTCAGGAAGTCGGCCGCTGGTGGATGCCCGGGCAGTGGACGGCCGGCGGCGAGACGCCCACGTGGTCCGGCCGCCAGCACCGCTGCCATCACCCGATCCGTCTGGGTAACCGGCTCTACGTCAGCTACTGGCACGGCGGCTTCGTCATTCTCGACGTCGAGGACCTTGCGAAGCCGCGCTTCGTCTCCGGACTCGACTGGAGCCCGCCGTTCCTGACGCCGACGCACACCGCGCTGCCGGTGCCGTTCCCGCTGCACGGCCGGAAGGTCATGCTCGTCGCCGACGAGGACGTGGCCAAGCTCGCCCAGGGGCCGCCCTCGTTCCTGTGGCTGGTGGATATCTCCGACGAAATAAAACCCGTGCCGTTCGCGAGCTTCCAGGTGGACACGGATGGGCGGCCGCAGCCGGAGTTCACGGGTTGCCACCAGCCGTGCGAGACGATCACCAGCACCGAGATTCCGGTCGCGTGGTTCGCCCACGGCCTGCGCATCGTGGACATCGCCAACCCGCACGCGCCGCGCGAGGTGGGCCACTTCCTGCCGCCGGTGCCGGAGGGATCGTCGCGCGTCTGCAGCAACGACGTGTGCGTGGACGATCGCGGCCTCCTGTACCTCGTCGACCGCGGGCGGGGCGTCCACATCCTCGAGCGCACGTGATGGCGATCTTCGCGGAGGCGCAGAATGGCCGATAGCCTGCCGACCCGGCAGCAGGATTTCAACGAGTGGTACAACCAGCTCGTGCTGCGCGCGGACCTGGCGGACTACGCCCCGGTCCGCGGCTGCATGATCATCAAGCCCTACGGCTGGGCGCTCTGGGAGAACATCCAGGGCGCGCTCGACCGTCGCTTCAAGGCCACCGGGCACGTGAACGCCGCGTTCCCGCTCTTCATCCCGAAATCATTCCTCGAAAAGGAGAAGCAGCACGTCGAGGGATTCTCGCCCGAGCTGGCCGTGGTCACGATCGGCGGCGGCGAGGAGCTGGCCGAGCCCCTGGTGGTGCGGCCGACCTCGGAGACGATCATCGGCCACGCCTACGCGCAGTGGATCAAGTCGTATCGAGATCTGCCGGTGCTGATCAACCAATGGAACAGCGTCGTGCGCTGGGAGCTTCGCACCAAGCTCTTCCTGCGCACGCTCGAGTTCTGGTGGCAGGAGGGTCACACCGCGCACGCGACCTACGACGAGGCCGAGGCGGAGACGCGCCAGATGCTCGACGTCTACACCGACTTCGCCGTCAACGAGGCCGCGGTGCCGGTCATCCCCGGCATCAAGTCGCAGTCGGAGAAGTTCGCCGGCGCGCTCCACTCCTACACGATCGAGGCGATGATGGGCGACAAGCGGGCGCTCCAGGCCGGCACGTCGCACAATCTCGGCCAGAACTTCGCCAAGGCGTTCAACATCCAGTACCTGGATCGCGAGAACCAGCTCCAGCATTGCTGGACGACGTCGTGGGGCCTGTCGACGCGCTTCATCGGCGCCATCATCATGGTGCACGGCGACGATCAAGGCCTCATCATGCCGCCGAAGCTCGCGCCCTATCAGGTCGTGATCGTGCCCATCTTCAAGAACGACGAAGAGAAAGCCAGCGTCCTCACCGTTGCGAAAGACATCAAGGCGCAACTCGTAAAAGCAAATATCCGCGTGACGCTGGACGAGCGCGAAGGCCAAAGCCCCGGTTGGAAGTTCAACGACTGGGAAATGCGCGGCGTGCCTCTTCGAATCGAACTCGGGCCAAAGGACGTCGCCAAGCAGTCGGCCGTCCTTGCGCGGCGAGATCGTCCCGGCAAAGAAGGCAAAGTCTTTGCGTCGCTGGCGGATCTGCCGCTAACGGTGGAAAAGCTCCTGACCGAAATCCAGGACTCGCTCCACGCCAAAGCCCTCAGCTTCCGGCGTTCGAACACGCATAACGCCCAGACCTACGACGAGTTCAAGAAGGCCGATGAAAGCGGCTTCGCGTTCTCCGGTTGGTGCGGCAGCGGCGATTGTGAAGGCAAAATCAAGGAAGAGACGCGCGCCACCATGCGCTGCATTCCGCTCGACCAGGAGGCGGTGCTCGGCGCGGGCGGCGGTGCGGCCTCCGGCAAATGCGTCTATTGCGGCCAGCCAGCAAAGAGTCGCGCCATTTTTGCCCGAGCTTACTAACTCAAGCGCACCGTCAGCGATGCCATCTTCCACGCGGCCCTAGTAACAGCGACGAAACAGCTGTCCCTCGGCCTTGTCGACACTGCTTTTCCCCAGTGCTAACCTGCGAAGGTAGAGAGGTATAGTGGGCGTGCAACCAGCCAATTCGAGAAATCGAAAAAATGAGCGCGGCGCGGGAAAGTTCAAAGCAATCCTCGTCACGGCTGTACTCGTTTTCCTCGTGTTTGCCGCAGTCAAAATGGTGCCTCCGTATGTGTCCGAGTATCAGCTCTCCGACAAGATGCAGGAGACCGCGCGCTACGCGAGCGTGACCCGCAGCAGCCCCGACCAGATCAAAGACACCGTCTTCAGAGAAATGCAGGACTTGGATATCCCCGCCACGAGGGAAGACCTCGTAGTCAAGGCGGAGGCCGGTAAGGTTTCAATCAGTCTGGACTACAGGGTGCCCATCGATCTCGTCGTCTATAAGTTTGACCTGCACTTCACGCCGTCCAGCGCCAACAAGGACATTATTTAATTTAGTCGCGGCAGTGTTGCATCTGGCGAACACGCGCTTTCCAGACCAGCGTGGATAAGAGACAATAAAACTTCAGCCCGATGGAGAAAACTTGCGTATCCGCATCCAAAAAGGATTCTGGACATCCACGTTCGGTCTGACCCTGCTTGGTATCGTCTTTTTTGTTGTCTTCATTGGCGCCTCGGTCTTCGCCTGGTATTACGTAAAATACTCGCGAATGATTGACGCCCGGTTGTCCGGCAACGTCCTGCAAAAAACCACTCAGATCTTTTCCGCGCCGGAACAGATCTCAACAGGCCAGGTCTGGGCTCCCGACGACTTGGCGCAATACCTTCAGCGCGTAGGTTACCGC
>WNFO01012438.1_pt1 | contig 17419 bp, 9 predicted proteins | sample 5400251 | NCBI WGS metagenome assembly WNFO01 (sample SAMN13153354, study PRJNA577476) | soil metagenome | isolation source: 100 cm saprolite under Madrone tree | place: USA:California | collected 2016-06-14
CAGTAATCCCAGCACCAACGTATCATCGGCGGCGTTTGGCACCATTACGACGACGGCGGTGAATCCGCGAATCATTCAGTTCGCGTTGAAGCTGAATTTCTGAAGTCGATCTGGATCGCGGCTTTCCTTTAGTGTGATTTCGTGGCTCGAGTTTTTTCGGTCAGGGAAGACGATCCACTAAATAATACGGAAACGGCTATCGTCTATAACATTTCGTCGCTAGGGGACCAGGACCAACATGCCAATACGACAACTCGTTTTTTCGGTACTCCTGTGTCTAAACATCTCTGCCATCGCGAACGCGCAGGGCACGCGTTTGCTTCGTCATCCGACGGTGAGTCGCGACTCGGTGGCTTTTGAGTATGCCGGCGACCTCTGGGTCGTCTCGCGCAGCGGCGGACAGGCGCGACGCGTTACTTCGACCCAGGGTGTCGAACTCGATCCTTACTTTTCGCCGGACGGTTCGCAGATCGCTTACACATCGACCGTTGCCGGGAACACAGATGTATATGTGGTGCCGACCGCCGGTGGCGATCCCAAGCGGCTGACTTATCATCCCGGCATCGACCGCGTGCGCGGATGGACACCCGATGGCCGTCGCGTGATCTTCGCTTCAGTACGAACCAGCGCGCCGCAGCAGTCTTACTACCGTCTTTGGACAGTCAGCGTCGATGGCGGACTTCCCGAACCCCTGCCAATGCCGCGGGCCTTTAGCGCCTCGTACTCGCCCGATGGCCGCCGAATAGCTTATGAAGAGATCACAACGGCCTTCGTTCCCGAATGGTACGAGGGAAGTATGTGGCGGCACTACCGTGGGGGCCGCACGCATCCGATCTCAGTAATGAATTTGGCTGACTACTCGGTAGAGAAACTTCCTTGGAATAATAGCAACGACACGCTTCCGATGTGGATTGGCAATACCATCTATTTTTTGTCCGACCGCGATCACACGATGAACCTCTATGCTTACCGTGTCGATGCCAAGCAACTGACGCAGCTCACTCACCATGACGATTTCGATATCATGACCGCCTCGGCCGGTTCCGACGCGGTCGTTTACGAACAGGCCGGCTACATTTATCTCGTTGATGCAAAGAGCGGAAAGGCCCAGAAGCTCGATATTCAAGTAACGGGCGATCTGCCATGGGCGCGCCCGCAGTTCAAGAAAGTAGTCAGCCTGATCCGTAACTCGGCGCTCTCGCCGGCGGGAGTCCGCGCGGCGTTCGAAGCGCGCGGAGAGATTTTTACGGTACCGGCGGAAAAGGGAGACTATCGCAACCTGACCCAAAGCCCGGGCGCGCACGATCGCAGTCCAGCGTGGTCGCCCGATGGTGCTCAGCTCGCCTGGCTTTCAGATGCCAGCGGAGAATATCAGCTCATGCTCGGCGATCCGCTCGGAGTCGCGACGCCGCGAGCAATCGCATTGCCATCGACAGCCTTCTTCTCCGCGCCCGCGTGGTCGTCCGACGGAACGCAGATTTTGCTTCAGGACAATCATCGAAATCTCTGGATGATTGAAGTGGCGAGCGGCAAGGCTACGAAGGTTGATACGGATAACTATCCAGATCCCGTACGCTCGTTCGACGCTACGTGGTCACCGGATTCCAAGTGGGTCGCGTATTCAAAGAATCTGCCCAGTCATCTGCGAGCGATCTTTATCTATTCGTTGGCCGAGAAGAAAAGCCATCAACTCAGTGACGGCATGGCTGATTCGATTTCGCCCGCCTTCGACGCCGGAGGTAAGTACCTCTACTTCCTCGCCAGCACCAATTATGGTCCAAGCACCGGCTGGTTGGAGATGAGTTCGATCGATCGTCCGGTGCGTCGCGCGATCTACCTCGCGGTACTTAGCGCGAGCGAACCTTCGCCGCTCCTGCCCGAGACCGGCGATGAACCGCCAAGACCTGCGCCGCGCGAAGATCGCGCAGAGCCGGCTCCGCAACCGACACCCACCGCTCCGCGCACGGTAAATGTTCGCATCGACTTTGAACGAATAGGGCAGAGAATAATTTCCGTGAACATACCGGCCGGTGATTATACCAATCTCACCGCGGCCGCGGGAAGTTTCTACTACACTGAACCAATCCTGACGACTGCGCCCGCGCCACCAGCACTCCGGTTGCAGCGATATCAACTCAAAGAGCGCACGGCCGCGCCGTTCCTCGAAGGCATACGTTCGTATTCGCTCTCGAACGACAAAAAGAAACTTCTTTATCAGGCGAGCGCCGGCGGCGGAACCAGTTGGGGGATCGTGGCCACCGATCGCCCTGTCCCGGTTAAGGTTGGTGATGGACCTCTTAACGTCGCCCAACTCGAAATGCGGGTAGATCCTCGCGCCGAGTGGGAACAGATTTATCGCGAGACGTGGCGCATCCAGCGCGAGTATTTTTACGATCCGAAGTTTCACGGAAACGATTGGCAGGCGATTTTTGAAAAGTATCGTCCGCTGCTCGCCTATGTGGGCCATCGTGCCGATCTGGGCTATCTAATCGCCATGGTTGGAGGCGAGTTGACCGTGGGCCACTCGTATCTAACCGGCGCCGGCGATGTGCCGAGTGAAGATCCTGTATCGGTCGGCTTGTTGGGAGCAGACTTCGCGGTTGAGAACGGGCATTACCGGATCAAACGAATCTACACGGGCGAGAATTGGAACCCGGATCTGCGCGCGCCGCTCAGCGCGCCGGGCATTCAAGTGGCCGAGGGGGATTACCTATTGGAAGTGAATGGCCGCTCGCTTGCGCCGCCGACAAATCTTTACAGCTTGTTCGAAGGCACAGCCGGACGACAGACGCTTATTCGCATCGGCAGGAATGCGTCGACAGAAGGGTCTCGCGTCGTGACGGTGATTCCGGTCCCGAGTGAAGAAGGACTTCGCACGCGGGCATGGATTGAAGATAATCGCCGGCTGGTAGACAAGCTCTCAAACGGGAAATTGGCGTATGTCTGGCTGCCTAATACAGCCGGTCCCGGATATGCCTACTTCACGCGCTATTACTACGCGCAACAGGACAAGGACGGCGCGATCATCGATGAGCGATACAATCACGGCGGCCAGGTCGCAGACTATATCGTGAACGAGTTGGATCGAAAACTCATGGGCTACTTCGTGCAGCGCGACGGCCAACCTGCGACGTCACCGATCGCCGGGATCTATGGACCGAAGGTGATGATTATTAACGAATCCGCGGGCTCAGGCGGCGATGCCTTGCCGTATATGTTTCATTTGCGCAAGCTTGGTCCAATGGTCGGAACACGGACGTGGGGCGGTTTGGTCGGCACCCTCGTTGTTCCCCTGACAATCGATGGCGGTGGCATTACCGCGCCGATTCTGGCGTTCTATGATCTATCAGGCAAGTGGGCCGTCGAGAACGAAGGCGTGCCCCCGGATATAGAAGTCGAGTACACTCCCGCCGATGTGATTAAGGGACACGATCCGCAACTTGAACGCGCGGTGCAGGAAGCAATGAAGCTGCTTGAGCAAAACCCCGTGAAGCGAGTTCCAAGACCCGCGCCGATCGATCGGATATCGAAGTAACTAATCTGAGGATTCAAGAAGCTCGGGAAAAGTGCCGTAGGCACGGAATGTTTATAGATGAGAAGCGACTTTCCTTTCCTCTCTTCCGAATTGCGCGAAATGCCCGGCATTTCGCGCAATTCGGAAGAGAAAACAAAATGGATGCGTGGCCGACTATAAACATTTCGCCGCTACGCGGCTGTTTTGTCGGCGGGCTGCAACGAACTTTCTTTGATTCGCTTTTTGAGCGCGGCGTCCTTCGGAAAAAGAAGGGGGGCTATCTCTCGACTGAATTCCTCTTCGGAAGCTTCATTATTTGCGAGATACTCGTCCAGTGCAGTCTGATGGTCCAGATAAAAGGCAATCGCGCCGTAGACCTGGCTGAGCGATAAAACCGGGAAAGCGTCCTGAATGGCTTCCGGCGAGCGCCCCTGCTGAAACTGATAGATGATCGAATCGAGCGCTACTCGCGTGCCTTTGATGCGCTATACCTGGTTCTCTTTTTCGATGTACTCGTGGGCCATCTGATTTCTCCTTGAGGCAACTGGATTATATCTGATTCTTTAACTATGGTTAAGACGTTTACGAACAGCGTGAACAAATTCAGATCTTCTAAGCGGCAAAGTCATCTGATACGCAAGTGTTTGCTTGCCACCATCGCGGTGGCGATGTTTTTGGCTGCTCCCAAGCTCGCGGGCGCCCAAACCGTCAACATCGATCGCGTCGTCTCGGAACTTGAACCTGAGATTCAGCGCACACTGCTCGCAGGGAATATCCCTTCGGCATCGATTGCTTTGATTGCGGGCGATCGAGTCATTTGGACCAACGCTTACGGCTACTCAAATCTGTGGGCTCGCACTCCCGCAACGCCGAGCACGGTCTATTTGATTGGTTCGACATTCAAGGCCATGTCCACAATCGCTCTGCTTCAGCAGGTGGCGCAGGGGAAGTTCAAGCTTGACGATCGCGTCAATGATTACCTGACCGACTTCAAGATTCAGGGCGAAGATCCGCAGCACCCCGTGACGTTTCGCCATCTGCTTACTCATACATCGGGCTTGCCCGCGGACTTTGGTCCATTTCCCGTGTGGGGCGACACCGTGCCGCCATCGCTCGATGAGTATCTGCGCAAGTCACTCAAGGTCACGAAGCCTCCGCTGACTTCGGTCACTTACTCGAACATGGCATACACCCTGGTCGCTTATCTGGTGCAGAAGTTTTCGGGCGTGCCGTACAAGCAATACATTCAAGAACACATCTTCACGCCTGTAGAAATGATGAGCACCGCGTTTGAGCCGCGGCCCGACATGGAAGAGCGTCTGGCCATTCCTTACGTGGTGGATGAAAAGACCGGCAGTCAGGTTGGGACTGTGCGACTCAAAGCTTCCGTATGGCCGGCCGGCATCGTCTATGGCACGGTGCTCGATCAAGCGAACTGGTTAATCACAAATCTCAATGGCGGAGTCTTTAAAGAAAAGCGGATCATCAGCGAACAGATGTTGGATCAGATGTTCACGCGCCAATACGATCAATTCAAGGGAACGATAGAAAACATTTGGGGCAATGAAACCGCCGGGTTCGGCCTGACTTGGTGGACGCAGGTTCGCGACGGCGATCGCTACATCGCACACAGCGGCAGCGTGCCTGGTTACACGGCTTTTCTGCTCGGCAATCGCGATCGCAAACTCGGCTTTGCAATAATGACCAATGGCAATCGCGCCCATCCTCATCTGTTCAAGCTGGCTGACCGGGCGATCGATTTGATGAAGAAGTACAACGCCCAGAAAGCAGTTACGGCGAAACCGTAAAGAGATGTTCGTTGCTTGCGTGAAAAGACAAGCTAAAGCTTGAACTCTGAACACTGGCAACCACGGTTCAGAGTTCAACGTTTACGTCGGCCTGAGACATAACGATTAGGATGAAATGAAAACCAACTGGCGAAACCTTCTAACTTTTGCGCTAATCTTTGCGCTGCCAATCATTGCGATCGCGCAAGGGCAGCCTCGCTCAACATCAAAGCCTCAATCGTTCGACATCATCATCAAAGGCGGCACGGTTTACGATGGCACTGGTCATACACCTATCAAAGCCGACGTGGGAATCAAAGGCGATCGCATCGCGGCGATCGGCAACTTGAGCGGGGTAAGTGCGCCAACAATTGTCGATGCCAAGGGGCTCGCCGTCGCGCCGGGCTTCATCAACATGCTCTCTCACTCTGAGAGCTCTCTGATTGTCGACGGCCGTTCGCTGAGTGAGATCACGCAAGGCGTGACTACTCAGATTTTCGGCGAGCTTTCGATGGGGCCGCTGAACGATCAGATGAAGCGGCGGCTGCGCGAATCGCAGGGCGACGTGAAGTATGACATCGAGTGGACGACGCTTTCCGAGTTTCTCAACTATCTTGAAAAACGCGGAATCTCGCAAAACATCGCGTCGTTTATTGGCGCGCCGACTATTCGCGAGTACGTCATTGGCCTGGAAGACAAACCGCCGACGGCTGTGCAGCTCGATCAGATGCGTGAGCTGGTGCGGCGCGAGATGGAAGCCGGGGCGCTCGGCATCACGACGGCCTTGATCTATCCGCCTGCTTTCTTTGCCAAGACTGAAGAGCTGATCGAGCTCTGCAAGGTCGCTGCCAAATATCAGGGCAAATACACGGCGCACATGCGCAGCGAAGGCAATCAGTTGATCGAAGGCGTGCAGGAAACAATGCGCATCGGTCGCGAAGCCGGACTGCCGGTCGAGATCTATCATCTTAAAGCCTCTGGCGAAGCTAACTGGCCGAAGATGGATCAGGTGATCAAGATGATCGAAGATGCGCGCCGCCAGGGCTTGAAGATCACCGCCAACATGTACACGTATCCGGCGGGCGGGACTGGCCTCGATGCCTCGATGCCGCCATGGGTTTTTGATGGTGGGCGCGAAGCTGCTTACAAGCGCCTACAGGATCCAGCCACGCGCAAAAAGATCGCCGACGCCATTCACACACCGACCAACGAATGGGAGAATCTCTACCTGCTCGCCGGCTCGCCCGATCGGATACTGCTCGCGAGTTTCAAAACTGAAAAGCTGAAACCCCTGACCGGCAAGACTCTCGCTGAAGTCGCGAAGATGCGCGGCAAAGATCCCGTCGAGACGATCATGGACCTCGTGCTTGAAGATCGCTCTCGCATCGGCACGATCTATTTCCTAATGAGCGAAGACAACATCAGAAAGCAGATTCGCCAGCCTTGGGTTTCGTTCGGCTCGGACGCCGCATCGATTGCCCCCGAAGGCGTCTTCCTGAAATCTTCGGCGCACCCGCGCGCATACGGAAACTTCGCGCGGCTGCTGGGCAAATACGTGCGCGAAGAGAAAGTGATCTCCCTCGCCGAAGCGGTGCGGCGGCTCTCAGGCTTGCCCGCGACGAATCTCGGATTGGATCGCCGCGGTTTTCTCAAAGAAGGAATGTTCGCGGACGTGGTCGTCTTCGATCCGCAAACGATTGCCGATCGCGCCACGTTTGAGAACCCGCATCAGTTAGCGGTTGGGGTCAAACATGTTTTCGTCAACGGCGTGCAGGTTCTTAAGGACGGTGAGCACACGGGAGCGAAACCGGGAAGAGCACTTTGGAGACCGGCGAAGATCAATCAATCAAGCGCGGTAGCACAGGCCCAGCCTTCCCCGGCACCTGCGCGCTGGCGTGCCCTTATCGGCGAATACGGTCCGGACAATGACATTCTTTATGTACTTGAGAAGGATGGAAAGCTCTCTACCTTATTCAAGCGTGTCGAACGGGAAAGTCTGAAGGAAGTCTCGAACAACATCTTCAAGTTTGACGAAGGTGGATCGCACTCGGGCAAGCAACTCGTCTTTACGCGCGATAAGAATGGCCGAGCGACGCAGGTCGAACTCGACACTGTGACCATAAAGCGCCGGCAGGTTGGACCGGAGGAAGGTGCGCCGCAACTTCACATTACTCCGGTGCGGCCAGTGAACGAGCTGCTTAAAGAGGCACTGGCCGCCGAGCCGCCGAAAGAGAGGGGAGAGTTTCGCCCGCCTGACCTGGTAGAACTTACCAAATTCGATCCCACCATAAAGCTTGATATTCGCTATGCCACGACGAACAACTTTCTCGGCACAATGTTCTATTCACAGCCGCGCGCGTTCATGCAACGCCCTGCCGCGGAAGCGCTGGTGCGGGTCAGACGGAAACTGAAAGCGCAAGGCTACGGCCTGCTGGTCCACGCTGCCTACCGGCCGTGGTACCATGTTTTCGTGGCGGATCCATCGAAGGGCTCGCGTCACAATCGCGGCTGTGCCGTCGACGTAACGCTCTACGATTTGAAAACCGGCAAGCCCGTCGAGATGGTCAGTACCTACGACGAGACTACCGACCGCGCGTATCCGAATTATCCTGGCGGCACCTCGCTCCAGCGCTGGCATCGCGAACTGTTGCGCAGCGCGATGGAGTCAGAAGGGTTCACGGTTTACGAAGCGGAGTGGTGGCACTTCGATTATAAAGACTGGCAGAAGTATCCGATCATCAATGTGCGGTTTGAAAGTATTGGGCGCGCACCACGGGTTCAGAGTTCAAGCTTCAGCTTGCATTCGTTTCGCGAGACAACAACCTAAAGGTTGAACTCTGAACCGTGACTGACAACGTTCAGAGTTCAAGCTTCAGCTTGTCATTTATTCCATGTACGATTGGAGAGAGATGACGACGGAAGAGCGCTCGGAAAGAACCCGGAACGAATCACAGATTGCGAGGTATCGTTATTAGAAATCTGCCGTAAGGTTTGTTTGGCGGTTTATGCGTGGTGCTTGATGCCGAATCATTATCACCTCCTAATTAGAACGGACGACATAGAAAGCTTGCGGCACGAACTGGGCCAATTCCATGGACGATCATCGTACCATTGGAATGGCGAGGACAATGCTCGCGGCCGAAAGGTTTGGTACAACTGTTTTGAGCGTCCGATAAAGTCCGACCGGCATTTCTGGGCGACGCTTAATTATGTGCATCACAATCCCGTTCATCACGGCTTCGCAAAACATTGGCAGGATTGGCCCTGGTCGAGCGCGGCAGAATTCCTTGAACAAGTAGGGCGTGAGCGCGCGATCGAGATTTGGGAGCGGTATCCGATCCTGGACTATGGAAAGAAATGGGATGTCGATTAGCGTGAGGTTTGAGTTCAACTTCACCCTGCCTCGTTTCGCAGACAACAACCTAAAGGTTGAACTCTGAACCGTGACTGACAACGTTCAGAGTTCAAGCTTCAGCTTGTTAAGGGCACTTCAGCTTGCCAACATCGAAAGAAAGTCGGAGCCAACACATGAACACCAGAATATACTTAAGAGCGTCTCTCTCAGCGGTCATAGTGCTCTTTCTGTTTTCCCTTCCCCTTCACGCTCAAACCGCGCCGCAGCCGCAGGACCCGCCCGCCGGTTTCGATAAGATCGAACAGATGGTTCCCATGCGCGATGGGGTGAAGCTGCACACGATCATCTACGCGCCAAAGTCGCATCGCGAGCCGCTGCCGATTCTTTTCAACCGCACGCCTTATGGCATCGACAATATCTATCGTGCCTTTCTCGCCGGCTCGTTAAAGGAGGAGATTGAGGAAGGCTACATTTTTGCTTTTCAGGACATTCGCGGTCGCTTTAAATCCGAAGGGCAGTTTGTCATGCAGCGTCCTTTGCGTGAATCCGCTAATGCGAAGTTAACTGACGAAGGCACGGACGCTTACGACACGATTGATTGGCTGGTGAAGAACGTGCCAAAAAACAACGGGCGCGTCGGTATGTTCGGCACTTCATATCCCGGCTGGCTGGTGGTGATGGCGGTGCTCGAACCACATCCCGCGCTAAAAGCCGTCAGCGAAGAAGCGACTCCGGCCGACATGTTCCTGGGCGACGACTTTCATCATAATGGAGCGTTTCGTCTGACCTATGGTTTCGAGTATTCCTTTGCGCTCGAATCTTCAAAGCTCACTTCAAACTTCAAGTTCGATCGATACGATACCTATCAATGGTATCTGCGACTCGGTGCGCTTTCGAACGCTGACGCGAAATACTTTCACGGTAAGTTGCCGACTTGGAACAACTTTGTTTCCCACCCGAATTACGATCAATTCTGGCAACAGCAAGCCTTAGTTAATCAGCTCAAGAAGGTTACCGTGCCCATCATGCACGTCGCCGGATGGTGGGACCAGGAAGATTTCTACGGCCCCGTGAAGGCTTATGAAGTTTTGGAGAAGACCGACCCGAACCACGTGAACTATCTGGTTGCCGGTCCGTGGAATCATGGCGGATGGAATCGCGCTACCGGCGACAAATTGGGAAACATTGATTTCGGAAGTCCCGCGAGCCAGTATTTTCGCGCGAATATCCTGCGCCCGTGGTTCGCGTATTATTTGAAGGACAAAGGCAAGCTCGAACAACCCGAGGCGCTGACCTTCGAGACGGGTTCGAATCGTTGGACTTCATTCGAAGCCTGGCCGCCCCGCGCGAACGTCACCCAGCGCAGTCTCTACTTTCACGCGAACGGACGACTCTCATACGATGCGCCATCAACATAGTTACGTTTCAGACCCGGCGCACCCCGTTCCCTACAGACCGCGGCCCGTCGAGCCAACCTATAACCCCGGGGATCAAGGCGGCTCGCGCTGGTCCACATGGCTGCTTGAAGACCAACGCTTTGTCGAGAATCGACCAGACGTTCTGACTTGGGAGACCGAGCCCCTGACACAGGACACCGCGATCGCGGGCGACATCGTCGCTCATCTCTTCGCGTCGACTTCAGGAACGGACAGCGATTGGGTTGTGAAGCTAATCGACGTTTACCCGGAGAGCTATCCCAAAGATCCAAAGATGGGCGGTTATGAATTGATGATTGCCGATGAAATACTGCGCGGCAGGTTCCGCCGCTCATTCACGAAGCCGGAACCCATTCCGGCAAACCAGGTCATCGAATACGCAATAGATCTGCACACAAACGACCACGCCTTTCTCAAAGACCACCGGATTATGGTTCAGGTCCAGAGCACCTGGTTCCCTCTCTACGATCGCAATCCGCAGAAGTTTGTCCCGAACATTTTTCTGGCGCGCGATTCAGATTATGTAGCCGCCACGCAACGCATCTTTCGCTCGAGCCGCTATCCTTCACACGTTACTATTCCCGTATTGATCCGTTAACAGAATTCAAACCTGCCTTGAATCCTCAGGTGCGCCAAGAACTACGTAAGTCCCAAAGGAAGAGAGGGCTTACCTACAAATTCTTGGCAAACTGGAAACGTCAGATGGTCTTTTCCGGAACCATATTCCGATGTAATATCTCATGCGAATGATATTCGGGTTTAATACTCAACTCATCGCGCGCGTATTTTCTGCTACTCGAAATAGCTTGGCCTGTTTACTGGCGCTCGCTTGCATTGCTTTTGCCCAGAAAGGAGATGTGCGTCAGGCGAACCGGCTCGCAGTTGTCGAAGCAGAACGCGCATTTGCTCGAGCCGCCGCAACGAAAGGAACACGTGATGCATTTCTCGAGTTTCTGGCCGGCGATGGAATCATCTTTCAACCCGGTCCGGTAAATGGAAAGCAGTTCTGGCAGGCGCGTGCTTCTCGGAAAGGATTATTAAGTTGGGAGCCAATATTTGCCGATGTTTCGCTGGTGGGAGATATGGGCTACACCACTGGGCCCTATGAGTTTCGGCCCGATGGCGCCGCTGATACGCCGATAGCGTTCGGACAGTATTTCACCGTTTGGAAGAAACAATCTGACGGCTTATGGAGAGTTGCGCTCGATCGCGGCACCAGTAATCCGCAACCCTCTGGTCCAATCGCGCCCTTGCAATTCCCGAAAGACGAAGGGCCGGTAACTAAGAAAGTCGATGTTTATGCTGCGACTGGACGCGCATTGCTGCTGAACTTAGAAGCTGAGTTTTCAAACGCGTCATCTTCGCAAGGGATCGAAAGGGCATTTCATTCTTATTTAGCCGATGATGCCAGGTTATTTCGCGAGAATAGCTTTCCGGCAGTCGGCAAGCAGGCAGCGCTCGCCCTGCTCTCAACCAAGAAAGGAATTCTCAGGTGGCAACCAACAATGGCCGACATTTCTCACTCGGGCGACTTGGGCTACACCTACGGCACGTACGATCTCAAGGGCGCAAGCGGTGATCAAAAGCCTGAGCATGGTAATTATGTTCGCGTTTGGAAAAGACAAATGAATGGCCGATGGAAAGTCGTTATCGACATCCTGAATCCAATGCCTTCATCCTAAAACGAAGAGCAATTAGACCAGCTTCAATTGACATCTGAAATCCAACCTTTTTATTATCAACCTCCAAAAAGTTATTCCGCTGTGGTAGTCGTGGGGCCCAGCCTCCCGAAAAGAGATTCTTATGATAAGCGTCAAAGAACTAACGAAAAGATATGCCCGCAACCTTGCGGTCGACCACATTTCTTTTGAAGTAGCGAAAGGTGAAATTGTCGGCTTTCTGGGCCCGAACGGCGCCGGGAAGACGACCACGATGCGCATGCTGACTGGGTTTCTGTTGCCGACTTCGGGCACGGCCACAGTCGCGGGATTCGATGTCCTCGAAAAACCGCTCGAGGTCAAAAAGCGCATCGGATACTTACCGGAAACGCCGCCGCTATATCACGAGATGATCACCGACGAATACTTGTCGTTTGTCGGCAAGCTAAAGGGTTTGTCCGGGGCCGAATTAACCCAGCGCATCGATCATGTTTGCGAGCGCTGCGCCATCACGGATGTTAAAAAGAAACAACTCGGTAAGCTGTCGCGGGGTTATCGCCAGCGCGTCGGGCTGGCCCAGGCTATCATTCACAATCCTGAAGTGTTGATACTTGACGAGCCTACCGCGGGACTGGATCCAAAGCAGATCAATGAAACCCGCGATTTGATCAAGGGTCTGGCCGGCGATCATACGATAATTCTCAGCACGCACATTCTCCCCGAAGTCGAGCAGACCTGTGAGCAAGTCGTCATCATCAACAACGGTAAGATCGTGGCTACGGATTCTGTCCGCAATTTGCGGAGCCGTGCTCGCGGCGGCGAGTCCGTGATCGTTGAAGTCGGGGGCGGTGACGGCGGCCTCGAAACCGAAGATGTGCGCCAACGTTTGGCGCAGATCGCGGGTGTGAGTAACGTAACGCTCAAGGAGAGCCACGATGGCCACTACACATTCGAGATTGAAAGCGAGAAGGATTTCGTGCGCGGCGATCTCGCGCGCGCGGTGGTGGCATCCGGCTGGGAACTCAACGAACTGCGGGCCACGGCGATGAGCCTCGAAGAGATCTTTCTGCAACTGACTCGCGAGGAAGCGGGGGCTAAAGTTGAGAAGCCGGCGGCAGAGAAAATGAAAACGTTTTGATGGAAGCAAATGGCTATCGATCGAGCGACTCGCTCGTCGCGGGTTCCATCCAGCGGGTTTAGTTTCGCCAACTCTCATTCACACACGGCTTCAGCCGGGTGATTAGGATGAAGGTAATATGGGGTCCGTTCAACCGTTTCAACGGTTTCTCACGGTGGCCTGAGCGCCACCTGGCGCAAGCAAAAACCGTTGAAACGGTTGAGCCGTCGCTCAATCGCTGCTTTAGTCACCCGGTTAAAACCGGGTGTGAATGAGAAGAGAGTGTAGAGAGCAAATTTCAACCATCATGAGAAACATTTTCATCATCTGTCGCAAGGAACTGCGCAGTTATTTCGTTTCACCCATCGCTTATCTGCTCCTCACGATGTTTGCTCTGATCTTCGGGTTTTTCTTTTGGAACTCGCTGGGGTACTTCGTGCTCATGGGCATGCAATCGCAGATGCGCGGCGAGTCATTTCCCATGAATCTGAACGAGCAAATCGTGCGCCCGTTGTTATCGAACGTGGGTGTGATTGGATTGTTCTTTATTCCCCTGATCTCCATGCGTCTGTTTGCCGAAGAGAAGCGTAGCGGAACGATCGAGCTGCTAACTACTTCGCCGATTCGCGACATTGAAGTGATTGTCGGCAAGTGGCTGGCCGCGGTGGCGCTCTATGCGTGTCTGCTGCTGGTCACGGCGGTGAATTTTCTTTTCCTTTTCAAGTATGGCAACCCGGATTGGAAGCCGCTTGCGATCGGTTATCTGGGGCTTTTCCTGCAAGCCGGAAGTCTTTTAGCCATTGGCACGTTTATCTCCTCGATGACAAAAAATCAGATCATCGCCGGCGCCGTCACGTTTGGCGTTTGCATAATCCTCTGGGTGCTCGAGTGGGTCAGCGGCTATGAAACTGCCGCCTGGGCCAAAGTGCTCGCGTACATTTCGGTCATGACGCATTACGAGTCTTTCGGCAAAGGGGTGCTCGATTTAAAGGATGCCATCTACTATGCGACCCTGATTTTCGTGGGATTGTTTCTCACCTCTCGGTCCGTTGAATCCCTGCGCTGGAGGTCATAAATGAACACTGAGTTACTTAAGGCCAGACAGACGAAGTTCGCGGTTTACATCGGCATCTACGTAGCGATAATTATGACTGCTGTGGTGGTGGTAAATGTGCTCGCGAATCGTTATGACAAATCGTATGACGGGACCGCAAACAAGCGCTACAGCCTTTCGGATCAGACTAAGAAGATCGTCAGAGAATTGAACCAGGACGCGACGATACGTTATTTCGATCAGAGCACCAGATACAATCAAGCGAAAGATATTCTGGATCAATATTCGAACCTCTCGCCGAAAATTCATATCGAATACGTCGATCCCGACAAGAGTCCTGAAGTTGCGCGCGCCGCCGGCATCAAGAATTACGGCGCGGCGGTCGTAGAAATTGGCGGCAAAAAGGAAGAGGCAAAGAGTCTGACGGAAGAAGGCATCACCGGTGCTTTCATTCGCGTTTTGAAAAATAGGACCCGCACGGTTTGTTTTGTGAGCGGCAGCGGCGAGCATCAGATCGATGATTCCGATCGCAACGGCTATTCGCGATTCAAGGAACTGCTAGGGAAAGATGAATACGAATCGAAATCGATCAATCTGCTCCAGAAAGCTGAGATTCCAGCCGACTGCACGGTAATAGTGGTCGGCGGACCTACGAGCGATTACCAACAGCCGGAAGTCGACGCGATCAAGACATACGTCGAAGGCGGCGGGCGGGCACTGTTTATGCTCGACGCGCCGTTGAAGCTGGGTAAATCAGAGATCGCCGACAACGATGTGCTGGCAAAACAATTGGAGAATTGGGGAGTGACGCTGAACAAGGATCTGATTCTGGATCTCAATCCCGTCGGACAGCTTGCCGGTCTCGGGCCGCAGGTCGCACTGGTCTCGACCTATGAGAGCCATCCAATCGTTAACGAGATGAAGGGCAACGCCACCGGCTTTCCGCTATCGCGGTCGATGGAGATCAAGAGCGGCGACAAGACCACAGTTGAAAAGCTCTTTACTTCTTCTGAGACGAGTGTGGCGACCGCGAATCTCAGCTCGCCGGAGATCGATCCGAACGATCCGAAGAATAAAAAAGGGCCACTGATAATTGCGGCCGCTGGTTCCTACAACACGGGTAAAGAGAACTCGCAGGGACGATTTGTAGTGGTCGGTAGCTCGTCATGGACGGCGAACTCGTTCATCAATTTCAACGGCAATCGTGACTTGGTTCTGAACACGATGAACTGGCTTTCGTCTGACGAAGATCTGATCTCGATTCGGCCAAAGGAGCAAGACGATCGGCGGATCACGATGACGCAATCGCAATTTAGCTGGGTGCGTTTGACGAGTCAGTTTCTGCTGCCGCTGGTTGTGATAGTGTTCGGCATTTCGGTTTGGTGGCGCAGAAGGTAGGTGATCTGAGCGCCGCGTAGCGGCGACGTGATTTTAGCCCGGCGTTTCAACGCCGGGAGACCGATTGCGTGTGTGACCAACGTCGCGTAGCGACGGCTGAAATCTCTGGAGCTTCAACCGTCGCTACGCGACGAGAGGAATTAATCTCGCCGTTGTCCCGGCGTTGAAACGCCGGGCTAAACTCATGCCGACGCTACGTCGCCGAACTGATTCTCAAATGTGGGAAAGTTAATGAAGAATCGTGGACTTCTTATCGCCGCTTTAGTTCTCGCCGCGCTGCTGGGACTCCTTTACTGGTCCAATCGCCATCCGCGAAGTGATAACAGCAACCCGGCTTTGCCGACTCCGTCTGAACCCGCGCCGAACATTCTTAGATTTAATGAGGGAGATATCAACAAGATCGAACTCAAGAAGAAGGGCGGCGATCAAATCGTTATCACCAAAGACAGCAATGGCAAATGGCAAATCACTTCGCCGAAATCGATCGGCGTCGACGATGCTGCGATCTCGAGCATGTTGTCGACGCTTTCGTCGCTTAACTCCGAACGTTTGGTGGAAGAGAAGGCCAGCAACCTGGGCCAATATGGTCTCGCCGATCCAAAGCTCGAAGTCGACCTCACCGATAAGAACAACGCCACGCGCAAACTGCTGGTTGGCGACGATACGCCAACAGGCACTGGGGCGTACGTTCAACTTGCCGGCGACCCGCGCGTGTTCACGATCGCGAGTTTCACCAAGACCAGCCTCGATAAAGGCTTAAATGATCTGCGCGACAAGAGGTTGATCACGGCCGATGCGGACAAGATCACTCGTCTTGAACTAACAGTCAAACAACAGACCATTGAGTTTAGTCGCGATAAAGAGCAGTGGCAGATTTTGAAACCCAAGCCGCTGCGGGCCGACGGCGCAAAGGTTGACGAACTCGTGCGCAAAATCACTGATGCGAAGATGGATCTGACTGCCGCGTCCAGCGAAACCCCTAGCCCATCTCCAACGCCCGGGGCGTCGCCGTCCAAGGCTCCAACGCCGGCTATCAAGAACGACCCCGCCTCAGCGTTTGCTTCGGGCTCCGTGATCGCTACGGTCAAGGTAACAACCGACTCGGGTACACAGCAAATCGAAGTGCGTAAGAACAAAGACGATTATTACGCCAAGTCGAGTGTCACTGACGGCGTCTACAAAGTTGCTGCCGAGTTGGGCCAAGCTCTCGACAAAAAGCTGGACGATTTTCGCAATCAGAAGGTTTTCGACTTTGGCTCCGCCGATCCAAGCAAGATCGAAATCCACGACGGATCGAAGACCTACGTCTTAAGCAAGAGTGGCGATGATTGGACGGCAGCAGACGGCAAGAAATACGAGAAGGCCGGCGTTGACGCCCTCGTGAGCAAGCTTCGCGGTCTGCAAGCCACAGATTTTGCCGACTCCGGTTTCGGCGCCTCTGCGCTGCAAATGACAATCACTTCCGATGATGGAAAGCGCACGGAAAAAGTCTCACTCTCGAAAGGCGCCAAGAACGCCTTGGCCCGCCGCGAGGGCGAATCTTCGCTTTATCTTCTCGACGCGAACACAATCGAGGATATCCAAAAGCTGCTGAGCGAACTCAAGAGTTAGTCAAGATCATACGTTAATGCATCGAAGCCGTGATACGAACACCTTGAGATTGCCGAAGACATTGCGCTCACGGAAGCCATGCGCCGCGATGCCCGCAAGAGCGGGTACAAGGAAGCTGATGCGGTAAGGATCGTCCGCGAATATCGGGCGGAAAAGAGGAAAAAGCGTGCCGCCTCGTAAAGCTCGCGTGCCGGTCGTCCTGGATACGAATGTGATCGTTGGTTTTTTCTTAAGCAAGACACGACAGTCAGCCAACGCTCGCGTATTTGATTCATGGCTGATCACCCACAAGCTGCAGTTGATCGTCAGCCCGCCAGTCATCGCAGAGTATCTCGATTTATTAGAACGGGTTGGCATTGAAATTGGCCGAATTGAAAATTTTAGGCTAAGAATGGAGGCCGCGGGTACAGTTACGCGCGTGAACTTGGGCAAGCGTTTCCTGTTCAGCCGCGACCCTGATGACAACACTCTGCTTGACACGGCTCACAC
>WNFO01021649.1_pt1 | contig 17417 bp, 20 predicted proteins | sample 5400251 | NCBI WGS metagenome assembly WNFO01 (sample SAMN13153354, study PRJNA577476) | soil metagenome | isolation source: 100 cm saprolite under Madrone tree | place: USA:California | collected 2016-06-14
CCCCCAGGGGATGCGGCAGGCCCTCTACATCCGCGACGACGATTACCGCCTCTCGTTCCGGTACGGCAATTTCGCGACCCTGACCAACCTCAAGCAGTGGGACCTGGACCGCATCGTCGAGTACCGGCTGTCGCCGCTCTACGTTTCCGTGCACGCGACCGACCCGGTCGTGCGCCGCTGGCTGCTCCGCAATCCCGAGGCGACCGACGTCATCCCACAGTTGCGCTGGTTCGTGGAGCGGGGGATTTCGTTCCACACGCAGGTGGTGCTGGTACCTGGCATCAACGACGGGGCGCAGCTCGTGCGCACCCTGTCCGACCTGTACGGCCTTGGTCCCTCGATCCTCTCGGTCTCCGTGGTTCCGGTGGCGCTGACCGAATTCAGCAAGCACTCCCTGGTACGCCAACCCACGCGCGAGGAGTGCCGGGCGGCGCTCGGCGCGGTGGACGACTTCGCGGCGCGTGCGGTCGCCGATCGCGGCGTACCGTGGTGCTACGGGGCCGACGATCTGTACCTCCAGGCCGACCTGCCCCTGCCGCCGGCCGAGTGGTACGGCGATTTCGAGCAGCGAGAGAACGGCGTGGGCGCGGTGCGCTACCTGCAGACCCGCATTCAGGCCGCGCGTGCCGCGTTGGAGACAGAGGGCTGGCGCGACAAACGCATCGGGATCGTGACCGGAACCGCCATGGCGCCGCTGATCCCACAGATCGTCACTGATCTCACGCAGATAACCGGCGCCCATTTTGAGATCCTGGGGTTGGAAAACACGGCATTCGGGCCATCGGTGACCACGGCAGGGCTGCTCCCCGGCAAAGCCATTCTCGCGGCCTTACAGAACCGGAGCGACCTCGATCTCGCGCTGCTGCCCGCCGAATCGGTGAACGACGACCTGCTGTTTATGGACGACATGGAGGCTCACGCCTTGGCCGCGCAGGTCCCCATGCCGGTTCGGTTGTCATACGACTTTGCGGATGCTTTGGCAGGGGAGGGGGTAGCGGCGTGAGTATCCCGACCGTCGCCATCATCGGCCGCCCCAACGTCGGCAAGTCAACCCTGTTCAACCGGATCATCGGGCGGCGCTTGGCGATCGTGGACGCCCAACCCGGGGTCACGCGGGACCGGCATTTCGCGCCCGCCGAATGGAACGGCCGGCGCTTCTGGCTGGTCGATACCGGTGGCTTGGTCGTCGGATCGTCGGATCCCATGAACCGCGCGATTCGCTCGCAGGTCGAGCAGGCGGTCGCCGACAGCGACGTGCTGCTGTTCGTCGTCGACATCGAGTCGGGCATCCATCCGATGGACCTCGAGATCGCCGAGTACTTGCGTAAAGCGAAACGGCCATTGATCCTCGTGGTCAACAAGGCCGACGACCTACCCGACGAAACGCGCCAGCTCGCGTTCTATGAGCTCGGTCTCGGGGACCCATTCGCGGTGTCCGCGGCAGTAGGGAAGAGCAGCGGCGACCTGCTCGACCGGCTCGTGTCCCTGTTGCCTGACACACCTGAGGCGGAGGATGACGAGTCGATCGATGTCGCCGTGGTCGGCCGCCCGAACGTCGGGAAGTCGAGTCTCGTGAACCGGCTGTTGGGTCAGGACCGGCATGTCGTGGCCGCCGAGCCGGGGACGACGCGCGATGCCATCGATACGCCATTCGAGTACCAGGGCCGCAAGCTCGTCTTCATCGACACGGCGGGGCTCCGCAAGCGCAGCAAGGTCGATGAGGACCTCGAGTTCTACTCGACGCTGCGCACCACGCGCGCGATGGAACGAGCCGACGTCTGTTGACGTCTGTTTGCTCGTCGTGGACGCCAAGGACGGGATGCATGTGCAGGACCTGAAGATTGCCAACGACGCGTGGGATCGCGGCGCTGCGGTCATCATCGCCGTGAATAAGTGGGACTTAATCGAAGAGAAAGTCACGAACACGGCGCGCGATGGGGAGCGGGACATCAAGGCCCGCGCACCATTCCTCGAGTTCATTCCGTTTTTCTATGTCTCGGCGAAGACCGGCCAGCGAGTTCCCAAGCTGCTCGACGCGATCGTCTCCGTGGCGGATGAACGCCAGAAGCGGGTGCCCACGGCCGAAGTCAATCGTGTCCTGGAGCAGCTGCTCGCCCGCCAGCAGCCGCCGCAGCCGGTGGGGGAGTCGGTGCGCCTGTTCTACGCCACCCAGGTCGGCACCGCGCCCCCGCGGTTTGCGGTCGTGGCGAACCGCCCCGACGCGATCCCCGAGTCCTACACGCGCTATCTGCACAACGGCTTCCGCGAAGCGTGGGAGTTCACCGGGGCGCCGCTCACGATCAAGTTCCGGCGCAAGCGAGGCCGGCGCTGAACGCCGTCCTGGCGATTCTCGCTGCCTACCTGCTCGGTGCCACGCCGACCAGTTACATCGCCGGCAAGCTGGGGCGGGGGATCGACCTCCGCGAGCACGGCTCCAAGAACCTCGGCGCCACCAACGTCTACCGCATCCTCGGCTGGAAGTACGCGATTCCCTCGTCGACATCGCGAAGGGCGCTGTGCCGGTGCTGCTCGCCCCGCCGCAATCCTGGCTTCGCGTCGCGGTCGGCGCCGCGGCGGTCCTGGGACACATGTTTTCTCCCTACGTCCGATTCAAGGGAGGCAAGGGGGTTGCGACAGCGGCCGGGATGTTTCTGGCGCTGGCCCCGATTGCCGTGCTGATCGCGATTCCGATCTGGGGGATTTGTCTCTGGCTGACGGGCTACGTGTCGCTCAGCTCGATCATCGCCGTCCTCAGCGTCCCGTTGTCGATCGCGCTGCTGCAGCCGCACTCGCCATACGTGTTCTGGGCCAGCGTGGCACTGGTGGCCCTGATCATCTTTGCGCACCGGCGCAACATTGCGCGACTCCTGGCAGGCACTGAGAACCGCTTTCGAACGCGGAGAAATCCCGCGTGAAAATTGCCGTGATTGGTGGCGGCGCCTGGGGCACGACGCTCGCCGACTTGCTCGCACGCAAGGGAGAGCAGGTGACCCTCTGGGCCCGCGAGCCCGAAGTCGTCGAGAGCGTGAGCAAGCGGCACATCAATGAGGTGTTTCTGCCGGGAGCGCCCCTGGCCGCGTCACTCGGCGCGACGCGGGACATTGCGGCCGCCGTCAACGGCGCGGAGGTCATCGTGTCAGCCGCGCCCTCGCATGCCGTGCGCCCAGTCATGACCCAGGTGGCTCGATCGATCAATCATGCTCCGCTGATCGTCAGCGCGTCCAAGGGCCTCGATCCTGACAAACTGGAACGGCCCTCCGCCGTGTTGATGGAAGTGCTGCCCCGCGGCACGCCGATCACGGTGCTCTCGGGTCCGTCGTTCGCTCTCGAGGTCTATCAGCGCCAGCCGACCGCGGTGGTCGCGGCGGCGGCAGATCACGCGGTGGCTGAGCGGGCGCAGCGTCTGTTTGCAACGCCGTACTTCCGCGTGTATTCGCATACCGACGTGATCGGCGTGGAGCTGGGCGGCGCACTGAAGAACGTCATCGCGCTCGCCGCGGGTATCCTCGAGGGACTCGGGCTTGGGTTCAACACGCGCGCGGCACTGATCACGCGCGGCCTCGCCGAAATCACGCGGCTCGGCGTGGCCCTGGGAGCGCAGCCGATGACGTTCGCGGGCCTGGCCGGCCTCGGCGACTTGATCCTCACGGCCACGGGAGCGCTGTCACGTAATCGCGGCCTCGGCGTCGCGCTCGGTCAGGGGCAATCGGTCGCGGCGGCGCTCGCCCGGACGCAGGCCGTCGTCGAAGGCGTCAACACCGCACGCACCGCGGTGGCGCTGGGCGAACGCCACGGCATCGAGCTGCCGATTGCGCGCGAGGTCGCGAATGTGTTGTTCGAGAACAAGCCGCCGCGCCAGGCAATAAGCGACCTGATGGAGCGCGAGCTGAAAGCCGAAGGTCGATGAGCACCGCCAACACGCCGGCTCAACCGGTTCAGGAGTTCTTCTCGATCGGCGAGGTCTGCCAGCTCACCGACCTGAAGCCGCACGTGCTGCGCTACTGGGAGAGTCAGTTCCGGTTCTTGAATCCCGCCAAGAACCGCTCGGGCAATCGCGTCTACCAGCGGCGCGAGATCGAGCTGATCATGCTCGTCAAGCACCTGCTGTACACCGAGAAATACACGATCGAAGGCGCGCGCCAGAAGATCGAACAGTATCGTCGCTCCGGCGAGCTCAAGCCCGAAGCGCGGCGCGCGCTGGCCACCGAAACCGTCAAGGAGCTCCGCGCCGAGCTCAAATCGGTGCTCGGCATCCTCGAAGGGAGTTAGGGTGCGGGTAGCGGTCGTGATTCCCGCATTCCAGGCCACCGCGACGATCGGCGACGTCGTCACGCGCACGCGGGCGACCCTCCCCGACGCCCAGGTGATCGTGGTCGACGACGGTTCGACGGACGGGACGGGGGAAGAGGGAAGGGGGAAAGGGGCGTCCGTCCTGACACATGCGCGCAATCGGGGAAAGGGCGTCGCCCTGCGAACTGGTATTGCGCGGGCCTATGCCGATGGCGCGGATATGATCGTGACCCTCGACGGAGACGGGCAGCATCCACCCGAGGAAGTCCCGCGCCTGCTGGCCCCTCTTGCCGAGGGACGTGCCGACCTCGTCCTGGGGGCGCGCCGGCGTGACGGGGTGATGCCGGTCTCGCGCCGCTTCACCAATTGGCTCTCGGCGACCTTGGCGTCACGAATCGCTGGACAGCGCCTGCACGACGCGCAGACAGGATTCCGCGCATTCACGCGAACGGTCGTCGAGCACATCAAACCCGCGGGCGATCGCTACGAATACGAGGCTAACTTTCTGCTCGACGCATTGCGTGCCGGGTACCGGGTGGCCTCCGTCGAGGTGCCGACGATCTACGGCCCGCGCAGTCACTTTCGGTCTTGGACCGATACCTGGCGCATGGCGCGCGCTTTCGCGCGACACGCCGGCCGAATCGTTGTAGGAGCGACGTGACCACACCAGGACCAGACGGTTTGCGGATTCTGGTTTCGAACGACGATGGCGTGCTCGCGCCCGGCATCGCGCTGCTCGCCGACGTCTGCTCTACGGTCGGCCAAGTCACCGTCGTTGCTCCGGACCGCGAGCAGAGCGGCACGTCGCACTCGCTGACGCTGCACCGGCCGCTGCGGGCACATCGGCGATCTGACGGGGCATTCCAGGTCGACGGCACACCGACCGATTGCGTCCTGCTCGCGCTCAGCACGCTCATGCCGGAGGGCCCCAACTGGGTCATTTCCGGCGTGAACCACGGCCCGAACATGGGCGAGGACGTGCTGTACTCGGGTACCGTCGCCGCGGCGATGGAGGGACTTGCAGCCGGTATCCCCAGCATCGCGGTGTCGTACGGCAGCTTCGATCTCGAGCACCTCGAGAGCCATCGCCAGGGGCTGCAACGGATCATCGAGCGCATCGTGCGCGTCGAAAATTTCCCCGGTGAGACGCTGCTGAACATCAATCTTCCGGCGATTCCGGGCGACCAGGTCAAAGGCGTGAAGGCCACCAACCTTGGCAGCCGGGTGTTCCACGAGGAGGTGGCCAAGATGAAGGACCCGTGGGGCCGCGAGATCCACTGGATCGGGGGAGGGCACGTGACCTGGTCAGGTGGCGCCGATTCGGACTTCCAGGCTGTGAAGGACGGATACATCTCGGTCACGCCACTGCACGTCGATCTCACGAACTACAAACTCCTCGAAGTCGTCAGGAACTGGGATCTCGGTAAGTGACGGGGAGCCGCGACACCTACGGAGGATATCGCGCGCGGCTCGTGGAGCAGCTCCGAGCGCAGGGCATCCGTGACCTCGCCGTGTTGCGCGCCTTTGCCACGATCCCGCGCCATCTGTTTGTGCCCGAGGCGGTGCGGCATCGCGCGTACGAGGACGCCGCGCTCCCGATTGGCGTCGGCCAGACGATCTCGCAGCCCTTCACGCAGGCCCGCTACCTGGAGGCCCTTGGCCTCAAGGGGAACGAGCGCGTTCTGGAGATCGGCACCGGCTCGGGCTATCAGACGGCGTTGCTCGCAGCGTTGGCCGACCAGGTCTTCACGATCGAACGCATGCGCCCGCTCGCCGAGTCCGCGCAGGCGGCGCTGCGCGCGGCGGGGGTCACCAACGTCTCCGTGCTGGTCGGCGACGGAACGCTGGGGTGGAGCGCCTACGCGCCCTACCATGCCATCCTGGTCGCCGCGGGCGGGCCCGAGATCCCGCAGCCGCTCGTCGAGCAGCTCACACCGGCCGGCCGGATGATCATCCCGGTGGGAAAGAAGGGCGCCCAGACGCTCACGCTCGTGAGTCGGACGGCCGAGGGAACTCGTGCGACGCCGATCGGTGAGGCCCGCTTCGTCCCCCTGGTCGGCGAGCACGGCTTCGATGCTTGAACGTTTCATCGATTGGCTGCTCAAGACGCTGCTCGACCTCGGCTACCCCGGCATCATCGCGCTGATGGCGATGGAGTCGTCGATCCTGCCCGTGCCGAGCGAGCTCGTGATGCCTCCCGCGGGCTATTGGGCAGCCAAGGGCCAGATGAGCTTTCCCATCGCTCTCGTGTGCGGGGTTGCGGGCAGCATCATCGGTGCGCTCGCCAATTATTACGGCGCGCAGCTCATCGGCAGGCCGCTGATTCAACGCTACGGCAAGTACGTGCTCCTAAGCGAGAAGAACCTCCTGCGCTCGGAGAAGTTCTTCGCCGAGCATGGGGAAATCAGCACGCTGATCGGGCGGCTGTTTCCGGTAATCCGCCACCTCATCTCGATTCCGGCGGGACTGCATCGGATGCCGCTGCACAAGTTCATCCTGTATACGGCCGTCGGCGCCGCCGTGTGGTGCGCGATCCTGACGTGGATCGGTTACTTCCTGGGCCAGCACGAGGGGGTGCTGCGTACGGAAGAGATCCATCGCTACGTCACCTGGGCGATGGTGGTTTTGATACCGGTGACGCTGATCGCGATTTGGATTTATGTCGTGCGCCGTCGACATCGGAAGTGAGCCTCCGCCGTTGGGTTATCCGAGGGCGCGTTCAAGGGGTCGGGTTCAGGTGGTTTGTCATGCGCGAGGCGGAGCGGCTCAAGCTCGGCGGGTACGCGCAGAACCTGCCCGATGGATCGGTTGAAGTGGTTTCTCAGGGCCCCGAGTCGGCACTGGACGTGTTGGAGGTGCATTTGCGGCGCGGCCCGTCGCATGCGCGTGTGGATGACGTCGAACGGCTTCAAGTTCCACTGGAGCTCGACGTGCCGAGGTCATTTGATATCCGATAAATCGAAGCTGATCGATGAGCTGCAGCGCACGATCCGGGACGTCCACAACTTCCCGAAGCCGGGGATCGTGTTCAAGGACGTCACGCCTGTGCTCCTGGACGTGGAGCTGTTCGGGCAGACCGTCAAGGCGATGGCAGAACCGTACCGTGACGCGCGACGCCCTGGAAATGCACTATGACGCCGTGCAGCCTGGGGATCGGGTGCTGATCGTGGACGATGTCCTCGCCACCGGTGGCACCGCGAACGCGGCCGCGCAGCTGGTCGGTGGAACGGGGGCGGCCGTGGCGGGATTCACCTTTCTCATCGAGCTCGATTTCCTGAAGGGTCGCCAACGCCTGCAGGGGAGGCGCGTCGAGGCCTTGCTGCACTACGCCTAACTCGCGTACATTTCGCCGCTTACGGCCCCCCCGTGGCCCCGGAAACGCCCCTGTAGCTCAGGTGGATAGAGCAGCGGTTTCCTAAACCGTTGGCCGGGTGTTCGAGTCACCCCAGGGGCATGCGAAGCGAATGTCCAATGTTCAACGATCAATGATCAATGATCATTGGACATTGATCGTTGATCATTCCGCGGAGCGGCGATGGCAACTGCAACACGCACAAGCACCACCGGGAAGACCCTAAGCGCACCCAGCACCGCCAGCGGTGGAATGCCTCCTGGGGCTCTGCGGCCGCCATTCTCCGAAAGATTCGGCGCGTGGGTCAAGGGTCATAGGCAAATCACGTCGTGGGTCGGTGCCATTCTGGTCGTGGGCGCTGTGCTGTTCGTGTGGACGATGTCCACCAAGCGCCGCACCGAGGAAATCGCGAGCCGCGACCTCCAGGGCGCGCGGTTTGCTTTTGAGAACCAGAATTACCCCCTCGCCGCGAGTGAGCTGGCCAAGGTGATCGAGAACTACTCGGGGACGAATGCGTCTGCGGAAGCGCGGATACTGCTGGCCAACGTGCGGTTGCTCGAGAAGCAGCCTCAGCAGGCCCTCACGGCCCTCAAGGACTTCGCCCCTGGAGCGCCGGAGGCCTACCGCGCGCAGGCCTATGGGCTGCTGGGGGCCGCATACGAGGATCTGGGCCAGCCGCGTGCCGCCGGGGAAGCGTACGAGAATGGGTCGACAGCGGCCCGCCTGGACTTCTTGAAGGCCCAGATGCTGTCGGATGCCGGCCGGGCCTGGACGAACGCTGGAGACACCACCAGAGCCGTTGCTGACTATCGCCGGATCGTCAACGAGTTCGCCAAAGAGGGCATCGCCGGTGAGGCAAAGGTGCGCCTGGGGGAGCTCACGAAGGGGACAGCATTATAGCAGTGTACTTCGTATAATAGATGTTATGTTAAGTTGAGCTGTGTGTGAATGTGGACAAGCTGATCACGTAATCACGCCCCTGAACACCATTCTCCCCTCTCCGATCAGCCACACGTCGTCATAGCGGCCGTTCTGAGCCCGCGCAGCTCGAACCCCGATCATCCGGCCACTGCGGCTCTGGATATCGACCGGCAGCGAGCCCAAGCCCCAGTCTTGAATCGCGCAGCCCGCGCCCACGGCGCCGGTGCCGCAGGCCAACGTCTCGCCTTCAATGCCGCGCTCATAGGTCCGCATGCGCCAGGGGCCGGTTTCGTCCTTCGAGACGAAGTTGATGTTCGCTCCGTCCGGCGCCAGCGCCGGGTCAAACCGCAGCGCGCGGCCGCGCTCCATGACCGCAACCTGATCTATGTCGTCGACGAGGACGATCAGGTGCGGCACGCCGACTTTGGTGAGCACGGCTTGCCGTTCGCCGGCGGCGAGTGCCAGCCCGGGAACGGCGGCCGGCCGCTCAACCGGTGCGAGGTGCAGCTCCGCCCGCGCCGCCTCGACGGCGCGGCTTTGGTAGGTCCCGGCGTCGGTCTCGAGATCCATCCCGTCGGGCGTTCCGACGCCCAGATGCGCGGCGAGCGTGGTGCTGCAGAGGGCCGCGTTGCCGCACATGGCCGCGTGAGAGCCGTCGGCGTTGTAGTAGATCATCCGGGCGGCACCGGCGTGAGAGCCTGGTCCGACGAAGACGATGCCGTCGGCCCCGATGCCGGTTCCCCGCGCGCACACGGCCTGCATGTCCTCAGGCGTCCAGTCGGCGGGCGTGGATACACGCGCGTCCACCATGACGAAATCGTTGCCCGATCCCGTCATCTTGTAGACCGGCAGGCCGATCAGATGCGGCCGAACCAGGCCATGAGCCGGAGGCGCGGCACCTTCCACACCGCCTCGCGGACGATGGCCTTGTTCATCTTGCTCTGCCCCTCGGCCCGGTCGACGAACACGATCGGAATCTCTCGGAGCTTGAACCCTTTTCGCCATGCGCGAACGCTCATCTCGATTTGAAAGGCGTATCCGTTGGAACCAACCGCGGAAAGATCGATCGCCTCCAGGACGCGCCTACGAAAGCACTTGAACCCACCCGTCAGATCCCAGATCCTGAGGCCCGTGAACCAGCGGGCATAGATATTGGCAAAGTACGATAGCATCAGGCGGCTCATAGGCCAATTGACGATCGTCACCTTGCCGTCCAGGTAGCGTGAGCCCAATACGACGTCTGCATCCTGAATGGCCGTGAGAAACTCCTTGAGGTGGGCCGGATCGTGCGAGAAATCGGCGTCCATCTCGAAGACGTAATCGTACCCCCGCTCCAGCGCCCACTTGAAGCCGGTGATGTACGCGGTGCCCAGCCCAAGCTTGCCCTCCCGGTGGATCGCGTGTACGCGCGGATTCGTCCGCGCCATGTCGTCGACGATGCGCCCTGTGCCGTCGGGCGAGTGATCATCGACCACCAGCACTTCCAGCCGTGGATCCTGTGACAACACTTGCGGCACGATTTGTGGAACGTTGACCGCCTCGTTGTAGGTCGGAATGACGACCAGAGCCCGTTCAGGCACGCCGGCGTCTCCGTTCCACGATCGGCGGTACGATGAAGCCGGCAATGACGAAGACCAGGGTGAAGAGCGCGATCATCTTCCCGCGTGCGAAAGAACGTGAGTAATAGCTCAGCTCGAGGCGCCGCGCATTCGGGCCCACCGGGATCGTCAGGAGCGCATGATCGCCACGTAGGACCTGCCCCGGCCGGCCATCGATGCTCGCCCTCCAATCGAGATACCAGTTTTCTCCGATGAGCACGTAGCTCGAATCGCGCGGCGGTGGCTCGAGCTCGATGCTCATTTTCCCCGCATCCCACCGAGTCACGCGGGCGCGAGAAGGCGACGCGGGCGGCAGCCCGCGGAGCGGCGGTGGGTTGACGGGTGAGTTGGAGGGGAGCACGACGACCCGATCGTATCCCGGAAACCGGCGATCCGCGAGCGTTGGAGGAACGAGCGAATCGGCATCGAGTTTGACCGCCGCCGGGACCACGCGGGCGTAGGGGGGCGCGGTATCAGCCTCGTACAAATAAGCGCGTCCGCCAGCAGCAGTTTCTACGGGACCCATCACACGATGATACCGAGGCACGGACAACGTATCCGGGATAATTGCGAAACGCGCAGCGACCAGATCCCAAAGTTTCGTCGAGCCGAAGAGATAACGCCATTCGTTGCGACCGCCGAGCAGCTCGTCGTGATAACGGAGCTCGTTTCCCTGGTAACCAATCACCTGGGGAATACCGTACGCCATCAGCACGTTCTCGGGATAGGGCGTGTTCCGTGGATCGATATTGAGATTGAGCACCCGGTACGGCTTTGGTTCCGCGCGAAGGCGCGTCACAATCGCGTCGGGACGGTAGAGGCTCTTGTTCGGTGGATCGGAATAGAGCCAGAAGCGGCGCCCGTCGCGCCACAGATCGACACCCACGAGCAACGGCAATCCAATCGCCAACGCCAGCGCCGGCACTCTGCCCTGCAGGTACGCGAACGCCAGCAAGGCGACCGCAACCAGGATGAAGGCTCCAATGACCGCCGACGCGCGAATCGAGGCGCCGAGCGCCTCCGCGACCGGTGCGCGTCCCGGAGGCGCGACCGCAGTGGCGAGATGACCGAAGACGCCCGCCATCCCAAGTAGCGCGATGACGCCGGCGGTGACGAGCCACGCGCGCACATGCGTCGCCCCTTCCCTGCGCTCGAGGCGCTCCGCGCCGAAGGCCGCGAAGGCGGCCGTGCAGAAGGCGACAATAAAAAAGACCATGCCCGGCGCGCGCGTCTTGCGGACATACGGCATCACGCTCCACCACAGCTTGTAAAACGGCGTCGCGTTGCTCAGCGCGATCAGCAGGAAGAGAACGCCGATGCCGCCCAGCCACCAAATAAGGCGCCGCCGCTCCCGAGCAAACCCGAGACCGAGGATCGCAAGCGCGATCACTGGAAGGCCGAGATACTCCGAGTGGAGTTTGAGCCCGTTCGAGCCCCAATACGTGTCCGACTCGCCCACGAACCCTGCGAGGAAGAACCCGGGCACGTGCTCCCATGGAATACCGAACGACGCGGCGCCCTCAAACGCGCCGGAATACGCGACGGCGCGCGGCGAATGCGGGATGTACTCGAGGAACGGGAGGATTTGCGGCGCCGCGATGCCGAAGCCGGCGATGACCGCGATCAGTACGATCGCGAGACGCGTCACGCGCGGGCGCAGCGGCTCGGTCGTCGGTTCGCCGAACGTCAGGTACAACGCCCACAGCCCTGTCGCGATGAGCAGGTAGTACGTCGTCTGCACGTGTGGGCTCAGCAGGCACAGCGCGACGGCGACGGCGAGGAGCGGGTAGCCCCAGGTCCGTCGATCGCGCAACGCCGCAAGCAGCGCCAGACACGCCAGCGGCAGCATCGTGGAGACGAACAGCTTGCCGTCGTGGCCGGGCCGCGCGTACGAGATCAGAATGCCCGAGAGCTGGTAGGCGAGCCCTCCCACCGTCGAACCGACCCACGACACGTTGAGGCGTCGCAGGAACAAAAACATGAACAGGCCGGCGAGGATGTAGTGGAGGACAAAGCCGAGGTTGGTCACCTTGTCGGCCGACAGGAACCACCGCAGGAACGACGTTGGATAGAGCACGTCGCCGTGCGTGACGGGCGCGATATACGGCAGCCCGTCCATGATCATTGGATTCCACAGCGGGAGGCGCCCCGTCGCGCGCCACTCCTCCGCCTGCCACTCGTGCACCGCGTAGGCACTGGCGTACTGGTCGCTGCTCGGCGCCGCTAACCATTTTCCCTCGAGCATCGGGAAGGCCAGGATGGCAACGAACAGCACCATGAAGCCCGCGGCGACAAGCGTGGGACGCTTCACTGGCTAGTCTCCTTCCCTGCCGGCTTGAGGAGCAATGCGATGCCTGCCGCGCCTGCTTCCGTGAGCGTGAGCTGCACGCGCGACACGAGGCTCACCGCCAGCGCTCCGCCGCTGCCGAGCAACGGTGTGAGAAACCCGACGAGTGCGAGGTCTCTCACCCCTAACCCACCCGGCGCAATGACAGCGATGAGTCCCATGACATAGCCCAGCGCGAACATACCCATTGCTGCCGACAACGGCACCGTCGCGGTCGAAATCAAGCCGTGGACGAGCATCCAGAACGAAACACCGAACGTGGCCCAGCTCAGCAGCATCAGGGCACTCGAGGCGAGAATGGCGGAAAGCGGCAGCGGCGGCAGGGGCACCTTCGAGTCGGCGAGGGCGCCGAGCCACTGCGCGCTCCGCGGCCATGCGAGCAAACCGATCAGCGCCAGGGCAGCCACGACGGCGCCGGCGAGCAGAACCGGGGAGGCGGCGTGCGGCGTCGCAATCGCGACGAGCATGACGCCCGTGCCGAGCACGACCGCCTGCATCGCGAACGCCGAGACCGCGGCGGCGCTGCGGCGCACGCCGGCGCGCTCCGCCAGCACCACGAGTCCCGCGACGCTCCAGACCTTTCCGGGGATGTAGCGCCCGAGGTTGGAGAGGGTCCATGCGCGGGCCTCGATTTGGATCGCGTACGTCAGGGCTACGACGAGCACGGACGCTGCCAGCCACCCGATCCTGGGCTCGAGCGTCACGTGTACCGATTGAAACGCGGCCCAGTTGCGCGCGATCGAGCGCGCAATCAGGGCCAGGACCAGAAGCATGGCGGCGAGCTTGCCCGCCCGGAGCCACCCTGGTCTCAATCCTTCACGAACTTGTAGGCGATGGACCGGCCGAGCAGCCACCAGGGGGCGCGAATCGGCGGCCAGATGTACGTCCCGGCATAGTCCGCCCGGCGGAAACCGTTCATCTCACCGAGTCGTGTCATCGTCTGCTTCGTCCAGCTATACACGTGGCCCCATTTATCGGGCACGCCGAAGAGATTCCAGATGATTTCTTTGAAATGATACGGATTGGGGACCGAGACGACCCACACCCCGCCGCGCTTGAGTACCCGATAGACTTCCGCCGCCGTCTGAAATGCCGTCGGCGTGTGCTCGAGCACCTCGATCATGAAGACGCGATCGAACGACGCGTCGGGAAACGGCAGCCCCTTCGTGATGTCGTGGATCAGGACGTCGGGACCGGCGTACTCGGGCGCGATATCGAGCCCCTGATACTTGATTCCCTGCGGCAGGAATTTGCGGATATCGCCTTCCCGCCCGCCGATATCGAGCACCGCATGGCCCGGCTGCGTCTGCGCCAGCTTCTGCGCGAGCCGATAGCGGATGCTCTCCTCACCCCAGTTTCGCCACCCGGTGCGGTCGCTGTAGAACGCGGCCAGCTCGGGCGAGCCCGGGGCTATGCGTTTCGCCATTTCTGAAGACTCCTGACTCTGTGGTGCGCGCAAAGGAACGCGAAAGTTACTTATCTTCGAGGCCATGCGCATCCTGCATTTGGTGACCGCGTTTCCTCGCGACGAGCGCGACATCATCGCGCCGTGGCTGGTCGAGTTGATCAAGCGACAACGCGCGGCCGGACATGATGCGCAGGTGTTCACCGCGGCGTACCACGGGTCCGGCGACCATCTGTTCGCCGGAATTCCGGTGCATCGGTTCCGTTATTTTTTCGCGCGGTGGGAAGCGCTCACCCACGACGAATCGGCCGCCGACCGGATGCAGCGGTCACTCTTGTACCGCCTGATGCCCGCCCCCTTTGTGGTCGCCGGGATGTTCGGCGCGTGGCGGCTGTGCCGGCGCGAGCGTTTCGACGTGATCCACGTCCACTGGCCGGTGCCGCTGGCACTCTGGGGGTGGGCCGCCCGCGCCGCGCGCGTCGCGCGCCGCGCCAGACGAACGCCCGTGGTGTTGACCTTCTACGGGATCGAGCTGCGCTGGGTAAAGCGTTCCCTGCCCTTCCTCAAGGGGTTCGTGCGCTGGATCTGCCGCTGGGCCGATCGCGTCGTGGCGATTTCGTGCGACACGGCGCGCGAGATTCGCGAGCTCGTCGACGTACCCGTGGACGTGATTCCGTACACGACGCCGTTGGCGGGAAATACCGCTGCTCGCGGCCTCGCGTCGGGCGACGGCAGAGGATTGACGATTCTGTTCGTCGGCCGGCTCGTCGAGCTCAAGGGGCTGGCCTATCTGATCGAAGCGGTGGGACGTTTGGGTGGCCGCGTGCCGGCCCGGATCGTCGCGATCGGCATCGGCCCGGAGCGTGATCGTCTCGAGGCACTCGCCCGCGATCGGAAGGTGGACGTCGATTTCCGGAACAAAGTGCCCGACGCCGAGCTGCACCAGGCGTTTCTCACGTCCGACGTCCTGGTCCTCCCGTCCATCATCGACGCTCGCGGCGACACCGAAGGGCTTGGCGTTGTGCTGCTCGATGCGATGAGCTACGGCATACCCGCGATCGCGAGTCGCGTGGGCGGGATTCCCGACATCATCGAAGACGGTGTGTCCGGGCTGCTCGTCCCGCCGGCCGACCCGCAGGCGCTCGCGAATGCGATCGAACGCGTGGCCGGCGACCCCGCATTGGCCAAGCGTCTCGCGGACGCCGGACGCGCGCGGTTGCGCACGCACTTCAGTTGGGACGTGATCACCCAAGAGTGGGACGCCGTCTACCGCACAGTCTCGGCAGGTCTGCCGTCGGCATCCTCGAGTTGAAACTGAAATGAGGAAGGGCCGGTCGTCGTCGCCTCGACGGCGCCGTTGGGTGCGATAGCGAGCGCTCGCACGGCGCGTCGCTCGCGCCGCCACCGCACGATCGTGCCGAGCGGAGCGACATAGGGCGACTCGGCCAGCACTCCTGCGATCGTCGCTCCATATGCCGGCAGAGCGTCCGGGAAGCCCAGCGCGGGCGTCAGGTTCGGGTGCCAGAGCCCGACCCACAGTCCCCCTACTTCGCGCGCGGTCGCCGCCAATTGCAGAGCGTCCTCTGACCAGGCGGCCGGGCGCTCGATCCCCCGATACTTGCTCAAGGCGCGGTCCATCCATGCGAAGGGCGCTTCATCGAGACGAATGGGCGAGCCGCCGGCGGCATTCCAGCGCGGCACGATGTCAGCCACGCCCAGGCGAAAGCCGTTACGGTCGGGAAAACCGAACGTCGAGTCGTAGCTGAAGCCGGAAGCGGCCATTCGGCTCTCGGTGACGCCCGGACGAATGCGGACATAATGCTGCCGGATCCCGTCGACGGGTGACCCAGCGATCGCCGCGAGCCGGAGCCGCTGCTCGTTGAAGAGCTCCGGTTTCTCGAGCGTCGCGAAACTGCCGTGCAGGCCGATCTCGTGGCCGATGGCGCGAACCTGGGCGATGATGCCGCGAGCCTTGGTGGATTCGGGGCGGTACGTCAGATCGCCGGCCCGCATCGTCCTCAGTGTCGGGGTGCCGCAGAGGATAAACCACGTCGACCGGATGTGCGCGTTCGCTTCGTGGTTCAGCACTCCGACGACACCTTGGGTCACGACATCGAACCCGGCATTGGCGATCGCGGCGGCCGCGACGCGTGCGAGGCGCGCAAAGGCGCCCTTGCGCGCGAGCTCCGCGATCCGAAGCAGTGTGAAGGCCGGCCACCAGGAGACCACATCGAGATCGTGCGTAAACGCCGCGGCCCAGCGCCGCCCATCCGGCCAGGCCGCGACGGTGCGAAATGCCCGCCTGCCCGCTGCCTTCCGGGTCGCGGCCTGTAACGCGAGGGCGGCGCGCTGAATCACGGGCTCGCGCTCGAGCTCCTCGCGGACGAGCGGATTGGCCGACGACGGGACGCGACTGTAGCGGTCGCGTTCGGTCGCCCGCTGCTCGGCGGCGGCGCCGGCGACATCGATCACCGCTTGCAGCACGGCCCGGGGGACACGCACGGTCCCGTCCGCGACCTCGATCCCCCACCCCGCCGCCATCCAGCCGCGCAATTCGCGCGGCGCCTCCTCGCTCAACTCCAACCGGACGACGTCGAGCGTCGCGGCTGCCGGCACGAGCCGAGACAGATCCACGAGCGTATTGAGCGCGAAATGCTCGGCCGCCGAAAGGCGAGCGTCGGGGAGTTTGATCACAGGGCGTCGAAACGTACATTACGACCCCAATGCCCGAAACACTCCTTCCCAAAAAGCGCATCCCATGGCGGCACCTCGTCCTGTTCGGCTGGCTCCCGAGCCCGCTGAAGGTGCTGGCATACCGGTTGCTGCTCGGCTACCGCATCGGGCGGCGCGTGCGGATCAGCTTCGGCGGCGTGGTGATCGGAAAGCACGTCGAGTTGGGCGACCACGTGGAAATCGGATTTCTCGCCGTCGTCCAGGGCGAGACAATCCGCATCGGGCGCCATTCGAGTGTCGGGACGTTCAGCTATCTGTCGTGCAACGTGATCGAGATCGGCGAGGACGCAAAGATTCGCGAGCAGGTCTACGTCGGCGGACCGCAGCTGCCGGAATCCAAATTCGTCCTCGGCAGCCGGACGATCATCCTGCAGCTCACGAACATCAATCCGACGAAGCCGGTCGTGATCGGCGACGATACCGGGATCGGTGGGCACTGTCTGATCTTCACGCACGGCGCCTGGGCGAATGCGCTGGACGGCTATCCGGTGACGTACGAGCCCGTCACGTTGGGGGCGAGCGTCTGGTTGCCGTGGCGCGTGTTCGTGATGCCGGGCAGTACGATCGGCGATGGGACGGTCATCGGGGCGAACTCACTGGTCTCGGGAAACATTCCGCCCAAAAGCCTGGCCGTCGGTTCCCCGGCCAAGGTGATCCGGTCAGCGCCGGACTTTCCCAAGACGCTGAGTGACAGTGAGCGCGCCGCCCTCGTCGCGACGATCGTCGGCGAATTCGATCGATTCCTGCGGCACAGCGGCGTGACAATGGAGG
>WNFO01004346.1_pt1 | contig 17415 bp, 15 predicted proteins | sample 5400251 | NCBI WGS metagenome assembly WNFO01 (sample SAMN13153354, study PRJNA577476) | soil metagenome | isolation source: 100 cm saprolite under Madrone tree | place: USA:California | collected 2016-06-14
AATTTCATCGAGGCAATTTTGGAATCATCAATTGCCTCCTCCTTCGAGTTTCTCATCGCGTATTAGCCGGTCCCGGGCCCGTGACCCAGGCACCCTCTGAACCAAAGGGCATCGACCGCGCATCAATGCATCAACACCTATTCAGAGTTAGAACGGTTCCGGAGACGTTTCGGTGCGAACACGCACGATACGACCGCGATCCGAATACCGCTGAATTAGCACCCACCCCCATTCAGCACCTGGCAGATCTCAGTCAATTAATGATGACTCTTTTTATCTCGCAGATGAGTCATGGCGGCCTGTAACGCAAATCCTGAAAAAGCAACAGTTATAAGCGAGGCACAATAGGACCGCCGCATGACGGGAGGCGAGTGCCTCATCAATGGCAGAGATAGTAAAGAGTCTCCCAGTGGTGAAATTGACAATGATTTCATTTCCTCCGAGGCATTCAGAGGAGTCTAGCTTACTGCGTGGTCTATGAGAACCATTTCTTCCACCACTCTGGATGGGTTAGCCACTAGCTGACTTGAACACCAAGCCCCAAAATATAAGGGCTTCAAACCGCCAAAAAGCCGAAGTTGTGTTATGATTACTGGCGGTGGAAAGCGTCCTGCTAACCGGGTGGATGCCCGCTGGCAGAGTGCTGACGGGAACAAACCCACCTAGTGGAAGCTATGCCGACATCGATCTGTAAGAATAATGAACGAAGAAAATATAGTGAGGCCTGAGGATTATCCACTGAGAGGGTAAATGGGGAAAGTGAGAGGATTGTGGGAAGCCCGGTAGAGTGAGCAGATGCGACGAGTGGCTCAAAGTCGTAGATTAGGTTATCGGACAGTCATGAGACAGCGGGCAGGCCACATGACACGTTTTCGAGGGCATCCTCCGGATCCTGTAAGCACAAAACCGTCACCGGCAATAATTATCGCCGTCGGTTTTAAGGCAGTTGTAATTGGCAGGTTGGTGACTATCGGCATGGAAAGCTAGCGGAAGAAATCCGCTGTTACCAAAATTGAGGGGCAGTGTTCGCTTCTAAGCCCCGGATATACTAGTGGTGTCCACGACAATGGATCCATGACCACAGATCACACTGCCAACTGACACGGAAACCGTTTTACTTCGGATAATCACGATCAATTCAAGGGTAATGTACACGTCTTCTATCTTCGACTAGTTGATAACTTCAGCGGGAACAACCTCCCCGGAGCGAACCTGAAATAAATCATATCAGGAGGGCTTTTCAGGGGTGTCCATCTATGCTAACCTCCTTGCCAGTTTTGGAGATAACGGCGAGGACATCATCGTAAGGAATGGTTCCTATGACTAAAACTTCCTGCTTCTCGAGGCTAACATCATAAGAGGAGACTGGCTCAAAGTGAGCTACCGTCAACCAGAGCAGCGTATAGTACTCACTGCCAGGGCCTTTCTCCTGAGCCTTCTTGAGAGCGCGTGTCACTGCACCTGAGCAACCTGTGCAGGTCATCTATGGATGATAAGCGATGTGAGAATGTCATAGGTATATCAACATACCTTGACATCAAATTTGTAGGTCTGCTCGGTGTCAGCCTGCAAGGGCGTCAGGAATCCAGTGACGCCAGAAACAACAATTAAAAGGAACCATTTGAGTGTCTATGTGAGTAGATAATCTGAGACAACATGTGAGCAAGTTTGGTATCGAGGTTCTTGGCACCTACTAATTGTGCTATGGGAGGGAGTAGGTGGTTAGTGAGAGAGGCATTCGAGTGATGACTGAGCGCTGATGGTAGCCAGTCATGGTCATGTGATCACAGGTCACATGAGCACAGTCAGTGCCACTACCAAGCAGCCACTCACTGTCTCTGCCTATCATTCTCTCTATCTGGGTCACTATATCTCCCCTGACGTTTTAATGAGCGGACAGACGAGAACAGGCTCCGCGCGACTGAATGTCTACCATGGAACGAAGCGTCAGCTCATAGGAATAGCTGCCAGTCAAGTTTCGCCTGCTTGGAGGACATTGGACGGGACAGGTGGTCCTGCTGCTACCAATGGAAGCGCATCATCTCTTTCGAAGAAGGCTTTGCAGCGTGGAAGTAAAATATTACTTAGTAACTTGCCTATGGATGTGGCAGAGGCTGAGGTCGAGGTAGGTGTTATAGCAGTTTCCTCCCTACACGATACCCTCATCACTTGTAGGAGCTATTCAAGAGAACGATTGGACCAGTGAAGGAAATGTTTATCATTTACAACAACCAAGCACGATCGAAAGGAATGGCCGTCGTTACTTTTCACCGTCCAGCGGACGCTGGGGTGGCACAGTCAAAGTACGATGGCAAGGTGATCGACGGGAGTACGTCCTTCTCCATGTTTTGCTTCTATGGCTGACTGTGCATCATTACAACTAGAGCACAAGCTTAAAATCGAATTAGTGACAGACGGCGACGAACTCTCAGTACAGACGACGACGGAGCAGTCCAATACTCCTCCTTCCCTACTATCCCGTATTGCCGGTCCTCTCATACAAGTGGCCTCGGACAAGGTACCCAAAAATACAGCTGCTATACACAACCTGTATGTCTCTGGTTGAAGTTGCATTTCGCAAGTGCACGCCGTGTGGCGGCGAGAGCTTACATTACTCATCACCATCAGACAGCATCCAGTGAAGATGAGAATCGCGACTCCCATTGTTGTTTCAGCTCCTCAGAAACGCGCCAAGAAAGGTCCCAAACGCGTCAAGAAATCTCGTGCCCAGCTAGACCAAGAGATGGAGGAGTACCGGGCATCCGCGACGAACGGAAACAACGCATAGACTCAAGGGATCATACTTGGTTCCTTCACACCATTCAGACCCTTGAAGAACTTTCAATGTCGAATTGTCTGCTGTGCATTTACAAGCGTTGCTGATCTTATTAACCCCTGGCCAAATCAGCTCACTGTTCGTTGTTGATACCACGACGCTGGTCCATCCGTGTGTATCTAATCTCGTATACGCTTGTTCTTCTTGGACCCGTTTCGTATAGTATATTCTGACGTATAGTAGTGTGCCCTTGTCATGATTGGAGAATAGCAGTATTTCACTCGGGAGATGTGCCCCTGGAGTAGGGTTAGGGCAAAATGACCATTAAGTTGACAAGTTGCCAATTTTAAATAAATATAGTCTGCTTAGTGAGGAATTGAATTGAAAAGTACATAATCAGTCCACATTTATTTAAAATCTTCAGCCTAATCTACTTATTGGACATTATTTGATCCCTTAGTTGAGCATAAGCGGACTCCATTTATCCACTCCTGCCCGTGGTGTCTGTTCCACTGTTCCTTATCAATAACAGCGATGGTTGCACCTCTCTACACAACTGCATCTGGCCTCCTTTTCCATGCAGGGAAGATTCTAGTAGTCACGGTCGGGCTGCCTGCGCGTGGCAAGACCCACATTTCTAGGGCCCTCGAACGGTATCTGCGATGGGCTGGCATAAAAACACAAGTTGTTTCTCTCGGTGACTACAGGCGCAAGACATTAGGGGGGGCCCAGAAGCTCCCCCCTGACTATTTCACACTTGGTGCGTGGCCGATCGATCACAGACGTTGCACTATGTTGACGCCACCAAACCTAGGGAAGAAGAGCCCTGAGACCATAGAATTGCGCCAGAAGGTTCTGGACGGCTGTGAGCAGCTCATCTGGGACTTTTTCAACACCGGGGGGCAATGCGTTATCTTCGACGCGAATAATGGGCGTCGTGAACAACGGCAGAGAGTTTTGGAGAAGTTTGGCAAGGAGGGAATACACGTTGTGATCCTAGGTGGCTACTACTGCGTTTGGTTTCATTGCTTCTCCTTTTCATTGACCTTTCCCTTTGCAGAATCGATCTGTGACGACCCTGCGGTTATAGAACGTAATATACGTAGTGTGAAGATCTCTTCACCGGATGCACGTCTCCGTCCCGTTTTCTCTTCTTTGCACTCCCGTTGATACCGTGAATTAGTACGGTGGCTGGGATTCAAACCTGGCGGTGCAAGACTACTACAGCCGTATAAGGGACCATGAGAAGCACTATGAAACAGTGGATGAACTCGATGTGCCGTCCATCCGGATTATTAATGTGTGTTTCTAATGGTCCGCTCGTGGCATATCCTCCACTCATTAGTCAAACTTAGGTTGGCGAGAAGATCATAGTGAACGTGAGTTCATTCTATGCTCCGCCATTGTCTCCATTTGCCCATGTTATCAAACGTAGAATGTCCGAGGCTACTTACAGGTAACCAATCCAAGGTGTTCCATACGTACAGCTTATCCTGTGTTAGTCAAGGATAATTTTCTTCTTGATGAACATTCACAATCGATATCGTACCATCTACTTTGCACGCGTATGATTTCCAGCCGCTTTCCTGTCACCTTGCCTAACTCAGGCTTTCGTTCAGTCCGGGCACTCGCTACATGAACATTCCTACAAGGTTGATGCTGATCTCTCAGAGACCGGATGGGAATATGCCGAACGATTGAAAAACTTCGTCGTTGAGCGTCGTGCAAAGTCATTGAAGGAACGTGGTCTTGACCCTAAAACGAGCCGTCTTGTGGTCCGTTCGTTCTGCATCATTTGGACCCTGTGGCTCATTTTTATCCAGATATGGACCTCCGCCCGTCGCCGTTCACACCACACTGCGTGGCCATTCATGGCGGCTGCTGACCCTAAACAGCCAGGGGGAGCTCAATGCAAAGTCAAGGTTATAGAGAAGCCACAAATGTCCGAAATCAACCCGGGTGTCTGGGATGGACTCACCGTCGCAGACGCAAAGCGACAATACCCCGAGGAGTGGGAGCGCTTCGTCAAAGACCCGTATACTTTCCGTGCGCCGCGTGCGGAAAGTTACCATGACCTCAGTGGTACGTTCTTCATTTCCGTTTTTTTGGTCCTTTTTCAGGCTGACATCGTTGAACGATTCCACCCCCGACCCCACTTCCACCTCACGGCTCCACAGTCCGGTTGGAGCCGACGATAATTGAATTGGAACGCGAGCAAGAAGACTTGCTAATTATTGGACACGCATCTGTCATCCGCTGTTTGCTCGCATACTTGATCGGTTTACCACCCTCCGAGATACCCGCAATCGAAGTTGCACGCGGAGATCTAATCAAAGTCGTCCCTGCGTCCTACGGCGTGCATAGTCAAGCCTATCATTTCTGGGATGGCCCTGGTCGTACACACGGTGAAGGTGAAGGAGCGTACGATGATCGTGATCCGAACAACTTTTACGAGAACTATGCCGAAGATACGCGGGAGAAGAAACACAGGGTTGGCTGGGCATGAACTCGGAGAAAAGGTAGATTCGCTGTACGATTATTACGTCTTGGAGGTCTGTTTTTTGTCGTTAGGCCCAGGGTGGTCTCGCTGTCCTCGTTCTGCTAATAAATGAATATTGTACAAGTTCAGAATCACATGCTTTGTTCGCTTGTACAGCCCTTGTGGAATCTGCCCTCACATCCCCTTTCCCGCCAGAGCCGCCATCTGGAAAAAACCAAGCCCTGATAGAAAGCTACTCGGCATTCTATGTGGGCTTGGCTCTTTCTGGTCCGGCTTGGCACTGAACCCCTCCCTCGTGTTCAAGTTCACCACCGTGATCTCCGACGGAAATCTCCCCTCGGAGAGATCGACCTCCTTTACGAGGCTTTGAAATAGTCTAGTCTGTTGCTGAGCGCTGAGCCCTTGATACATAATCGAGGACATGCGAAGAATGAAATTGGCGGGTGAGACAGTCCGTGGGACCAGCTGCAGGTCATCGGCGTTTGCGGCCACGAGGTAAAAGCCTGAGCGCTCAGCGCTCACTAAACCTTGATACTAACACCCGCGAAGCTGACGATGCCGACGAGGATGCCGGCGATGTATGCGGCGCATGCGCTGCACAGGAAAAGCTTCGGCTTCAGCACTTCCGTAGGGAAGGTGAAATAAAAACAAAAACAAAACAAAAATAAATAAAAAGTCAAAGACCCCATGACCTGGTGCTGGGAATTGGACACGCGGGGTAGGGTTTCTGCCAGACGTGTCATCTGTGGCTGACAGGGTTATACAGTTTCAAAATGAGGTGGTGGCTCCCCTTTCGAACGAAGAAGTATTCTGTGATCTGTGTAGGGTGAAAGATCATCCCCGTTGTCGTCGTCGGTCGGCCATGTGGTGTCTGAGAGAAAGGGGGGGGAATGTGGGGGGCGTATCGAGTCGCACTATCACATCCGCAACTAATCGAGAGCTCTCAGGGACACTGAGTTGGTCCAGGTGAAGCAATTGCTTTTCTTGAACATCGTTCCATGGAAGCATGCCAAACCCCACAATCGCCGCCACACAGCCTCCCATGAGAATGTTCTGTGTGGGGGGACGGGGCCCGAGGTAAGTTGAACGGGGTTTGTACGCCGATGAGCTCGTACGCACGGTATCAAACGAGGCAACGGAGCGAGTGGTGAGGTTAAGATGGAGTTAGGAAAGGAGTTGCTTGCTTCTGCGGCTTACAGGGATGTGATGAAGGGGGATCCACTCGGGCTAACAGTATTGGGGCGTTTGAGCGCATGAGCGCATGCCATCCCCACCACCGAACGAAGGATCAACGCCCAACACATACCTATGCAACCTGAATGATGAGCACAATTGAAATGAACCTCACCTGTCAAGGACCGTCAACTAGTATGGAGATTGGAGAGGGGGTTTCATGATCGAGGCATAGCGCAGTAACGGTACTGTACACCAAAACGTGTCGCGTGAGATGGGTTGTCGTCAAGAAACGAGGTTCATCGGGTTGGTATCGACGGGAAGGACCCGTACGGGGTCGCTGAAGATAGATGGACTCGGACATGCGAAGAGGAGCTAACTATGCCACTTATGAAGCAGTCGCAGCCAATGGACGGACGTAAAAGCGCCGGCGGGCAGCTGCAGGTGACCAGAAGCAAAGGAATGCCTCGCGCGAGATGAGCAAAAAACATCCAGCGCGTTGCTGCGGTGCGGCGCACACGCTCAGCAAAACAGACTCGAAACGGCGAGGTCGTGTTCTGTTCTTCCAAAGATGATATAGTGGGTGACGCACGTGAAAAATGTGGGCCATATTACTTAAAGTGCAGGAACATGAGGCTTGAAGGAGCTGGGCCAGCTTGCCAGGCTGAGCATCGCCTCGCCTGACTGAGATCGCCTCCGTGCAACGCGGAAGGCTGGTGGATGATTAGGTTGGGCCGACGCGCCTTTGGCTCGCACGCGCACACTGGCACCACGAGGTGATTCCGGCAATTGGCGGTGCCTCGGCCTCGAGGGTGACAAGGTAAACTTTACTACGGTACCGACTAGAAAACGAAAGAAAAAAAAATGCGTCAATAAAATCACGACCCATGTGGGACGGGTAATGAGATTGCCCGCGCTTGGAAGCAACTTGACATTTTGCGGACGAGGAACCAGATTGCTGAAGGGGGATTGAGCACAGAAAAGGGAAGCACGTGCCACAGTCTCTGGTAGCAACGGACGGTGGGGAATCGAGTTCGCCGCGCTGTAAGATGAAGCTTCATCCCGTCGGTCCACTCCAGTCCACATTACACCGCGCGAGCCCACAAAACTGACGGATGTTGCTCGAGCGAGGCCGCATTAACCGTAATAATACCGACTCCGGCTTGGACGCCATACCAGACTCTAGCAAGGTGGACCAGTCAGTCGCATGTTATTAATGGGTGCCTGAACCGCACTAAAACCGTGATGTGGCCCTGAATGCCATTGTTCCTGCTAGAGACACACCACAAGTTGCCCAGATACCAAGAGAGGTACCGGAGACCACAGGGAGCAAGACACGAAAGATCGCCTCGGGATGTGAATTATCCACGATGAATGGCGCGGCGATGCCTAATGGCTATATTGTATAGGTACATAAGTTGATCATTCCTATCAAACGGAAACGAGTCTATAGTACACGTACAAAGCCACAAAGTTCGTTATGTCCCACGTCTGTTTCTCAGATCCGACGATTAACGGGTCTTTATTTCATGAGTTGGGAGCTAAGGCGGAAACAGGCACCATACAAATGGAGTAATCGATGCTGTTGTGAGCAAACGTTGCGACGTGGTCAACGACCTGTGGTGGGGAAAGTCCAAGCTTGGATGGGAGCCCATAGATGTCCATGGTAACCTCGTTCGACGACTGAGTGTACTGAACGGGCGATTCAAATGCCAAACCTTTGCAAGGAAGTGAAATCGTGGGAATTTTACACTAGCAAGCCGTGGAAGCTCGTACGACTGAACCTACTCACCTTCCTGTTTTGGACAGCTTTCTCTCGTGATTAGCCATCAGTCGTGTTCTGGAAAACCCTTCACAGTATCGCGAACAGTATACCTAGTCTGTTAACCGGCAGTGGATGCAGCATAGACAAATATGATGTTTGAGGCACACGGCGCTGACGTGGAAAGGATACGTGTTGCAAATGGTGAAACGACAAGGATAAGAGATTAGAAAAATGTGGGATAGATGCAATCACAAGATGCGAATAAATAAATGAGTGCTCCAGGCTGGGTCTTCAATGAGGGAGAGTGTGTGAAGAAGAAAGGGGAAAACAATGTGCAACATAGCAAAATGCGACCAAGATCCAATCCAAAGAAAAGCTGGGGTTCAGTACGGGGTGTGAATAGTCTTGCAATCATTGAGTGGCCGTAAGCATCAGGGTATTAGTTACGATTGATGAGCGCGACGGTTAGGAATCGAAATTGATGTCTCTAAAGAAGTCGAGATGGGAGGCTACGCGGAACTTAGATGATGGCGATGGAGACGTGAACGTAAAGGCGGCGTAAATTTGTTTCCGTTCTGGGGTAGAAAATAAGGCCTCTTCAGTGGTATTAGCCGCTTTTGGTGGGACTAAGTCTGCGAATGGCTTGAGTGAGGAAATCTCGCTATCTTCACCGAGGCTTGGCTTCTGTCGAGACCCGTCAATACAGGAGAATGACAATAGGACGCTTCTTTTTACCTTAGGAGAGAGTATGCGAGAGATGCCGGGTCGCGATTCAGCAGAGGAAAGCGAAACTTGATCGAAAGCGTGTGAAACATCGGCGAGAGGTGAAACGGTCAAGTCATAGCATTTGGAGTCAACTTCGGCTTGCGTGACCTTGTCCTGACAAGGCTGCTCAGGTCCTACGGACTCTTCAACTTTGGAGATGTCGAGTGCCCCTGAACTAACGACCCTACCGCCCTTGAGGGTTTTGGACGAGGGCGATGGGTTAGTCTTGCGTTTCCTGCTGCCTGTGTCCCGCGACTTCTTGGTGGTCGAAGGGATGTGCAACTTGGTAGCAAGAATACTATTCTTACGCTTCTTTGATTGAGAATCCGTGGCTGCACCGGAACGAGCGCCCGTTACGGGATGAAGGTTCTCTTTCTCGGCGGTGGTCACGGGAATGGTGGAGAGGCCAAGAATGGTAGGCTCAATGAGAGGTGGGGAGGGTGATACGTCAGTCTTGATAGTGGGCAAGGGTTCGGATGGGTCATCTTGAAAAACTACGAATGTGCGAGTAGCCATGTTTCTGTTCATAACGGAGTGGGATAAATGGTTCGTGAAACTTGACGTGAGTGGCGCGTGGTAAGGAAGGGCCGAGAGCGTAAAATGACGGAGAGGAGGCGGTGCCGGTGATCAGGGTGAGAGAAAAAAAAAAAGGCGGTGATGATGGGACACGCGAGTGAACGAACACGACGAGGAGGTGAGGATTGCCCCGCCGCTGTCCGGCTCTTTAACAACCTGGCTCGGTTCAAACTCCGGACAACTGGGAGATCTCCTTTTTAGGAAGTCAATTGCACCTCGACGCGTGACACGCGTTTGAGTCACGTGTTCGAGGAAAGCGTGGATCCGAGTCCGAGGGGAGGTCACGGCATCTCATTTTAGCTCAGGCTAACTTGATTTATGACCCTCCGTGATGTCGATGTGACGTCTGATCCTTATCGCAGTGCTGACGCCTCGTGCTCCCTTTCGTAATGGGGCACACAACTTGCTACGCCTCTACGGGAGAACCTAATCACCACCACTATCCACTTTCAAAGTTGTGGAGCTTTGGATCCATTCTATCGGGTCTCCAAAAGCTATTATCAGGTAGAGACAGGAAGTATTGTGGCTCACTGCTGCGGCCCAGCTGCACAGTACTGGTAGGCATTCACGCTTATCTCTCGGCTATGTTAATGACGTTGGTGATACACCTTCCATGGCAAGATTGGGTTCAATTAATACTACCGTTTGATGGACGAGCTAGAGAGGTCAGTTTCAGGGTGTCGGGCTGTTCATGGGGGCGCGTTGATCGAAGCCAAACCGCCTGCTGAGGCCGAATATTGAGTCACATTCCCAAGGGTGTGATCGGCGGCGAGAGCGGATACATCCACTCAACCCCTTACCTCGGCTTCTGGGTCAAAGGACAGCCTTATCATAGCAAGTGGGCTTTGCGATGAAGAGTGGGTAAACTCTATCACTTTAGGTAAATAGGTCGTTTGTAAGATACAGTAATGTTGGTCATGAGGGCAGCTCCTAATGGCCGTGTCAAGTATAGTCAGATCCGGAGTGAGTCTAGAATCAATCGTTTCTTGTGCAAAGTAAACGTGATGAACTCATGTTCTACACACACACGCCGCAGTCGTCCCGGCGCCGCACGGCCTCACCCATGGCCCACGTAAAAGTACCAGGCCTTCAATTGTTTCTTGCATTGTTCCCCCGACTCCTCGACACTCTCGCCATAAGGCATCCACCTCCCTCTCCTCTCCTAAATACACCCCTTGGAGGTCTTGCAGACCCTTCCCGGCCGTACAGTATGTCGTCGAGCTACCTTCCTCGTCCCCCCGCTATCGGTACCATTATCGACAATGGCACCCTTGAACTCGTGAGCGTCTTGGGCCATGGTGGTTATGGGGTTGTTTATCGCGCGGTCGACCTTCGCTCCCCTACCGTCGATGGTCCAACTTATGCCGTCAAATGCCTTCTCCACACCCCAACACGAAACGCCGGACGCCAAAGACGTCTTCACATGCAAGAGATTGCCCTTCACCAACTTGCGTCAGTTCATCCGAATGTCGTCACGCTCCATCGTGTCATTGAAGAGGAAGATTGCACATTCATCGTTATGGATTTCTGTCCTGATGGTGATTTGTTCGGCCAAATTTTGCAGAAGCGACGTTATCTTGGCCGAGACGACCTCATCAAACACGTTTTCCTCCAGCTCCTCGATGCGGTCAATTACTGCCACTCTCTGGGCATCTACCACCGTGATCTCAAGCCGGAGAACGTCCTCTGCTTTAACGGGGGCCTGCGGCTTGCGATAACGGATTTTGGGCTAGCTACCACTGAGAAAGTGAGCGAGGAGTTCCGGACCGGCAGCGTGTACCACATGAGTCCTGGTACGTCACCGTCATTCCTTTGTATCTCATCAAGACGTACTAACGCATGCTCAAGAATGTCAGGGCGGAAGCTTTGCCCCCAGTGGGACGTACTCACCGCCCTTCAATGACATATGGTCGCTTGGAATCATTCTTCTCAATCTCATTACTGGACGCAATCCGTGGAAATCGGCTTCCGCTTCGGATCCAACCTTTCAGGCGTACCTGCATGACCCCACGAATTTCCTCCCCAGCGTTCTTCCGATTTCTGCCGAGATCAACGAGATCCTTCTACGGACACTCGACGTCGACTGGCGCAACCGCATCAGTATCACTGAATTGCGACGCGCGATAAAGGGGGTTACGACATTCTATGCGGACGACGTCGTGTTCGAGGGTAGCATGGCACGGTGTTCATGGGAGGCTGGCATCGACATTACTGGCGGATCACAGCCCGAAGACGATGGCTTCGACTTGTCACCACATGAGCAGGAGGAGGAGGAACCAAAGTCCGCCTGGAGTAGAGACTCTAGCGCCGATATGGTCTTCGCTGCGTCATCCCGGGAAGACAGTAGTTCATGGGTACCCTACCCAGCGTCAGGGGCGACCTGGGGCGCGGACTCGGGCCTCCGTACCGATACGCCGTCGACTTACGACGATCAGCGGACGCCCTCGTCTTCACGTTCGATGTACTCTCCGGCTTTATCTGGGCCGTACATCTCCACGTCAGCGGACGAGGACTCAACCTACGTCGACGGTTCCGAGCGACTCAAGCCCGAGGCTCTTTCCATTTCAACTGCCAGCGAACTATACGAAGGGAGCATCATCATGCACTCCGTAGATTCCACGACGATGCACACGGCACTCGAAAGTCCAGTTCCGNNGTTCCGTACTCGTCTTTTTTCCTCTCAAGTTCGGTATCGGTTGCTAAACCCTTCTACGTGGCACCGTCTGCGTTTGAAGTGGGGATCAGCAGCTTTGACGAGGACGAGGAGCGTCTTCGCGACTCGATGAGTTGGACCCGCGCCTCTACATTCGACCAGCGTACGCATGCAGAGTCGGACCTCGTCAACGTGTCATCGATGGACTTTAGCCCCACCGAACAGGACCACACAATGATCGGTCACTCGCCCGTTAATGGCAAGCCATGGCCGGATTTCTACACGATGATGCCGCCAATGCCACAACCACCACTACACCCACCACTACACCCACATGCGGCGCAGGGCGCCTCCCGGGTCGGACTGCCCTTTCCGCTCGTACCCCTTAAATCCCTACCCGCGACCACCACGCCTTTTCAGTCCCCTCCCTCCCCATCCGCCAATGCCCGGAGGAAGCCACGCTCCTCTAGTTTCTTCAATCCCATCAAATTCGCCTTTCCTCCCCGCCACCCCTCTTCCGCACCTTCCGTCCCCGGACGGCGTTCGGCGCCAGCCTCGCCCAACACCTTCCCCCCCCTCCCCATTTCTCCCCTCTTCCCAAAATCGGCAGGTGCCGAATTGGCCCCACAGCCCAGCCCAGCGCAGGAGCACACCCGTGGACGCCGGCGTCATCGTCAACCCTTACGATCTGCACGGGACTGGATCCTCTCTAGTAGATTTTTCGCGGCCGCCGCAGCGTAGATCGCTGCGCGTGCAACCCGTTCAATCCCCTATTTATCAATTCGACTTTTCACCTTATCTGAATACTCATGTACCAACTCTCGAGCATACAACTGTTTATTATACTCAGATGAACACTGGTGCATGACACCGGTTGAAACACCCTTTCTTACTCTCCCTCTCAAACATCACATTCATCGTAGAAAACAACCCTGCAACCCATCTATGTATTATGTACCATCACTGTTTTATGACAAGCACGGGGGAATGAGGACCGAAAGTGAATAAGAGGATGTGATGTGATCGATCATCGAGTCCTAAGGTTGAGGAGCTTCCTGCCTCGCTCACGCTCGATCTCCTGCTTCCCACGGACTCCTGAACCCTTGTCAAGTTTACGCCCAGGTCCACCAATCCCGTTTCCCATCGCGAGCGGCGCATTCCCCGCGTGGAGCATGCGAAACAACAATTTTATGACGTTGAGGGGATTGCGCGATCCCCACACTTTGGCGGATATGTCCTTGACCCCGGCAGCCTTGAGCACCTGGTGGATATTGGGGTTGCAGTGCAGGCCGAATCCGACCGGCCGTGGGCGAAGGATGATGCGCGTCGCGCCGAGCTTGCTGGACATCTCCGTCCATATCGTCCGGCCCTCGAACCGGTACACATAGTCCATGTTCCGCACGGCCATCGCGAAGGCCCGGCCCGTCGCGCGCGCGGGCTCGTCGTGCTTCGCCTCTCCGTAGCCTACGAGTCCGTCGCCGTTGCCGACGACGACGAGCACGCCGTGACGGTGGATCTTCCCCTTGCCCGTCTGCTGCGTCACTTTCCGCCTGATGAGAGGAAAGCGGTGGAGATTCTCGAGCTCCGAGCGACTGAGGGGCGAAACGGGCGCGTGCTCGTCCTCGCCGTCTTCCCTCTCCGGAAACTCTTCTTCTTCTTCTCCTTCTTCCCCCTCCCCTTCCTCCTCCAACCCCTCCCGCGTAGCCACCGCGTCGCCGCCATCTGCATCTGCATCGTCTGTCGCCTCTGCGGCGAACAAAGACGGATCGTTGCGGACGACTACGCGAGTCGCGAACGGGGAAAGTTTTGTTGGCGGGAATTGTCTTTGGTCTGCGGGGTCGAGGAGAGGATTGGGCTTGGAGATGTCGGGGAAAGGGAGATCGTCGACGATTTTGGAGGGCGCCCTGGTTCGCCTTTTTGTTGTTCGTCGCCGTGGCGTCAGGAGGGTAGTACCCTGGTTTACTGGTGTCGGTGCTGGCGCACCGTCACCGTCGGTTGGGGTCTGAGCAGGCGCGTCCCGGGAGGAGGTCTCGGAAGAGTAGGGTCGTAAGAGTAAGCAGTGAGCATGAGACCTGTGAACCCGACATTTCTTTGCCAGCAGACGACAGCGGGATATTGGCTCCCTTGTGAGCCTGTTCATCGTCGTCGCGCACAACTGACGGATTCTCAATTTAATAATTATTTATTCTTATGGCGACTTATCCTTTGAGTGTCTCTTCCGAGTCGTAGCAATCCATCCGTCTCACAAACGCAATCTCATGGATTCAGAAGCAACTTCTAATGCATCTCAGTTGGTGGGAAGCAATATAGACAACCTTTATGGTGTAATAGACAAGGACAAGTGAGCGCACGTCTTGTACACGATCCCTCTCCATCTAACAGATTGACACAACGCCCCGAGGAAGCGTGCACGGGTTGAATCTGACAGTTCCTGAGGATGCGAAGGAAACAATAAAGCCTTGGGATGAGCGCGAATCCACGGAAAAGTTTGCAGAGTCTAATGTCGACGACCAAGTCCGAAACAACTAAATTATGTTGACCCCCCTCGCATTTGGCTGATTTTTTGCTTTTTCTTTCTGTATAGCTGGTCATACACATCCCGTTCGTACTGAACGTCCGAATAAAGTCTTTGTTGCTGAAGCTTGGTGTGTGGTTCAACCGCCTTTCTCTCTCTGTGTTGGATTCGACCGGACTGGCTCGCATAGGCAGGGGTGATGTGACTCCGCGACGCCTGCGCGTCTACGTCAATCGTGCGAATATAATCGACTTTTCGGAGGTGGACGACGTCCAGCCATCCTTGAACATCTCTCTACTCGAGGGAGAGACGAGCGTCACCGAATACCCACTCCGCATGGCGGCCTTCTCAAGTATCAACAGTCTCTCCTTGTTTTTCGTACGTAACCCACAACCATTATCCTACAACCACATTCAGGTCCCGAGTCCTGTCCTAACGAGTTCGTTTGTAGAGTGAATCCGTAGGTGAGGAGAGCTCTCGAGTATACTACATCGGCTTCAAGGGAGAAACAAGAGTGATACGAAAGGAAGGTAGCAATAAGCTCGAGATACCAGCAGCGAATGCCGCTGATGCGTCCCTTATTGATCGAGTACAAGAGAAGCGTGCTGCCCAGCAGCCGACCGCCAAATAGAAAAATAAAGATAAACCCGTCCACCCAATATATCCCAGAATACTTAGGGTATTGTTGCCGCGGCTGTCATACAACATGGTGTTCCCTGAATGTAGCTATATCAGCAGATTTCTGTTTCTCTGGGAAGTAATCATCCGTTGCATCCGACTCTGCAAATGAGAGGGTCAGACGTGGAAGTTCCGTTGTCCGTGTCTGCAATTGTGTCTGGTTGCTTGAATTGAAGGATGCGAAAACTATGGGATTCGTTGAACTGCTACTCAGATTCAGGCTTTTTGGGCGCCTGAACATGGCTAACGCTTGAGAATAGAAAAAATCTGACGAGTCCCACGATGAAACTCACCGTTGGTACACCTTGATCATGCTAAGACTCCGGTAGAGACGTGTCACACACATTGCTCTATTATATGAGGTGTGAGTGGATATGTCTCGACGCCAACCAGAGCTTCTTACATGCCAAGCACTTTGGTAAACCAGATGTGTCAGTCGGTCCGTTGCGCTGATAAAGTAAAGAATACTGACATGCTGACGAATGAAATACCTGGGAAGATCCTGTCAGGGGACAGTGGTCAAAAACGATGGTGAGGTCACTCACTAGATTCCCAAGGTCTTGTACTGGATCGAGGAGATGTGCGTCAGTGATCTTTCTCAGAGAGGCGGATCTATAAGAAATTTTCTCACCACTCGGATTGAGGGACAAGAGTACCTAAAGGATGTTGAGCACGCCTGTTTAGTAAAATAGTTGATCAAAGTGCTTACAAGAAGCGGGACTTGGGCAAATATAGCCACGAGCAACCAGATCAAGCCCTATCGCAATATATCAGCTATTTGCACAACCCGCAAATCGATCAAAAAGCGTAATGACATGGTGGAAGAGAAGACGTCCGAGGTAGTGGTCCCGCTGACGCACAAGTCCGGTGAGCATAAAGATGAGCAAAATCATTTCCGTGCAGAGTGTCGCCAAAGTGGCATCTCGGTTCTGTCGGCCGTCACGGAGAATACAGCTCTTTAGGGCCTTCGAATGGCGTGCTTTGGTCTGTTGACGGTTGAAAGACGGTGAGTGAAGACGTGTGAGATGATCGGTCAATGCGTACTGTAGCGATACCTAGGGATCTTTGAGTAAGCTAGCTCGGCGGGGTAACTAGCAGGAATCCTCGTACAGCGGATTATGAAAGCTAAATTTACCAACAAGGCACCTACGCACGCAGCGAGGATCCGCCTATTTTTCTCCCATATGGCAGCTCTAAATTCAGACAGGTTGGTTATGGTTAGATTGCTCCGGACAGGGAGGACGTGCTCACATCTTAAGGATTAGGAGCAATGAGGCCAGTATCATCGCCGAGTATCCCGTAATCTGAAAAAACGAACAAGAGTTTACTCTCACACAAATCCGTGATGGCATCAAACCCTGCGCACAAATTCGAAATATAGCCATCCCTGTTCACAAGTGAATAGTGGGATGAGCGCGCGTGAGAACCCATTCCAACAGGTAGGGACCAAAAATCAAATACCTGACAGCCAATCGCATCCTCCAAGTTGGTCTGGGCCAGATTGGTCAACACGTTCACGAGGGTTACTACGCGAATCGCCCCATAGACCTGTGTTCGATCATTGCGTTGAGACATGAATTATCCAGTGAGGAAGGCCAATTTGCTTACCCATATTGACCAACGATACGGCCGCTTTCCCGAGATGAAACTCCACTCGAACCAGAACGTGGATAAAAACTCCCAACTTTGACAAGGGAATAAGGACCCACGAACGCGCGAATAACGTATGTCTAGACTTACAAATATGCGCCGCCTAGAATATGGACGTATCTCTGCAGGATGCCTATGGCAACGTATCGCAGGCAAGGGGGGGATCAGCAAAGTTTGGGAACGTAGTCCGAGTGGGGATTTCGTACGATGCTTGGTGACTATGTTCGCCGGGATAGGGTGCATTTCATGGTGCATGCCGGTGTCGTTCATGTGATGGTGGCCCGCCATCGTTCGGAAAGGGACGCAGGGAGGGTGACAGCAAAGGAGCGAAAAAAGTAGGTAACTCTTTCGTGCAAGAGGTAGG